>Ga0326597_10005734_pt1 | contig 17159 bp, 12 predicted proteins | sample RVTome_12_FD_203789 | JGI IMG/M metagenome (GOLD analysis project Ga0326597, IMG submission 203789) | Soil microbial communities from uranium-contaminated site in the Upper Colorado River Basin, Wyoming, United States - RVT100D185 | ecosystem: Environmental > Terrestrial > Soil > Contaminated >...
AGAGGTGATCTGGCGGTACTGCATGTAGTTCTTCCTTTCGTAGTGGTTTGGGTGGATTACGCTGACTTCCAGGTCACCTCTTCTTCTACTGGCTTTGTTGCACTTAGTATATGAATTCGCGCCGTATAACATCGCCCTGCACTTGACAGCTGCGGGCCGCGACCTTCAGTGTTGATTCGAGTCTTCCAGTTGGCCCTCGCCGCAAGTGAGGGCGGGATCCGTTATGTAGACCAAAAAAGGGTACGCCATGATGCCAACACTGGATTCGCTGGTCCTCGAGTTCAATCGCTTGTCGTACGGCCTGGGCAGGGCAGTTGGTCGCAGCGCCGAGTACCGCGAAGTTCGTCTCGATAAGTGGCCAACTCTCGTGCACTACGAGTTCGTGAAGCGCGACTCGAGCTACCAAGTCGAGTTCCACTGGCAGCAGGATGGCCGCCCGGGGCTGTCCGCTGTTGTGGATGGCCTCCTAGATGGTGCAAGGACGATATTCGAAGAATTCTCTCCTGGCCGGACCGAAGCAAAGGTAAAGAAGCACCGGATCGTGCTGTACCTGCCGGCGGGCCGATCGGCTCGTGATGTGGCGAAGGTGATGCACCATTTCGTGGCTTGGTCTTGGGTGAAAGTGGATCACCTGGTGCGTTCAAGCGCTCGCGGGTAGTTCTCCGAGCATGGAGAGGCGCACCGGCGCAACATAACAAGCCGTTCAAGCTGACATCCGGCGCTGCCAGAAGTCAGCGCCGCGCCAGAACCGCCTGCAGCTTAACGTTACCCCGACGAGAGAGATGCCCTTGTGCCCAAAGGGAAACGTCAGCAACCAGCGTCGAGCCGTTTCGTCGAACGTCGCGCGCATCCCCCGAATGTGAAGAAACCGACTGACTGATGGACCAAGCCACCCACAACAAGATCGTCTCTTTCATCTGGGGCATCGCCGACGATGTCCTGCGCGACCTCTTCAAGCGCGGCAAGTACCCCGACGTCATCCTACCGATGTGCGTCATCCGACGCATGGACGCCGTTCTCGAGCCGACCAAGAAAAAGGTGCTCGAGACGAAGAAGATGCTCGACGAGGCGCGCATCACCGAACAGCGCGCCGCCCTCTGCGACGCCGCCGGGCAGGCCTTCTACAACACCTCGAAATTCACGCTGCGTGATCTCAAGTCGCGCGGCAGCCAGCAGCAGTTGTTGGCCGACTTCGAGGACTACCTGAACGGCTTCTCGCCCAACGTCCAGGACATCCTCGACAACTTCAAGTTCCGCAATCAGCTCCAGACGCTGTCGAAGGCCGATGCCATCGGCACGCTGATCAACAAGTTCCTCGACCCCGACATCGATCTCTCGCCGGCCGGTATCGACAACCATTCGATGGGGACCGTCTTCGAAGAGTTGGTCCGCAAGTTCAACGAGGAAAACAACGAGGAAGCGGGGGAGCACTGGACGCCGCGCGACGCCGTGCGCCTCATGGCCAACCTCGTCTTCTTGCCCATCGAGGAACAGATCAAGTCCGGCACCTACCTGCTCTACGACTGCGCCTGCGGAACCGGCGGCATGCTCACGGTCGCCGAGGACACGCTCGCGTCCATCGCCGACAAACGCGGCCAGCAGGTCAAGTCCCTGCTCTACGGCCAGGAGATCAACCCCGAGACCTACGCCGTCTGCAAGGCCGACATGCTGCTGAAGGGCGAAGGCGAGAGCGCCGACCACATCGTGGGTGGCGCGGAGTGGTCCACGCTCGCGCACGACGCCTTCCCCGCGCAAGAGTTCGACTTCATGCTCGCCAATCCGCCTTACGGCAAGAGCTGGAAGAAGGACCTCGAGGCGATGGGCGGCAAGGACGGGATGCGCGACCCGCGCTTCAAGGTCATGCACCAGGGCGAGGAGCTGTCGCTCGTCACCCGCTCCAGCGACGGTCAGATGCTCTTCCTCGCCAACATGGCGTCGAAGATGAACGACAAGTCGGCGCTCGGCAGCCGCATCGCCGAGGTGCACAACGGCTCGTCGCTCTTTACCGGCGACGCCGGACAGGGCGAGAGCAACATCCGCCGCTGGCTGATCGAGAACGACTGGCTCGAGGCCATCGTCGCGCTGCCGCTCAACCTCTTCTACAACACCGGCATCGCCACCTACGTCTGGGTGCTGTCGAACAGGAAGCCCGCGCACCGCAAGGGCCAGGTGCAGCTCATCGACGCCAGCCAGTGGTTCAAGCCGCTGCGCAAGAACCTCGGCAAGAAGAACTGCGAACTCTCGCCCGAGGACATCGAGCGCATCAGCCGCACCTTCCTCGAGTTCAAGGAAAGGCCCGAGTCCAAGACCTTCCCGGGCGCCGCCTTCGGCTACTGGAAGGTCACGGTCGAGCGCCCGCTGAGGCTGCACAGCCAGCTCACGCGCAAGGCCATCGAGACGCTGCGCTTCACCTCGGGCGATGAGGACATCCGCGCGGCGCTCTACGAGGAGTTCGGCGACGATCTCTTCACCCGCTTCGCCAAGGTCTCCGCCGCGCTGGAGAAGCGTCTGGCCGATTGGGGCAACGAAGAGGAAGAAGGCGACGACGAAGAGGGTGGCAACCCGAAGAAGGGCCTGCCCGAGAAGAAGCGCAAGAAGCTGCTCGATGCCAGAACCTGGGAGCGCGATGGCCGCCTAGTCGAGGTCGCCACCAAGCTGCGCGCGGTGCTGGGCGACCAGCTTTTTGAGGACCACAACCACTTCCGCGACCGGGTGAACGAGGCGCTCGAGCAGGCCGGCATCAAGCTCGGCGCCGCCGAAAAGAAGAAGATCCTCAAGGCCGTGAGCTGGCGCGTCGAGGCCGCGCCGCCGGTCATGGCCAAGGTGCACAAGCCCGGCAAGGCCAAGGCCGACCCGCTGCGCGGCCTGTTCGAGGCGACCGTGGCCGGCAAGCCGGCGGTCGTCGAGTACGAGCCCGATTCCGACCTGCGCGACACCGAGCAGGTGCCGCTCTTGGAGGACGGGGGCCCAGAGAACGACGGCATCGCAGCCTTCATCCGCCGCGAGGTGCTGCCCTACACACCCGACGCTTGGATCAAGGAAGACGCCACCAAGATCGGCTACGAGGTCAGCTTCACGCGCCACTTCTACAAGCCGCAGCCGCTGCGCACGCTGGAGGAGATCAGCGCCGACATCCTCGCCATCGAGAAGGAAGGCGCGGGGCTCCTCGGGGAGATCATCGGTGGTGGCCAATGACCTCTGCAAGGCTGCCCGCAGTATGGCCCGAATTGCAGCCATATTCAAGGCTACCTATAATAAGGAACACAAAATCGTCCTTGTTCTAGGCTGGCATGCACATGGAGTCGAAGACCCGCCTTGTTGTAGGCACAGCGGCAGTGGGGGCTGCAAGCAGCGATGAACGTAAAATCCACAAGGGCAGGCCGATACGTGCAGCAGCCGACCGGCTACAGGGCCTTCATTCCCAGCCCGTTGCCACCCGACCCTGCGGTGGTCATCAGCCCAGACGTGCTGGTTCTGCTGTCTCAGGCCGATCGAGCATTGGGCCGACTGGACGGTTCTATCCAGACCTTGCCCCATCCCGATCTATTCGTCTTCATGTACGTCCGCAAAGAGGCGGTTCTGTCGAGTCAGATCGAAGGAACCCAGAGTTCGTTGCAGGACGTTCTGGCTGCCGAAGCCAAGATCGTCGCCCCTGATCGACCTCGGGATGTTGACGAAGTGGTCAATTACGTCCGGGCCATGAACTACGGCCTGGAGCGCTTGAAGGAATTGCCGGTCTCTGTACGCCTGATTCGTGAAATCCATGCGGAGCTGCTCAAGGGAGTTCGAGGCCGGCATCTCACCCCTGGTGAGATGCGCAACAGTCAGAACTGGATTGGCCCGGGAGGATGCTCCCTCCAAGAAGCGACCTTCGTGCCGCCCCCGCCACATGAGGTGGCTCAGCACCTTGGAGAACTGGAAAAGTTTCTGCATTCCGACTCGCAGCTCCCCATGCTGATCCGCATCGGTCTAGCCCATGTTCAGTTCGAGACCATCCATCCTTTCTTAGATGGGAACGGCCGCGTGGGACGCTTGCTGATCGCGTTCCTGCTGTGTGAACAGGAAGTCCTGCGCAAGCCGGTGCTCTATCTCTCGCACTACTTCAAAAAGCATCGGCAGGAATACTACGACCAGTTGCAATCGATCAGGGACCGAGGCACCTGGGAAGACTGGTTGACGTTCTTTCTGCTTGGCGTGATCGAGGTCAGCAAGCAGGCGACCGAAACGGCCCATCGCATCCTGGTGCTGCGCGAAACGCACCGCTCAACGATCACCGACAAGTTCGGACGCGCCGCGGGGAACGGTCACCGCGTGCTGGAACACCTTTACGAGCACCCTATCGTCTCCGTGAACGAAGTCCAGGAACGAATCGGTACCACCTATACTGCGTCCAACGACCTGATCCGAAAGTTCGTCACCAGCGACATTCTGGTCGAGATCACCGGCCATACGCGCAACCGGAGATTCATGTACAAGAGCTACATCGATCTGTTCCATGAGGATGCCGGAGTGACCAGCGCATGATGTTCGGCCTGGAATCCAAGCTCACCACCGAGCGTTATGATGACGAGATCAAAAGCACTTCGTGCAGCGGAGTGCCCTTGGTCGATTTCGGGTCGAGGGGGACGAGACGATGAAAGCCACCGAAGCCAAGCTGCTCGCTTTCCTCCAGAAGTCGCCGCAGTTCGTGATCCCGATCTACCAGCGCACCTACTCCTGGAGCGACAAGCAGTGTCGCCAGCTCTGGGACGACATCCTGCGGACCGGGTCGAGCGATGCCGTCGCCGTGCACTTCATCGGCTCCATCGTCTATGTGGAGCAGGGGCTGTCGCAGGTCTCGCATCAAGCGCCGCTGCTGGTAATCGACGGCCAGCAACGCCTGACCACCGTGGCGCTCCTGCTCGAAGGGCTGGCTCGCGCCATCGGCGATGGCGAACCTGTCGATGGCTTCTCCGCCGCCAAGCTGCGCCGCTACTACCTGAGCAACCCGCTCGAAAGCGGCGACCGATACTTCAAGCTGCTGCTGTCGCAGACCGACAACGCTTCGCTCAAGGCCATTATCAAGAACACCGAGCAGCCGCAGGAGCCCTCGCTGCGCGTGATGCAGAACTTCGAAATGTTCAGCGACCTGCTCGCCGGGCAGAAGGGCGACCTCGCCCCGGTGTGCAGCGGCCTCGCCAAGCTGGTAGTCGTGGACATCGCGCTCAGCCGAGATCAGGACAACCCGCAGCTCATCTTCGAAAGCATGAACTCCACCGGCAAGGAGCTGAGCCAGGCCGACCTGATCCGCAACTACATCCTCATGGGGCTCGAACCCGAGCTCCAGACGCGTCTCTATGAGGAATACTGGCGGCCGATGGAACTCGACTTCGGGCAGGAGGCCTACGGCACCCAGTTCGACAGCTTCATGCGCCACTACCTCACCGTGCGCACCGGGGACATCCCGCGTGAGCGCGAGGTCTACGAGGCGTTCAAGGACTACTCCCGCACCACGCCGGTGCAGGGCGCGGGCATCGAGGCGCTGGTGAAGGAGATCCGCACTTTCGCCCGCTACTTCTGCGCGCTGGCGCTGGGCCGCGAGCAGGACGCGACGCTCAGCCTGGCCTTCCACGACCTGCGCGAGCTGAAGGTCGAGGTCGCTTATCCGTTCCTGCTGGAGTTGTACCACGACTACGCGAACGGCACGCTCAGCGCCGCCGACTTCGCCTCCGCGGTGCGGCTGGTCGAGGCCTACGTGTTCCGCCGCGCCATCTGCGCGATTCCCACCAACTCGATGAACAAGACCTTCGCCACCTTCGGCAAGGCACTCGATAAGGACCGCTACCTCGAGAGCATCCAGGCGCACTTCCTGACGCTGCCCTCATATCGCCGCTTCCCTGCCGACGACGAGTTCCGCCGCGACCTGCACACGCGCGACCTCTACAACTTCCCGAGGCGCAGCTATTGGCTGCGCCGGCTGGAGAACCACAATCGCAAGGAGCGTGTGCCGGTGGACGAGTACACCATCGAGCACATCCTGCCGCAGAACCCCGACCTCCCGGCGGCGTGGCAGCAGGCGCTCGGGGCCGAGTGGCAGCGCGTGCAGCAGCAGTGGCTGCACACCCTCGGCAATCTCACGCTCACCGGCTACAACGCCGAGTACAGCGACCGCCCCTTCGCCGAGAAGCGCGACATGAAGGGCGGCTTCAAGGAGAGCCCGCTCAAGCTCAACGCCGGGCTCGGTCAGCTCGACGCGTGGAACGAAGCCGCCATCCAGGAGCGTGCGGGCCGGCTCGCCGATCAGGCGCTCACGGTGTGGACCGCGCCCAGGCTCGATGCCGCAGCGCTCGCCGCGTATCGGCCGGAGAAGGTGCCCGCAACCGGCGGCTACACCATCGAGAACCATCCGAACCTGCTCACCTCCGGTTTGCGCGACGTGTTCGCGGCCTTCCGCAAGGAGGTGCTCGCACTTGATCCGTGTGTGACCGAGGACTTCATGAAGCTGTACGTGGCCTACAAGGCCGAGACCAACTTCGTGGACGTGGTGCCGCAGGCCAGGCGGCTGCGGCTCAGCCTCAACATGGCCTTCGCCGAGATCAACGATCCGAGGGGGTTGTGCAAGGACGTCACCAACCTCGGTCGCTGGGGCAACGGCGATGTGGAGGTCGGCCTCAATTCGCTCGACGAACTGCCCTACGTGATGGGCCTCGTGCGCCAGTCCTACGAGCGCCAGATGGGCGACGGAGGGCAAGCATGATCGCCGACCTCAAGCCGTATGCGGAATACAAGGAATCGGGGCTTTCGTGGATAGGCTTCTTCGCAAGCAACGTTGGCGCAAGCGCCGTCATCCTTGCCATTGAGGCGAAAGCCGAAGGGCTGTTGGTAGAAAACATTGGAGAAGAGAAGCAATGAAGTTTGAGGATCTGAAAACACATCTGCAGAACAAGGGGCAGGTACTGAAGACACGCGACGACCATGCTCCTGTCTTCCTCAATCGTACTGCTGATCTGACGTCGGCCGATCTGTTCACCTTGGCCACCGACTCGCAGTGCTCTTGGGCGAAACCCGGAGTGGCGTTCGGCGCTGAGAAGCTTCGCCCGCGCATCGAGCCCTGGTTGACGGCGCTCGTTCAGTCCGAGCATCTGTCGCTGCTGGTCGGCTCGGGGCTTACGCACGCCGTGCACTGGCTGGGAAAGGACGCGGCCCTGCCCGGAATGAGGACAGTCACCTTCCAGAGCCTGAACGATGAGATCACACAAGAAGCAAGACGTACATCCGAAGCAGCCGGGCGCGAAGAGGGGAACTTCGAGGACCAGATCCGAGTCGCTAACGAGTTGCTCCGCGGACTCGAGATACTGGCCGCGGCGAAGGAGGCTGGCTCTGAGGAGCAGAATCAAGTTGCCACACTGCGAAGTGACCTGAAGGAAATCCTTGAGTCATTCGCCAAGTCGATCCTGCAAGGCGAAGAGAGCCTCGCGAAAGCTGAGGCGGCAAAGCGTGAGGAAGCCTTCAACTACCTCATCAGCTTCTTGATGAGTTTTGCGAGCCGTGCCGGTACGCGTGAGCGCTTGCAGCTCTTCACCACCAACTACGACCGCTTCATCGAAGCCGGTGCAGACGCCGCGGGGCTCCGTCTCATCGACCGCTTTGTCGGCACGTTGGCACCAGTGTTCCGCGCGTCGCGCCTTGATGTGGACCTGCACTACAACCCGCCCGGGATCCGCGGGGAGCCTCGCTACCTTGAAGGCGTCGCGCGTTTCACCAAGCTGCACGGTTCGGTTGATTGGCTTGCCAACGACGGCTCGATCCGCCGGTTCGGTCTGCCCTTTGGCGCTCAGGATGTTGCGCCTTTTCTGGCGGCACCGGGCCTGACGGACAGCGATGCCTCCGGCCTGATGATCTACCCCAATTCCGCCAAGGATCGCGAGACGACCGCATACCCCTACGTCGAACTCTTCCGGGACTTCGCAGCTTCCATTTGCCAGCCGAACAGCACCGTGGTTTGTTACGGCTACAGCTTCGGCGACGAGCATATCAATCGCATGCTCGAGGACATGCTGACCATCCCTTCGGCGCACCTGGTCATCATCGCCCATGGCGATCCGCTCGGGCGCATCATGGGCACGTACGAGCGGCTGGGTCGGCACGCTCAGATCACTCTTCTCATCGGTGACCACCTCGGCGACTTGCAGGCTCTGGTCGATCACTACCTGCCGAAGCCAGCGATCGACCGCACGACCTTCCGCATGGCGGAGCTGCTCAAAGCGCGCTGGGGCACACAACCGCGGACCGCCAGCGAAGCGGAGACCCCGCCGGCGAACGACGGGGGCTCGCTGTCATGAGTCAGACGCCCTTCGAGCAAGCCGGTAGCCTGCGGATTGGTGTGGTGGACTATGTTTCGCCGGACGAGATCAAGGTCGCCTTGGACATCGAGGCTCCTGATTCGGTCGCCTTGAACGCCGGAGGCCCCCGACCGTTTCCCAGGGTCAACGGCTACCTGCTGGTCCCGGTGGATGAAGCGTTCCTGGTCGGCCAGGTCGAGTGGCTCACCGTCGAACGCTCTGTCTTCCCGAAGCAGCGCGGGATGCAGGACTTCGGACTGGTGGATCTCCCGTATCCGCTGCGCAAGTTGCGGCTCAACCCACTCGGTACGCTCCGCAGGCGCTCACAAGACGGGGCATACGACTTCCGCCGTGGCGCGGACGGGTTGCCCTCGATCGGCGCCGCGGTTCTCTTGCCGACGGATGGCCAGCTTCGGTCGATCGTCGAGTCGGGGAAACGACGACGGGTGAAGATCGGCACGAGCCCGCTCGCCGGCGATGCGGAGGTCTCTATCGACCCCAACCGCCTGTTCGGGCGTCACCTCGCCGTGCTGGGGAACACCGGAAGCGGCAAGTCCTGCTCGGTCGCCGGCTTGATCCGCTGGAGCCTTGAACAGGCGACGCATTCACGCTCGGAAGCAGGGGCAGCGGGGCGTCCCAATGCCCGGTTCATCGTGCTCGACCCGAACGGCGAGTACTCGCGCGCCTTCAGTGGCGACGACGTGCTCAAGGCACGCATCTTCAAGGTGAATCCGAGTGAAGGCGAAGCGGCGCTCAAGGTGCCGCTTTGGTTCTGGAACAGCGCTGAGTGGTGTTCGTTCACACAGGCCAGCGCGAGGACGCAACGGCCCTTGCTTCGGCGTGCGCTACGTGAGGTCAAGGCCGGGCGAACCGCAACTGCTGCTTTAACGGAGCAGGAGAAGAAGCTAGCCTTGCGCAGATACTTGTCGTCCACTCTTTTTACGATTCGCCGAGACCTGCGGTCAAATGCTGTTAAGACAGACGCAACGAGATTCGGCTTCCAGTTGCAGGCCGTGGCCGCAGATCTGGATCGGTGGAAGTCGGAGTGTCCGGATTGCGCGATCGACGATATCAAAAACGCTGTACAGGCGGCGCTCAACGCAAGACACAAAGATGGATTCGCTAAGCAGAAGCAGGCCGCCTTCGTCTACTTCGTCGCATTCGAGATCGGAGAAATAGAGACTATTGATGCTGCGATTAGCGCTGCCCTGACTACACTGGGCGGGACCGTTTACCACGAAGGTCCTGACGAGGATGTTCCTCTCGCATTCAGCGGCACGGACCTAGCGGATCATCTTGAGACCCTTGCGGAGCAGGAGAACTTCAGCCAGTTCCTCGACTTTCTGGTCGCCCGTATCCGGACGTTCCTCTCTGACCCGAAGATGAGGGCGGTCATCGGGAATGCAGACGAAGTCACGCTTGAGACGTGGCTCAGCGACTACATCGGCAATGACAACGCAGATGGCGGGTGCGTTTCGGTGATCGACCTGTCGCTTGTGCCAACCGAGGTCGTTCATGTCGTCACCGCCGTAATCGCGCGCATGGTGTTCGAAGCATCGCAAAGGTACGTGAAGCTGAATGGAGTCGCGCTGCCCACTGTCTTGGTGATGGAAGAGGCGCATACATTCATCAAGCGTTACAGGGAGGACGTGGAGAATCAGGATGCCGCCGGCATCTGCTGTCAGGTCTTCGAACGCATCGCTCGCGAAGGGCGCAAGTTCGGGCTCGGCTTGGTCCTGTCGTCGCAACGCCCATCCGAGCTCTCGCCCACGGTGCTGTCGCAGTGCAACACTTTCCTGCTCCACCGCATCAGCAACGACCGCGACCAGGAATTGGTCCAACGGCTCGTCCCGGACAACCTCCGCGGACTGCTCCGCGAGCTGCCCTCGCTGCCCTCGCAAAGCGCCATTCTGCTCGGATGGGCGTCGGAACTGCCGGTTCTGGTGAAGATGAACGACCTGCCAAAGTCGCAACAGCCCCGCTCCGACGACCCCGAGTTCTGGGGTGTTTGGATCGGTAAGGATGAAGAGGGCAATGCCATATCTCGGGCGACAGACTGGCATAGCGTTGCCTCGGACTGGCAAGCCGGCCCCACGGCCGAAGGCGAGAGCACTGGGGAGACGGAAGAATGATCGCCGAACTCAAGCCGTATGCGGAATACAAGAAGTCGGGGTTGCCGTGGCTCGGGCAGGTGCCAGGGAATTGGGTGATAAAGCGCGGGAAATCCTACTTGGTCAGCATTGACGAACGATCGAAGAGGGGCAGAGAGGAGCTTCTCACTGTTAGCTCCGCTCGTGGAGTGGTTCCTCGCAGTAGCGCCAATGTGACGATGTTCAAAGCGGAGTCCTACGCTGGTCACAAGTTGTGTTGGCCTGGGGACTTGGTGATCAACAGTCTCTGGGCGTGGGCCGGCGGATTAGGCGTATCCCAGCATCATGGAATCATCAGCACCGCCTACAGCGTGTATCGGAGCCGTCCTTCAGCGCAGATCAACCATCGTTTTTTGCATGAGTTGGTCCGTTCCTCAGCGTTTCATTGGGAACTACAGGTTAGATCCAAGGGTGTCTGGATTTCCCGTCTACAGCTGACTGATACAGCGTTTCTTGACGCGCCGATCCCGCTACCCCCGCCCGACGAGCAGGCGGCGATTGTGCGGTTTCTGGACTGGGCTACGGGTAAGCTGGAGCGGGCGATCCGGGCGAAGCGGAAGGTGATCACGCTGCTGGGCGAGCAGAAGCAGGCCATCATCCACCGCGCCGTCACCCGCGGCCTCGACCCCTCCGCCCCCCTCAAACCCTCCGGTATCCCTTGGCTCAGCGACATTCCGCAGCACTGGGAGATGCGGAAGATCAAGTCCCTCGTGAAGACTTTTGGCGGCATGACTCCAAACAAGGGCGTCGAGCGGTACTGGACCGGCCGAACGCCGTGGGTCAGCCCGAAGGACATGAAAGCTCCAGAGATCTTCGATTCTAAAGATCACATTTCGGACGCGGCACTCGAAGAAACAAACATCGCCGTAATCTCCGCCCCGGCCGTCTTGATCGTCGTCCGCGGGATGATTTTGGCGCGCACATTTCCCACTGCCGTCACTCGGGTACCGGTTGCGATAAATCAGGACATGAAGGCACTCGTTCCACGTCCTGAACTTTCGGTGGACTACTTCTCGTTGATCCTTACAGGCATTCAGCGCGAGCTGCTTGAACTCGTGCAGATCGCAGGGCACGGCACCTGCTGCCTCCGCACGGATTCATGGTCAGCCTTCTGCTTGCCGATTCCGCCACTTGAAGAGCAAGAGGTAATTCGCCGTTTCCTTTCAGACGAACTTGCCACTACGAACACCGCCATCTCCCGCCTCGAACGCGAGATCGAACTCCTCCGCGAGTACCGCACCCGCCTCGTCGCCGATGTCGTCACCGGCAAGCTCGACGTGCGCGAGGCGGCGGCGCGGCTGCCAGTCGAAGCCGCACCCGACACCGTCGAGGACGACACCGACCTGAGCCTCGATCCCGAGGCCGCTGACGAGGAGGCCGCGGTATGACCACCGACCGGCCTGCTGACTACCTCGGGAGCCTCGTGCACGAGCTGTGCGCGTTGCCCCGGGAAACCGAGTGGGTCGAGTTCAAGGTCAACGAGGCCGAGCCCCAGGCCATCGGCGAGTACATTTCGGCGCTGGCCAACTCCGCAGCCCTCGTGGGCAAGGCCTTCGCGTATCTGCTCTGGGGCGTGCGCGACGACGACCACGCCGTAGTGGGAAGCTCCTTCGATCCTCACGCGGCCCGCGTCGGCAACGAGGAGCTGGAGAGCTGGCTGCTGCGGCTCTTGGAACCCAAACTAGACTTCCGCTTCTTCACGGTGGAGATCGAGGGGCAGCGCGTCGTCCTGCTGGAGATCGCGCGGGCGGCCCGGCATCCGGTGCGCTTCTCAGGCCAGGAGTTCATCCGCGTCGGGACCTACAAGAAGAAGCTCAAGGACTTCCCTGAGAAAGAACGCGCGCTGTGGCGCATCTTCGACCAGACGCCGTTCGAGGACGGTGTCGCCACCGAACGCGCGACGGACGACGACGTGCTCCGCTTGCTGGATTACCCGGCCTACTTCGACCTCTTGGAGCGGCCGCTGCCGGCGAACCGCGAGGGCATCCTCGCCGCCCTCGCCGATGATCGGCTGATTCGCAAGAGCGAGGCCGGCGGCTGGGACATCACCCATCTCGGCGCGATCCTGTTCGCCAAGCGGCTCGACGCCTTCCACCTGCTTCGCCGCAAGGCCGTGCGCGTCGTCCAGTACCGTGGCAACGGTCGCACGGAGACGCTGAAAGAGCAGGAGGGCAGCAAGGGCTACGCCTGCGGCTTCGAGGGGCTGATCGGGTACATCCACGGACTGCTGCCCGCCAACGAGGTCATCGGCGAGGCCCTGCGGAGAAGCGTGCCGATGTTCCCCGAACTGGCGGTGCGCGAACTGGTGGCCAACGCGCTCATCCACCAGGACTTCTTCGTGACCGGCGCGGGACCGATGGTCGAGATCTTCGACGACCGCATCGAGATCACCAACCCCGGCGAGCCGCTGGTGGACACCCAGCGCTTCGTCGACACGCCGCCCCGCTCGCGCAACGAGGCGCTCGCCTCGCTCATGCGCCGCTTCCGGGTCTGCGAGGAGCGCGGCAGCGGGATCGACAAGGTGGTCTCCCAGGTCGAGCTGTTCCAGCTTCCGGCTCCGCTCTTCGAGAGTCTGCAGGGGTTCACGCGGGCGGTCCTGTTCGCTCACAAACCGCTGTCTGCGATGGACAAGGCCGATCGCGTGCGCGCCTGCTACCTCCATGCCTGCCTCTGCTACGTCATGCGTAAGCAGATGACCAATACGACCCTGCGCGCACGCTTCGGTGTGGAGGAGCAGAACCGTTCGACCGTTTCGCGGCTCATTCGAGAGGCTGTCAAAGCCGGGGCCATCGCGCCGGCCGACCCGGACGCCGCCCCTAAACTGATGCGATATCTGCCTTTCTGGGCCGCGATTCGATCGGAGGGGCAGAGATGATTCGTATACTTGACGGGTACTTGATGGGGCGACGTGAAGGCAGCGGAGACAAAATCTATAACCACTTTATTATCAGTATATTAGATCGTTTAGCGGTACTTGATGGGCACTTGATTGGAGCGTCAGTCCAGGGCTACCTCAATTCCAAAAGGGACTTGTCATGATCAGCGCATTTAGCTTTGCTCAAAGGCGTTGGTGTCATCCCGATATGTTCACAAGATACAGAAAGACAAGAGCTTACGCCTTTGCTAGAGCCCGAGGATCGGCGCCGCTTAGCAAAGGATTCAGCAAAGGGGACCCGGTGAACTGCTTCAGGTTGGCGCGCTGCACATTGCTTGCTGGTTGCTTGATCAGCAGGAGATTCACCTCATGACTACCGACACCAGCGAGAAGGGCCTCGAAACGCTGATCATGCGGCACATGACCGGCACGGACGGTCTCGCCGTCGCTCCGGACCGGGTTGCCGAGCGGCCGCCGCCCTATGGCGGCACCGGCTACACCGCCGGCAGCCCGCGGGACTTCGACCGTGCCCACGCGCTCGACGTGCCGCAGCTTTTCGCCTTCCTGCGCGCCACGCAGCCCGAGGCGTTCGAGAAGCTGGCGCTGGCCGACGCGCACGATGTCCAGGACATCAACCGCCTCAAGTTTCTCGCCCGCCTCTCTGGCGAGATCGGCAAACGTGGCGTCATCGATGTGCTGCGCAAGGGCGTGTCGCACGGGCCGCTGCACTTCGACCTCTTTTACGGCACGCCGTCGCCGGGCAACGCCAAGGCCGAGGCGCTGCACGCCGAGAACCGCTTTTCGATCACCCGCCAGCTCGCCTACAGCAGGGACGAAACGCGCCGCGCGCTCGACCTGTGCCTGTTCATCAACGGCTTGGCCCTAGCCACCTTCGAGCTGAAGAACAGCCTCACCAAGCAGACGGTCGAGGATGCCGTCCAGCAGTACAAGCGCGACCGCGACCCGCGCGAGCGGCTGTTCGAGTTTGGCCGCTGCGTGGTGCACTTCGCGGTGGACGACAGCGAGGTGCGGATGTGCACCGAGTTGCGCGGCAAGGGCTCGTGGTTCCTGCCCTTCAACAAGGGCCACAACGACGGCGCGGCCAACCCGCCCAACCCGCACGGCCTCAAGACCGACTACCTGTGGAAAGAAGTGCTCACGCCGGCGGGGCTAACCAACATCTTGGAGAACTACGCGCAGATCATCGAGGAGAGGGACCCGCGCACCGGCAAGAAGAAGCGCAAGCAGGTGTGGCCGCGCTACCACCAGCTCGCGCTGGTGCGCCAGGCACTGGCCGACGTGCGTTCCCACGGCGCGGGCAAGCGCTACCTGATCCAGCACTCGGCGGGCAGCGGCAAGTCGAACTCCATCGCCTGGCTCGCGCACCAGTTGATCGGGCTCAAGCGCGACGAGAAGGAGATCTTCGACTCGGTCATCGTGGTGACCGACCGGCGCATCCTCGACAGCCAGATCCAGGCCACCATCAAGCAGTTCATGCAGGTGGGCGCGACGGTTGGCCACGCCGACCGCTCCGGTGACCTGCGCAAGTTCATCGAGGAAGGGAAGAAGATCATCGTCTCGACGGTGCAGAAGTTTCCCTTCATCCTCGATGAGATCGCCACCGAGGGCGGCAAGACCTTCGCCATCGTGATCGACGAGGCGCACTCGAGCCAGGGCGGCAAGACCTCGGCGGCGATGAGCCAGGCGCTCGGAACACAGGCTGAAGACGAGGGACCCGACCCCGAGGACAGGGTGAACGCCGCCCTCGAAAAGCGCATGGCGGCGCGCAAGATGCTCACCAACGCCAGCTACTTCGCCTTCACCGCCACACCCAAGAACAAGACGCTGGAGATGTTCGGCGAGCCGCTGCCGCCCGACCCCGATGGCAAGCTCAAGCACCAGCCCTTCCACAGCTACACCATGAAGCAGGCGGTCGAGGAGGGCTTCATCCTCGACGTGCTCAAGACCTACACGCCGGTGGACAGCTACTACAAGCTGGTCAAGAAGACCGAGGACGACCCAGAGTTCGACACCAAGAAGGCCCGCAAGAAGCTGCGCCGCTACGTGGAGAGCCACGACCACGCCATCCGGCTCAAGGCCGAGATCATGGTGGACCACTTCCACGAGCAGGTGATGGCTACGGGCAAGATCGGCGGCCAGGCCCGCGCGATGGTGATCACCAGCGGCATTGGGCGGGCGATTCAGTACTACCACGCCTTCAAGGAGTACCTGGTGGAGCGCAAGAGTCCGTACCAGGCGATCGTCGCCTTCTCGGGCGAGCACGAGTACCACAGTGCGAGGGTGAGCGAGGCGTCGCTCAATGGGTTCTCGAGCGGCGACATCGCGGGGAGGATCCAGACCGACCCGTACCGCTTCCTGATCTGCGCCGACAAGTTCCAGACCGGCTACGACGAGCCGCTCCTGCACACGATGTACGTGGACAAGCCGCTCTCGGGCATCAAAGCGGTGCAGACCCTGTCGCGCCTCAACCGCGCCCACCCGCAGAAGCACGACTGCTTCGTGCTCGACTTCCAGAACAACAGCGAGACCATCACCTTCGCCTTCCAGGACTACTACCGCACCACGTTGCTCGCCGAGGAGACCGATCCCAACAAGCTGCACGACCTCAAGGGGGCACTCGATGCCGCTCAGGTCTACTCGCCCGAACAAGTTCGGCAGTTGGTGGAGGTGTTCCTCGGCGGCGCGGACCGCGACCAGCTCGACCCGATCCTCGATACTTGTGTAGCCGTCTACGTGGACCGGCTCGACGAGGATGGCCAGGTGGACTTCAAGGGCAAGGCCAAGGTGTTCTGCCGCACCTATGCCTTCCTCTCCTCGGTGATCCCCTACAGCAACGCCGAATGGGAGAAGCTCTCGATCTTCCTCGACCTGCTCACGCCCAAGCTGCCGGCACCGAAGGAAGAGGACCTCGCCAAGGGCATCCTCGAAGCCATCGACATGGACAGCTACCGTGTCGAGAAGAAGGCGGCGATGAAGATCGCGCTGGCCGACGATGACGCCGAGATCGAGCCCGTGCCGACCGAGGCGGGCGGGCGCAAGAGCGAGCCCGAACTGGACCGGCTGAGCAACATCCTCAAGTCGTTCAACGAGCAGTTCGGCACCCTGTTCACCGACACCGACCGGGTGGCCAAGCGCATCCGCGAAGACATCGCGCCGAAGGTCGCCGCTGACATTGCCTACCAGAATGCGAAGGAAAACACACCACACACCGCGCGCATGGCCCACGACCAGGCGCTGGCCAAGGTGATGCAGCACCTGCTGACGGACGACACACAGGTTTACAAGCAATTCGTCGAGAACGAGTCGTTCAAGCGGTTTGTCGGGGACATGGTGTATGCAATCACGAACTCATAGCGCCCGCTGGGCGGCGTGGGCCAATCGGGTAAGGGCGGGTATCTAGCCCGCCCTCCCCACACCACCTGGCATGCCGGTCCGCACCAGGCGGTTCACGAGAACGGAGCACACGAGAAGATCAAGCATAGCCGTGGAACTTCATCCACAGAGCGCGTTCGATCAGCCCTTGGCGTTGCAGCCACTCGTTCGTCATCCCGGTCTGCGTCGCCATCGTCTTGGACAAATGCCGCTGCACCTGCCGGAGCGCTCCATGGGCCGAGCGCCCTGGTCGAAAGCCGAAGCTCGACGCGGAGAACTCCGGGTCGAAGATTGGCGTGAGCACCTGTGCGATGGCTTGCTGGACGACCCGATCGACGACGGTCGGGATGCCCAACAGACGCTCGCCGCCATTCCGCTTGGGGATCGACACCCGTCGCAGCGGCTTTGGCTGGTAGCTGC
>Ga0326597_10005735_pt1 | contig 17157 bp, 15 predicted proteins | sample RVTome_12_FD_203789 | JGI IMG/M metagenome (GOLD analysis project Ga0326597, IMG submission 203789) | Soil microbial communities from uranium-contaminated site in the Upper Colorado River Basin, Wyoming, United States - RVT100D185 | ecosystem: Environmental > Terrestrial > Soil > Contaminated >...
TCGCCTGATAGCTAATGCCGTCAGACCTCCCGACTTGTATGCTATTGACACCTTTGGCGCACTTCCTTACTTTGTATGCCAATAGTCTCAGCTACTTGATGGTAGAAGATATCTTCGAGCAATGATGGCTGGCAAAGCCAGCCCTACTGGCTGCTATCCGTTCAAACCACCCCCTTGGCCCCATTCACAAAACATCCTTCTCTATCACTAGAATGTCTAAGTAGTCGAAGTCATCAGCCTTATAAGTGTGCTTATGGTTGTTCGTACACGTTATTTTTTTGTTAAAGGGATTGTCCTCTTTCTTAAACTCCTCATACAGCTTCCGCGTCCATTTCATCCCATCAGGCAACTCTAAGACCACTCTATTTTCGCATTTTGGAGTTTTGCACTTACACGAAACTTGGGGTAACCATGGCAATGGACTATATGCAGGCAACATATCACTCCTTTCTGATTGATTATATCTAAAAGTTGCCTACTGAGGCAAGAAGGTTCTTAGCCAAGTAAAGTGAACGCTTATACAGAACTAGGCTGGAGAGCTGATACTGAATCTGTGGTGGTGTAACATTGGCAATCAGCTGCCGCGTTGTGGTGGGTTACACCGCATTGTTAGTTTCTAGTTTTGCTTCTATGCTGCGCCACATCTTAATGTTGTCCGCGTTTATGCCATCCATGAAAGATAAGTCGATGTCGGGAACGTTGACTTTTCGAAGGAGTTTTAGTGTGACCAGCGCGTAATTAAGCGCTGCCTTGAGTAAATTGGTTAGACACTCTTGATGTTCATCTAGTAGCCTGGAAATCGCTTTTGACGAATCGTCACTTGCACCTATTGATACTCGCCAATGATCCACGCTTTCCTCATGCTTGAGCGTCCAAAATAGTGAATCCTTTGCGGGATGGATGATCTCGACTAGCTTACAGTAGAGCGTCTCGATTGCAGGATCGAAGCGGCGAATTGTATGAATATAGTCGCGATTCTGTAGGGCTCTATGCCCTATAGGGATATCCTCATTTTTGTGGGCTTTTCGCGCAAATGCAAAATGAATAAGCCTCTCTTCCAATTCAGGACAGAGCAATATTTTCTTTCCATGCCCGTCGCGTAGGATGGGGTATAAGGCCGACCAATTGTCAGCTATTGTAGGAGCCACATGCTCAAGAGAGTACATGGAATCCGCACCAGATTCGAGAAGTCCGCGCAGCGCTCCACAGAAGCCCAAATATGAATTCGCCTGATATGACGCGAGAACTCCCTTGATCCACTGGTCATGACGAATAAGCGATCCCGCAGCAGCGATGTAGGCTCTCCCCAAAAGCTCACACCAGTAGAGGTAGATGAACTTCTCTGGCGAGCGACTGAATAACGATGTGATATATGGCTCGGGATAATCACGAACAGACCCTTTATTGAGCCTTGGGAGCACAAATCTCAGTGCGCCAATGAGCAGAGTTCCGTCCCGCCCAAAGATTTTGCTTTCAAGCGCTATAGTTTCCGGTGCCAAGTTATTCTTATTCTGTTTCTTCACACAATACCGTTACTCCTGGTGATATAGTCTAAGAGACCTCAGTAGTCGCATAACTATCTCCTAAATTTTATTCTAGAGTAGGGCCAGCTATGCCGACCACAGGTTTTGTTCATCAAGGAACGGCTGGCAGAGCCAGCCCTACAGGGGCAACGAGGATCAACTGGATTTGCTTTCTCAGCCATGTCATTCACCTACGCTGTCGGCAATGTCTTCAAAAGACAACGACTTCGGATGGCTGGCGCAGCCAGCCCTACGCGACTGCTCGCACGAACAGGCCCAACCTTGATCATAAATCCCCTGCCTGACCCACCGGTGAAAACTTGACCACGGCCACTCATGGGGACAGCGGGCCAACCCATGTTTGATCGGGTTAAAATGAATGTATTCCATATGTCGGCGAAAGTCAACGTCGCTGCGCACGGTATGCTCCCAGAACTTGCGTTGCCACACGCTGCGATAGCGGTCACGACCCCGCCCTTGCGTTTGTCGTGGCAAGGCCGAATCCGATGTCAACCAGATGCACGTGAATTCCTTCTTGATCCACCCCCAGCGCTTGGAGTACTCCGCGTCACCTGGGGGGAGCGTCCAGATGGCATGGAGATGATCCGGTAACAGCACGACCGCTTCCATCGTAAACGGCCAACGCGTTTGGCAACATCGAACCAACTGACGCAACAGCGAGCGAGCGGTCGGATCGCATAGAAAGGGAGCGCGCTGATGCGTGACTACAGTGAAGAAGAACGTTCCCCCAGGATGGAAGTGGCGTCGGAAATCTGGCATGAGGTAAGCTTATGAAATAAAGGAAGATATTTGCAAGAAGAGGATCTTGGGCAGCGTTAAGTTATGGAAGAAACAAGGTTCGCGAGGCTATTGCCCGTCATTCCTGCGAAGGCAGGAATCCAGATAGAGACTTAATTCTTCTGGATCCCCGCTTTCGCGGGGATGACGATCAGTACACCCTCTTCCTGATTTCTTAACGGCACCGGATCTTGATAGACGGATCGGCTGGCAAAGCCAGCCCTACGAATTCGTCGGTTGGCACAGCACTTGCAGGGCCCGCTGTGCCGGCGGGGTGTCTTCAAGCAACGATGGCTGGCACAGCCAGCCCTACAAAAACCCGCCACAATCCCCTAGCCCTCCAAGGATTTGCTTCATACAAGCGCGCGCTCTATCATCGTCCCATCTTCGTCATCATGGGGAGCGTTTCATCCATGCCGGCCAAACGAACGCCAAAATTGAGCCCCTTCCTCGCCGAGGATTTCTACGAGCTGAGTTACATCCTGGACCCGCACATCGCGCCCGATGGAAAGACCATCATCTACGTGGTGCAAAAGGTGTCCTTGGACCGCAAGGGTTATCAAAGTGCTCTGTGGCTTTCCGACGTCGCCGGAAAATCGCAAAAGCGTTTCACCGCGGGCGAAAAGCGCGACCACTCCCCGCGCTGGTCCCCTGACGGCAAGCACATTGCGTTCGTCTCCAACCGCAGCGGGCGCAACCAGCTGTGGCTGATCGGGCTGGACGGCGGCGAAGCCGAACAGCTCACCTACCTGCCCAACGGCGCCACACAACCTGCCTGGTCGCCGGACGGGAAGAAGCTGTTGTTCGTCTCCACCGTAAACGAAGCTGAACGCGCCGCGCAGGACAAGGACGGCATCTCCAACCGGCCCCTGCCGCCCGATGAGCTGGAGAAGCTGGAGCGCGAGCACAAACGGCAAGAGGAGGAGAAGGCCGACCCGCGCGTGATCGAGCGCACGATCTACCGCGCCGGCACCGAGTACTTCGACGACCGGCGCGCGCACCTCTACGTGCTGGACGTCGGCGACCGCAGCGTCCTGCGCGTCAGCCGCGGGGAGGTGGACCACGTCAACCCTCACTGGAGCCCGGATGGGAAAACCATCTACTGCGGCGCCAAGCGCACGGGCGACACCGACGATAGCCTGATCTTCGACCTGCTGCGCTTTTCCGCCAAAGGCGGCGCGCCCAAGCGCTTGAAACAGGTCCGCACGTGGAGCCTGGAGCCGCTGCCTTCCCCCGATAGAAAACACATCGCCTATCTGGATCTGCCCGAGCATCACGCCAGCGCGCAGAACGCGCAGTTGATGGTCATCCCTGCTTCAGGGGGAAAATCAAAAAGGGTGGCCGCATCGCTGGATGCCGATTTCTACCAGGTCGAATGGGGGGCCAACGGCCAGACCCTGTACTTCACCTCGCCCCAGCGCGGCAGCGTCGGGCTGTACTCCGTGTCGCCGGGCGACGAGCGCGTGCAGCAGCACCTGGGCGGCAACCGCATGGTGCGCGAGTTCTCGCTTGCGGGTCAGGGGGACCAAATCGCCTTCGTGGCCTCCACGCCCGAGTACCCAAGCGACCTGTTCACAAGCGACTTGAAGGACAAGGGAGAAAAGCGACTCACGCACCTCAACGCCGAGTTCGTCAAGAGAAAGCACATCCAGCCCGTGGAGGAGTTCTGGTACGAAAGCAACGACGGCACCCAGGTGCAGGGCTGGTTGCTCAAGCCCCCCGGGTTTCGCCGCGACCGCAGCTACCCGCTCGCGCTGCAGATCCACGGCGGTCCGCACGTGATGTGGAGCGCCTCGGAGACCACCATGTGGCACGAGTGGCAGATGCTGGCCTCGGCGGGGTACGTGGTGTTCTTCTGCAACCCCAGGGGTTCGGACGGCTACGGCTTGCGCTTCAAGGACGCCATCCACGGGGATTGGGGCGCGTACCCGATGCAGGACATCCTGAGCGGCGTGGACGAGGTGCTCAAGCAAGGGTTCGTGGACGCCAAGCGCCTGTGCGTGACGGGCGGCTCGTACGGCGGATACATGACGGCCTGGCTCATCAGCCACGACGAGCGCTTTGCCGCGGCGGTGTCCCAGCGCGGGGTGTACGATTTGCTCTCCTTCTATGGCACCACTGACGTGCCCAGGCTGATCGAGTGGGAGTTTGACGCCCGCCCCTGGGAGGACCCCATGCGCCTGTGGGACGCCTCTCCCATTGCCCACGCCAAGCGCATCCGCACGCCGTTGCTCATCCTGCACAGCGAGCGAGACTTCCGCGCGCCGATCCCCACGGCGGAAGGGTTGTACGTGGCGCTGCGCAAGCTGGGGCGCAAGGTCCGGTTCGTGCGCTTCCCCGACGAAGGGCACGAGCTGTCGCGCAGCGGCCAGCCCAAGCGCATCGTCAAGCGCCTGCAGGTCATCCTGGGCTGGTTCGACGAGCACGTGAAGAAGTAGGGGCGACCGGCCGGTCTCCCCTGCGAGACTTATCGCCAGCGAGACAGAAGATACCCCGCCGCGCCGAAGGCCACCGCCACATTGAGCGATTCCTTGATCCCGCGCATCGGCAGGTGCACCGTTGCATCGGCTCGTTTCAGCAGGCTCTGCGGCACGCCGTCCACCTCGTTTCCGATCACCAGGGCCAAGGGGTACTGCGGCTCAAAATCGAACAAGTTCACGCTGTGGGGCGTTTTCTCAAGCGCCACGACTTGCACGCCTTGACCCTTGAGCCGGTCCACCACCCGCCACGCTTGTTTGTGGTGCTCCCAGGGCACTGCGCGCTCGGCCCCCAGCGCCACCTTGTAGATCTCCTTGCGCGGGGGGCAAGCGGTGTAGCCGCATAGTAAAAGCTTGTTCACGCCCAGGGCGTCGGCGGTGCGGAAGATCGCGCCCACGTTGTAGAGGCTGCGGATGTCCGGGCAGACGACGTAGAAGGGGTTTACGAGAGACACTTCAAAAGACTTGGTTCGGCTGGATGTTTAATGCCGCTAGCAGCGGAGAAGCCATCGGCTGTTTACTCTCATAGCGCCCGGCCGTGCGATAGCCAGCTTTGCCCAACGACAGCACTTCGATGGTCTTGGTATCAGGGTCTACCAGCCAATACTCCTGCACGCCGTGTCGCGCGTAGAGCGTGCGCTTGTAGGTGCGGTCCCGCTCGGCTGTCGAAGGGGAGAGGATTTCTATCACCAAATCCGGCGCGCCGCGGATTTCCTCTGGTTGAATAATCTGCGCGCGTTCGTGGGAAATGAACAGTAAGTCGGGCTGGACCACGTCTTCCCCCAACACAACATCGAGGGGGGCTATATACACTTCGCCCAACTGGTTGCCCTGAATGAAATCGTTCAACAACTCAAGCAAGCTGCGAACGATTCGCTGATGATGGGTGCTCGGAGAGGGCGTCATCTCTAACTCACCTCCTAGCAGCTCATAGCGCCTGGTCTCCGACTCAGGCAGGCTTTTGTAATCCTCGTAGCGGAAGGGGATGGATGCTTGGGCCTTAGCCATAGAAAATCACCTCATCTTTAAGTCTAACCCTATAGCTTCAATCATGCTAGACGAACCACCGTGATGGAAGTAGGGCTGGCTCTGCCAGCCGCTGCTTTCCTCCGCTGGCCGGCACAGCCGGCCCTACAAAATCTGATGGCGATAGACTACCGCGCCAGGGCCTTGGCCCGCTCCACTTGCTCGCGGATCAGGTCGCAGCCTGCCTGCCAGAAGTTCGGATCGTTGGTGTCAAAGCCCATTTCCTTCACCAGCTGCGCCGGCGCCTTGGACCCTCCCGCCGCGAGCAGGTTGAAATACTTGTCCACGAACACTTGTCCGATGCGCTGGTACTGCGCGTAGAGGGACAACACCAACAGCTCTCCGAAGGCATAGGCGTAGACGTAGAACGGCACCTGGATGATGTGCGGGATGTACAGCCACCACCAGCCGTGGTCCGGGCCCAGCGTGAGCGAATGGGCGAACATCTCCTGCTGCGTGGCCTGCCACATCTGGCCGAACGCCTCGGTGGTCAGCTCCCCCTGCTGACGGCGCGCTTGGTGGGCCTGGCGCTCGAAGCGGAACATGGCCACCTGGCGGAACACCGTGGCGAACGTGTCTTCAATCTTGCTGCAGATCAGGGCCAGCTTCTCCTGCTCGGTCGTCAGCTCAGCAAGCAGTTTGTCGAACACCAGCATCTCGGCAAACGTGCTCGCGGTCTCAGCCAGGGGCAGCACCGGGTGGAAGTCCAGCATGTGGTTCTTGCTGGCCAGCACGTCGTGGACGCCGTGGCCAAGCTCGTGCGCCAGCGTCATCACGTCGCGCAGGGTGTCAGTGTAGTTCATGAACACGTAGGGGTGAAGGTCCGGGGTGATTCCCGCGCAGTAGGCGCCCCCGCTCTTGCCGTCGGCCACGCGCGCGTCGATCCAGCGCTTGGAGAAGAAGGGCTTGATCATCTGCGCCAGTCGCGGGTCGAACTCGCCAAAGGCTTCGGTCACGATGTCTTGGGCGTCTTCGAAGGGGACCTTGGTCTTGGTGTCGGAAAGGGGCGCGTAGCGGTCGTAGTGGGTCAGCGACTTGACGCCCAGCAGGCGGCGCTTGAGCCGGTAGTAGTCCGCCACCACGGTGTAGTTGGAAACGCATACGTCCACCATCGCATCCACGGTCCGTTGCTCGACTTCGTTGTCCAGGTGGCGCTCGGACTCGGGCAGCGGAAAGCCTCGCAGCCGATCCAGCACCTCTTTCTCGTGGATGAGCGTGTTGTAGATGAAGGTGCACACGTGGGCGTTTTGCTTGAGGCTTGCGGTCACGGAGGAGGAGGCGGCCTTGCGCACCGCCCGCTGCGGGTCGTGCATCAACGCCAGGATCTGGCTCTGGTTGAGCTGCTCACGCTTGCCTTCGCGCCTGAGCGCAAACGTGGTGCGGGCCGAGATCTCGGTGAACAGCCGGCCGAAGGCCACGCCGCGCGCGTTGGCCGTCTCCACCAGGATCTTCTCCTCAGGCTCGCTGAGGTGGTGCTTGGCCTCGGCGCGCTGCTGCTCGAGGTAGTGCCGATACGGGGCAAGCGCGGGGCTTTGAACCACTCGCTCATAGGCGCTTGCCGGGATGCGGCCCAGCTCGAGCTTGAAGAAGACCAGATGGGCGTTGACCGCGCTGCCGAACTCGCGCGCCTTTTGCAGGAGCGCGCCGCGCCGCGCGTCCTTGGTGTCGGTGGTGAAGTGCAAATTGGCAAAGGCCACCGGTTTGAACGCCGCGCGCGCCAGCGCTTCGTATTCGTCCAACGCCGCCTTCAAGTGCTCGGCCGTCAGCGACTCGGAGGCAATCGTGTTCTTGAAACGGCTTTCAAACGCCGAAGCGCGCGCCTTGGCGGCGCTAACAGCAGCTTCCAGGGCGGGGTCATCTGCGCCCCGGTATAAATCCGAAAGATCCCATACAGGCAAATCCGCTTGCACCGTCTTGACCATGGCTCCCTCTTTCTTCATCACGTTTGTTTGTATGCGCGAACCTTCACACCCGCTCGATGATGGCGGCCAGACTCTGCCCAAAACCGATGCAGATCGTGATCAGCCCCAAAGCCACGTCGCGTCGCTCCATCTCGTGCAGCAGCGTGGCCGTCAAGCGCGCGCCGGTGGCGCCCAGCGGGTGTCCCAGCGCGATCGCCCCGCCGTTGACGTTGACCTTCTCCCAGTCGGGCTTGAGTTCCTTGCCCCAGGCGAGCACCACCGAGGCGAAGGCCTCGTTGATCTCGATCAGATCGATGTCCGAGAGCTTCAAACCCGCTTTCTGTAAAACTTTCTGCGTCGACGGGATCGGGCCCGTCAACATGATCGTGGGGTCCACCCCGGCCACCGCCCAGCTGCGAAAGCGCGCGCGCGCTTTCAAGCCAAGCTCCTTGGCCTTGTCTTCGGACGCGATCAGCACGGCGGCAGCGCCGTCGCTGATCTGCGAGGAGTTGCCGGCCGTGATGCGGCCGTTGGGGCGGAAGGCCGGTTTCAACGACGCCATCTTCTCCGGCAAGGTGCCGCGGCGGATGCCCTCGTCCCGGTCCAGGACTTGACCGTTTGCCTTCACAGGGACGATCTCTTTTGCGAAGTAGCAGGCATCTTGAGCCGCTGCCGCTTTGCGGTGGCTTTCCAACGAGAATTGATCCAGCTCCTGGCGGGAGAGGCTCCATTGGTCCGCGATGCGCTCGGCGGACTCGCCCTGCCAGACGATTTCGTACTTCGAGATCAATTGTTCGTTCGCCGGCCCCATATCCGTGCCCATGGCTTCGCGCGTCATGCTCTCCACCCCGCCGCCCACGGCCACGTCCACCATGCCGGTGGCCACTTGCTGGGCCGCGTTTACGATCGCCTGCAGGCCCGAGGCGCACATGCGGTTGACGCTGGCCCCGGCCACGCTGACGGGCCATCCGCTGATCAAGGGCACCATCCGCCCGATGTTGCCCCCCTGCTCGCCTTTTTGCGTGACGCAGCCGAGGAGCACGTCCTCGACCATTTCGGGGTTCAGCTTGTTGCGCTCCACCAGCGCCTTGAGCGTCACGGCGGACAGGTCGTCGGGCCGCACGTCCTTGAACATGCCCCCCTGCCGGCCGACGGCCGTGCGCACCGCGTCCACGATGACGGGTTGTTGCAATTTCATCGGCATCTCCTTAAAGCAACCCTTTGCTCTCCAGGCCGCTGAGGATGTCGTTGACAAAGTCGTCCACGTTGTTGTAGGGGAAATTGCCGCCGCCCAACTTGGTGGACAGGTCCATGGCCGTAAAGCTCTTGCCGCCCCCCTGGAACTTGGTCATCGGCCCTTGGGGCAGGATAGGCAGCAGGTCCATCACGCTCTTGATGGGAAAGCGCGCCTTGGAGAACACGGTTTTCAAATTCTGGCTCAGCTCTTCTCGTGCGGACATGGCATCACCTCAAAACGGAGTTTGGGCTCAGTGTACGAACCCGCGTGGGAAAGTTGCAAACATAACCGCTGGTTGAAACGAGCATGTGATGAAGGTCTGAATTTGTAGGGCCGGCTGTGCCGGCCTGCGGAGAGCGACATGGCTGGCAGAGCCAGCCCTACACGGCCGTTCCCCTCGTCAAAAATCAAAGGTAGCAACTACCGGATCGTGGTCAGAACTGCGGATGGGGGTGGTGGAATTGGCACTCAGGGATTCGGGGAAGCTGGCGTTGAAGTGCAGAATGTCCACGCCTGCCACGTGCTCCAATAGAGCGGGGCTGACCAGGAGGTGGTCCAGCACCTGCGCGTTGCCCTCGTAAATGTAGGTGAAGCGCTGACCTTCTGGAACTTGGTTTACCAGATTGGTCAGGGGCGTTTCATCCCCGAAACCCTCCAGAATCGCTAACGGATGATCCTCTCCCTCGCCCGGCTCGCCGAAGGGGAAGTCGTTGAGGTCGCCGGCCACCAGCACCAGCGCGTTAGGGTCTTGTGTTAGCAGCTCGTTGACGAAATCCCTGACAGCCTGCGCCTGGGCCTTGCGCTGGAGCTCCGTGGGCCGGCTGAAGGGTTTTCCGGCCAGGCTCTCCAGCCCGAAGATGGGGCTGTCGCCAATCTTGCTCTTGAAATGGTTGCCGATGATGGTCAGCGTCTGGCCGTTGATTTGAAAGATCCCCACCAGCGGCTCGCGACCAGGGCTGGCGCTGCTTGGGCTGAAGGCGGCTTCCACCTCGGGCCCCTGCAACTGGTACGCCTCCAACAGCTCGACGCGGTTGGCGTCCCAGAGGAAACCCACTTCGATGCCGCGCGGATCGCTGGACTTGTGCGAGAACGCGCGGTAAGCGGCGCCGGTGGATGTGTTAACCTGCGTTGCCAATCGTTCCAGGATTTCCGCGTTTTCAACCTCTTGGACGACGAGGATCTGCGGGGCGCTTAGCTCCAGTCGGATCGCTTGCGCAAGTTTGGTGAGTTTCAGATCGTCCCCGGCGCTCCCTTTGACGTCGAAGAGGTTTTCCAAATTAAAGGTGACCACCGAAAGGGCGCTCGCCGCTGCGGTGCGCCGGCTGACGGGCGACGGGGGCAGCGGCTGGGGTTCAACGGTCAGGTGAAGCGGCTGCAGCTTCCAATTGTCGAAGGTGTAATCCACCACGCCGACAAAGTCGGCCACGTGGTCGCCCGGTCGAACAACCGTGGGCCTTTCTGCAGTGGCGTCGTCCACCAGGAGGCGCTCGGGGTTGTAGTCCACCTGGTTGGGGCCCGTGCTGCGCAGCAGCAGGTGCTGGCTTTCCGGGTCATAGCCCGAACCGGGCAGGGCGTTGCTTTGCGCCAGCAGCGCAAACTCGCCAAAACGGCTGGTCGGCCCAACCACCACCCCCTCCTCAATCGCGACGAGCATCCCTTCCAGGCGTTCCCAAAACTCAATTGCCCCTTGGATCGATTCGTCAGGCAGGGCAGTGATTTGGAAAGGCTCGGGCAGCGGATTCCCCTGCGACAAGACGTCCAGATGGGTGACGTCGGTCAGGGTCGTTTTGGAAAGCGCTTTGCCGAATTGCTCTTCCACTACTTTGGCCGTGATGCGCAGCAGATCTCCCGGCTGAGGGGCAGGGCGGCGCTTCAGAAAATCCCCGTCGTTGACGAGAATGCCGTCGGAAGTGCTTGGCTGCTCATCGCCCTGCGGATCTTGCAGCCAAACTTGCACACCATCCGCGGACACAACAGTCACGATCCCGGAGGTCATGACCTGTTGGCCCACCCATGGCGAGAGAGGCCCTGCTCCTTGAATATCCATCACGGTGACGGCAGGGATCTGCACTTCACCGCCCTTGAATTCTGAGGTGAAACAAGCGGCCAGACCTGCCAGCGCAACGGCCCGAACGCACGTGCCAATCCTCATGTGCAAAATGCTATCACTGCTTGCGCTGCAACGCCATAAAGAAAAAGGGGCGGCTGGCAGCCGCCCCCGCCCTTTCCGCTCACGCCAGGCTCTGGGCCAACATCATGCGATTGCCGTCGGGGTCGAAGAACGTGGCCAGCTTGACCTGCCCTTCGATGGTGTGGGTCGGACCGTCGAAGCGCACGCTCCTCTTCTCCAGGGATTTGCGGGCTGCGTCGATGTCGGCCACGCCGAAGGTGGGGGTGACCCCCCCCTCCACGTTGAGCTTCTCCACCTGGCTCAAGCCCAGGGTCACGTCCTTCCAGGCCGTCTGCACCTCGGCCCAGCCGTACTCGTCGAGGCGAAAGGTAACCTTGAACCCCAGCGCCTCCTGGTACCACTGGACGGATTTTTCGAGATCGCGCACGCCCAGCGCGCACACGATGCCGCCCTTGTATTGAATCGGTGAGGCCATGCTTCCCCCTTTTATACAACTGGTTGATTCCATATGGTACGAAAAGTATACTCATGAAAGTCGCCGCTGTCAAGGGGGGGGGACGTGCAGTTGACAACGCCTCAAGCGCTGGTCGCGCTGTGCCACCACCGCTGGAGCATTCCCCTGATCGCGGAGTTGCATCGTCTGGCCGGTGCCAAGTTCATCACGCTGGTGAACCGCCTCCAGATCAGCCGCGACTCACTCAGCCGCACGCTGATAGCGTTGCTCGAGGGGGGCTGGGTTCAGCACAACCCCGGCTACGGGCATCCCTTGCGCCCCGAGTACGTGCTCACGCCTAAAGGACAAGGGATCGGCCCCGCCTGCGCAGCGCTCATGAGCGCGTTGCAAAGCCTTGGCGTTGAGGACACGGCGCTCCACAAGTGGTCCTTGCCGGTGGTGTGCTGCCTGGGTGCGGGACCCGCGCGCTTCGGTCAGCTCAAGGCGCGCCTGCCCGGGATCACCGCGCGCGCCCTGGCCCAGACGCTCAAGCAGCTGGACGGTGCAACGCTGGTCGAGCGGATTGATGTCACCGTAGAATTTTCCCAGCCGCGCTATGCGTTGACCCGCCGGGCGCAGCGGCTTGGCAGGGCGCTGAAGGCGTTGTGCGCGGCGTTGGATCTCAGCGGCTGACTTAGAACCCCTGGGAAAAGCCAGTCGCCTTGATCTTAAGTTGAGTTTGGCTCAGGAGCAGAACCAGTGTTGTTGGGCACTCTTAAAACTCGTGCGCAAGAATGCTGTAGGCGACCACGTCGTAAAAGGCGCCCCACTTGAGGATGTGGCCCCGCAGGCGCCCTTCGTACGTCATGCCGATCTTCTCCATCACCCGCCCTGAGGCCGGGTTGTGCGCCATGTAGTGCGCGTAGATGCGGTGCAATTTGAGCTCCTTGAAGCCGTAGGCAAGCACCGCCTTGGCGGCTTCGGTGGTGTACCCCTGACTCCAGTAGGGTTTGCCGATCCAATAGCCCAGCTCGGCGTTGGCGTGGGCCAGATCGAGCTTCAGGCTGATCACGCCCATCAGCGCCTGGTCGTCCTTGCGGGTCACGGCGAAATTGACCAACTCGTCCTTCTCGAAGCGTTCCTGTTGGGTGGCGATCCACTGCTCGGCCGCGCCGTCCGGATAAGGGTGGGGGATGGTCAGCGTGGTGCGCGCGATGTCCTTGTCGCCGGCCAGCTGCTGCACGCGCGGGGCATCCTCAAGGGTCAGGGGCCGCAAACAAAGGCGGCCGGTGTGCAGGGTGGGGCGGGTTTTCATGGGCGTCACCGCCGTGGATTATACCTGCACACCCCGCGCCCACAATGCCTTGCCCTTTCCGTTTGTTGCCCAGGGCGTTCTGTGATAAAGTCAGTCGTAAAGAAACTCATTTTATCATGGTTTGACGCCAGCGAAGGGAGCGCATCATGAACCAAAAACGCAACAATCAGCCGCTGATCATCGGCGTGATCGTGATTCTATTGATCGCAGGGGGCGTGTTCCTGTACACCTCTCAGAACCAGCAGCCGCCCGCCTCCACCAGCGATCAGGGCACCACGACCACCACAGGGACCTCCACCACGCCAACGACCTCAACGCCACAGACGACCACGCCGCCAAGCACCGCCACGGACACCGGCACGTCCAGCGGCACGACCGCGACGTCGACGACGGACGCGGCCACCACGGGGACTTCCACCACGCCCTCCCCGGTCCGCGCCGGCGAGATTCCTCCGAATCCCAAGGTGCTGGAAGCGGCGTTCGGCCTGACCCAAACCGGCATCCCCGGCGGCAAGATCGTGGTGGCGACCATCTCGGGCCCCAAGACCCTCAACGACCTGGTGGGCCAGGAAACCTCCACCACCGACGTGACCAACCTGATGAACTCCGCGCTGGTTGAGGTCAACCCCGTGACCTTCGAGATCGAGCCGGCGCTGGCCACGCACTGGGATCTGTCGGGCGACTACAAGACCGTGACCTTCCACCTGCGCCAAGGGGTGAAGTTCTCGGATGGAGAACCGTTCACCGCCGCCGACGTGGTCTTCACCTTCAACGACCTGATCTTCAACGACAGCGTCAACAACAGCACGCGCGACCTGCTACAAATCAACGGCCAGCCGATCGGGGTGGAGAAGGTGGACGATTACACCGTCAAGGTGACCATGGCCGAGCCCTTCCGCCCCCTGCTGCGCGCGATCGGCGCCAACATCTACCCCAAGCACCTGCTTGCCGACAAGGTGGCCAAACTCAACCCCGGCGTTTCCGGCGCGATGGAGACCGTCAAGCGGGCGCTGGAGAGCAACCGCGAGGCGCTCGAGGCGCTGGGCGTGGAGGCCGTGCAGGCGCTGGACTGGGCCCTTGGCGACCTGGCCAAGGCAGTCGAGGCCAAGGACGCCACAGCGGCCACCGCCGCCGCCGAGGCCATCAAGTCGTCGCTTCAAGCTCTGGTAACACCGATCATGCCTCCAACTCCAACGGAGCCCGGTGTTGCTGTTGCCGACGAGCATGCAGAATTAAGAGGGGTTTTGGAAACCGCCGTCGCTCAGGTGGACCAGGTAGGCGCGCTGAGCACCGAAGGCAAGTGGCAGGGCGTCGCGTTGGATGCGTTCAACAACGCCTGGCCGGTGTCCACCCCCGCCAACCAGCTCGCCGGCCTTGGGCCCTTCACGTTCGTGCGCTACGACGTGGACCAGCAAGTGGTGATGCGGCGCAACCCGCACTACTGGAAGGTGGATTCCAACGGCGTGCAGCTGCCCTACGTCGAGCAGCTGATCTTCCTGGTGGTGGAGAACGTGGATGTGGCCTTCCTGAAGTTCCAGACGGGGGAGACCGACACCTACGGGATGCGCACCGAGGACTGGCCGCTGCTTGCCGAGGGGGTGAACCCCGAGACCGACTGCCGCGAGGGCGCCAAGGGCACGATCTGCACCCGAGCCGATGAGGGCTGGAAGCTGCTGCGCGGCGGGCCGCTGTTTGGCACCACCTTCATCGCCTTTAACCAGGACGCCAAGGACCCGGTGCTGAAGGCCGTCTTCCGCGAATTGAAGTTCCGCCAGGCTGCCGCCCACACCATGGACAAGCAGTCCATGATCAGCAACATCTACAACGGGCTTGCCATCGAGCAGTGGAGCCCGGTGAGCGTGCCCTCCCCCTATTACGACCCCGACTCGTTTGTCACCTTCCCCTACGACCTGGAGGCCGCCAAGCAGCTGTTGGACGCTGCCGGGCTGGTGGACACCGACGGCGACGGCGTGCGCAACGTTCCGGACGCCTTCCTGCAGGCGGCCGGCGTGGACCTTGCCGCGTTGCCCGAGGAAAAACGAGATCCAAACGCCCGCGAGCTCGAGTTCGCCTTCGTCGCGCCCACGGGATCCTCCGTGGTGGAGAAGTACGCCAACCTCATCGTCAGCGACCTGAAGAAGGTGGGGATCAACCCCGTCTACCGGCCCATGGACTTCAACGCCATGGTCACCGACCTGTTCGGCAGCAACTACGAGTTGATCTTGATCAGCTTCACGGGCGGCGTGGAGCCGCACAACGGATCGAACCTGTGGATGACGACCGGAAACCTGCACTTCTGGCGCTACTCCTCCCAGGACGCTCCGCCGGACTGGGAGGAGCGCGTGGACGAGCTGTTCAACTTGTCGGCCACCACCTTCGACGAAACCCAGGTCAAGGCGTATTTCGCCGAGTTCCAGCGCCTGGCCTCCGAGAACCTTCCAGTGCTGTACACCGTGAACAGGCAGTTCCTCTATGCGCACAAGGCCATCCTGAGGAACACGGACTACTTCCAGCCCATCACCAACAACTTCCCCACGGTGCTGTCTTTCATCGAGGTGTTGTGGTGGGACGACGACGCCCGACGCGCCCAGCTGGACAACGTTCAAGCGCAATAGCGTCGCAACCTTCTTTCACTGGACGGGGGCAAGGATCACGCCTTGCCCCCACTTTTTTTCCAACACCCCTTGTCAAGAAGCGCTTTGGTTGCTATAATATGGAATCAGTGAAGTGTATATTAGGGATATCAGAAAGGGGAAGACCATGTCTCAGCGCAGAGGGTTTTTGAGCGACTACGAAACGGTCCAAGAGCGCATCGCCAAGTTCTATGCAAAATACCCGGACGGCCGCATCGCCACCGAACTGGTCAGCGATCCGGGCAACTGGGAGCGTTGCCGCTTCAAGGCGCTGTTGTACCGCAACTTCGAAGATCAAACCCCGCTTGCCAGCGGGCACGCCACCGGCGCGATGGATGAGGCCAACGCCGTCAACAAGGCCTTCCACGAGGAGAACGCCGAGAGCAGCGCCATCGGCCGTGCGCTTGCCAACGCCGGCTTCGCCCCCAAGGGATCGTCGGCAGGTCCGCGCGTGGAAGAATTCTCCAATAAGACCAGGCCCGGCGAAGGGGAGCACCCCGTACTGCAGGTCATTTGGGACAAGGCGCAGGGGCTTGGCATCACGCCCAAGCACATGAAGGCGCTGCTCATGCAGGAGTTCGGCGTGCCCACCTCCAAGGCGCTCAACGACGTGCAGATCGCGCAGCTTGCCGAGACGTTCGAGCAGGTGGACTCGCTCGAGGAGTTCGAGGCGCTGTTGCAGGACGTGGCGCTGTTGAATTGATTGAGGGGCAAGGAGCAGGGACCGCCCGCTGGGCTATCCCTGCTCCTTTGCATTTGCCCTGAGAAGCATAAGCACATGAGAGACGCGGAGCGGGCAAGCCCGTGGCCCTTTTGCTATCCAAATTCGCTGAATCAGAGATTATAATGTTACAAAAATAATCCATTCGACAAGGAGTGTTACGTGATCCATTGACTAAAAATCCATTGCCAGGTATTATTTGACCCAATCGAGATCGAATTAGAAGTTGGGACTCACAAGATCAGAAAACAAGGCCAAACATGAACCTACCAAAACACCCCTTGGCAGAAGTCTTCGGACATCTCGCCTCCGACCATTCAACGAAGGCTCAGCGTTACCGCTCTCACCGTCTCTGTCCATTCAACAATAAAGTGCCGAACTGCACAAAAGATAAGGCGAAGGACCCACTCGGTGTTTGTAGCGTATTTCATGAAGGCACTGCCGTGGTAACGTGCCCCATCCGGTTTCGCGAGGACTGGCTCATCACGGATGATGCTGCCCCATTCTTCTTTGATGATGACACCTCTTGGAGTTCGTTGACAGAAGTAAGACTGAACGATGCCAATGGAAAGTCGGCAGGCAATATAGATGTTGTTCTTGTAGCATATGATGGCAATGGCAAGGTCTTCGACTTCGGCGCTCTTGAGATTCAAGCCGTGTATATCTCCGGTAATGTTCGTGATCCGTTTGAGCATTACATGGAAGACCCTAAAGCAAATGCCCTAATGGATTGGACCAACCAGCCCAACTACCCGCGTCCAGACTACCTGTCTTCCTCTCGGAAGCGCCTTGCTCCTCAACTACTCTTCAAGGGCGGTATTGTTCATTCCTGGAAAAAGAAGACAGCGGTTGCGTTGAACAAGAGCTTCTTCGACACGCTTCCGCGATTGAAAGCAGCCCGAAAAGCGGATGCCGACATTGCCTGGTTGATATACGACCTACAACTGTTCAAAGAGAGCGGT
>Ga0326597_10005736_pt1 | contig 17157 bp, 9 predicted proteins | sample RVTome_12_FD_203789 | JGI IMG/M metagenome (GOLD analysis project Ga0326597, IMG submission 203789) | Soil microbial communities from uranium-contaminated site in the Upper Colorado River Basin, Wyoming, United States - RVT100D185 | ecosystem: Environmental > Terrestrial > Soil > Contaminated >...
TTTCCGCGTCGATCCGCTGGTCGACCTCTACCAGCAGGTGCGGGCCTGGGCCGCGAGCCGCGAACCGGAGGGCATCCCGCCGGCCGTGCTCGCTTCCCCCGACTTCAAGGAGGCGGTCGAGGCGGCCCGGGCGGTCAGCGCGCAGCTCGGCCGGAGTCCCCTGGCCTTCGGCGTGCTCGACCGGCAGCTCGAGGGGCTGGAATCGTTCGAGGACCTGATCGGCGACTTCGAGGCGCTCGACGGGCCGGTGCGCGTGCTCGGGGGCGCGGAGGTCGACATCCGGGAGGAGGCGGTGCGCTTCGCCCGGGCGCTGGCCGCGGCGGAAGAGGCCTTCCTGACCGACTTCTGGCCGGAGCACGAGGCCTTGATCGAGGCGGCGCGGTCCGAGCTCGAGCAGACGTTGGTTCCGAAACAGGCGGAGTGCCTGGAGTTCATGCTTGCATCGCTCGGTCTGGAGGATCCGGGCGACGTGGTGCCGGTCTACCTGGTCCGGTCCGCGGCCGCACCCGGCGCCTACACCTACCGGCGCCAGGACGGCGGGGGCCTCTGCTTCGTCTCCGTGGATCCAGGCGGCGGCTTGCTCAGCGAGACGATCCTGCATGAAGCGACGCACGCGATCGACCTGCTCTCGCGGGACGGCGGCGTGCTGAACACGCTGCGGGCCAGGCTCTTGGAGGCGGTCCCGGATCGCCGCGACCCGATTCATCGCGACCTGCCGCACCTGTTGATGTTCATCCAGGCCGGCGAGACGGTTCGGCGGCTGATCGACCCGGAGCACGTCCACTACGGCGAAGCGCGGCAGCTCTATTCCCGGCAGGCCCACCTGTCCGACGTGGCGCTGCCGGTCTGGAAGGAACACCTGGACGGCCGGCTCACCCGCGAGGAGGCGCTCGACCGCCTACTCGAGCGCACCGTCACGAAGCCGGCCCATTGACTTTCCTCCGCCCTGACCCGTCTAAACCCAATTCGTTGACAGGAACCAGGTTCGATCTGTCAGCGACATGCCACGAAGTGGAGGTGGGAAATGTATACCGGAGGAAATGGTGCGGCGACATCTGCTGGTCAGGATTTCCCGGCGTTTCTGATGGCGGTGGGCGTCCGGCCTCCATGCATCAGGGAGTAGACGGCGGGGATCAGTACCAGGGTGATCAACGTCGAACCCGTGAGGCCGCCGACCACGGCGCGGGCCATCGGCGCTTGCGCGTCGGCGCCCTCGCCGACGCCAAAGGCCAGCGGCAAGAGGGCCAGGATCGTGGTCAGGCTGGTCATCAGGATCGGCCGCAACCGGCGGCGGCCGGCTTCGGTCACTGCGTCCTGCACGCTCATTCCGCCGCTTTCGAGCCGGCCGGCCTGGTCGACCAGCAGGATCGCGTTGTTGACCACGATGCCGCCCAGCATGATGCAGCCGATGTATGACTGCACGTTCAGGGTCGTGCCGGTCAGGAACAGCGCCACCAGCACTCCCACCGCGGCGACCGGGACCGACAGCATGACCACCAGCGGGTCGCGGAGCGATTCGTACTGGCAGGCCAGCACCATGTAGACCAGGACCAGCGCCAGCAGCAGCGAGACCACCAGGTCATCGAACGAGCGCTGTTGCTCCTCGAACGTTCCGGCCACGTTCAGGTCGTAGGACGCAGGGCGTGGAATCCGATCGAGTCGCTCCTGGATCTCGGCCGCCACCGAGCCGAGGTCCCGGCCGATCACGTTGGCCTGCACCGTGGCGATCCGCTGCTGATCCTTGCGGCTGATCTCCAGGGGGCCCAGCGTGCGCTCGGCCGTGACCGCGTTGCGCAGCGAAACCTGCTCGCCCCCGGGAGTGGCGAGCGTCAGATCGAGGATCTCGTCGAGCGAACGCCGCTGCACGTCCTCGAGCTGCATCAGGATGCGATACGAGTTGCCCTGCGAGCGGTACTCGCCCGCCCGCGAACCGGCCACTGCGGTTTCGAGGGCCTCGGTGACGTCGCGCACGCTGAGGCCGAGATCGGCGAGCTTGTCGCGGTCGAGGCGGAGTTCCTGCTGCGGGATGCCGGCCTTGCGGGTGATCTCGATGTCGGTCACGCCCGCGACGCCGGCCATGGCCTCGGCCGCGCTTTTCGACAGCCCGTCGAGCGCCGTCAGATCGAAGCCGCGCACCTCGACGGTCAAACCCTCCTCGGTTCCCAACACGCGCTGGAGCAGGAACTGGCCCTGCGGCGCCTGGCAACGGATCGACATTCCGGGAATCCGGCCCTCGAGGCGCCGGCGCAGATCGTCGGCGATCTCCAGGTTGGAACGGCCGCGGCGCGAGGACGGCACCAGCGAAAGCCGGATCTCACCCTCGGTCTCGTCGTCGGAATCGGCGGTGACCACCGAGGCGACCCGCTCCGGCACCGCCGCGTTGACCACGGCCTCCATCAAGCGGGTCTGCCGGTCGACCAGATCGAGCCTCGTGCCGACCTCCATCTCGCCGGTGACCCGCACTTCGCCCTCGTCGCTTTGCGGCAGGAATTCGCTGCCGATCCGCGCGAGCAACAGCAGACTCAGCCCGAGCAGGGCGGCCGCCAGCAGCACGGTCAGGAGGCGGTGGCGAAGCACAGCGAGCAGCAGGTCGCGGTAGGCTTCATCGAGCGCGGTGAAGACCCGATCCAGCGCCCCCGCCGGGCCGCCGCGGCGTTCGCCGCGCGTTCTGGGGCGCGTGCCCTTCAGCAGTTTCGCGCCGAGCATCGGCACCAGGCTGAGCGCCACCAGCAAGGAGCAGATCAGCGCGAAGATGATCACGTGGGCCAGGTCCCGAAACAGCAGGCCGGTGACGCCGCGCACGAAGATCAGCGGCAGGAAGATCACCAGCGTGGTGATCGTGCTGGCGATGATCGCGGTCGCGACCTCGCGGGCGCCGGAGACCGCGGCCAGCTCCGACTCCTCGCCCTCCTCCTCGTGCCGCCGGAAGATATTCTCGAGCACGACCACCGAGCTGTCGACCATCATGCCGACGCCGAGCGCCAGGCCGCCGAGGGTCATCAGGTTCAGGGTCAAGCCGCCGAAGAACATCAGCGCGAAGGTCGCGATGACCGAGATCGGAATCGCCAGCGAGATCACCAGCGTGCTCTTCAGGCTGCGCAGGAAGAACAGCAGCACCAGGACCGCCAGGCCTCCGCCGTAGAGCACCGAGCGGGCGACGTTCGCGATGGAACGCTCGATGAAGTCGCCCTGATTGGACACCGGCACGACCGAGATCTGGGGAAAGGTCTGGTTGACCAGATCGATCTGTTCCAGGATCCTCCGGGAGACCTCGACGGTGTTGGCGTCCGCCTCCTTGCGAATGGCCACCCGGATGCCCCGCTCGCCGTTGACGCGCACGATGCGGGTCAGCTTCTCGTAGGTGTCGCGCACGCGGGCGACCTGGCCGAGCGTCACCGCCCCGCCCTCGCGCTCGACCAGCACCGTGTCCCGGATCTGCTCGAGGCTCTGGAACTCGGCCGGAGCACGCAAGATGACCTCGTGGCGGCCCTCCAGGAGTCGGCCGGCGGGCAGGTCGAGATTGGAATCGCGGATCGATGCCAACACGAGATCGAGCGGCAGGCCGAGCGCCTTGATGCGATCCGGATCGAGTTCCACCCGGACCTCGCGCTGGTAGCCGCCCCACAGGTCGACCTGGGCCACGCCCGGGATGCGGGCGAAGCGATGGCGAATCTGCTCCTCGATCAGCGTGGTCAGTTCGACCGGATCGAGCGTGCTCGAGATGCCGAGCAGCACCACCGGGAAGGCCGCCACGTCGAACTTGCTGACGCGCGGGCGGGTGATTTCCTCGGGCAGTTCATCGGCCTCGTCCTCGAGGCGCGAGCGCACGTCGAGGGCGGCCGTGTCGATCTCGGTCCCCCACACGAAGCGCACTCGCACCCGGCTTTGACCCTCCGAGGATTCGGAGGTGATCTCCTCCACTCCAGGCACGGTGGCGACGATCTCCTCGATCGTCTGGGTCACCAGACGCTCCATGACCTCGGGGCTGGCCCCTTCATAGGTGGTGCGCACCGTGACCGTGGGCAGTTCGATGCTCGGCAGGAGGTCGGTCCGCAGCCGGCTCAACGCCACGAGGCCCAGCACCACCACGATCAGCGTGACCATCGAAGTGAAGATCGGGCGGTGGACGCTGGCCCGGGGCAGGTTCATGGAGCGTTCGCTCGCGACGGAATCGTGATCTCCGAGCCGTCGTCGAGCAGATGTTGTCCGAGCGTGACGACGCGACCTTCGAGTCTGTTGCCGCTGGCGCCGCCGGCGCCGTCGACCTGGACTCGATCGCCCTCGCGGATGCCGACGCGCACTTCGCGCCAGCCGACGCGCCGGCCGTCCGGGTCGAGCAGGAACAGACCGGTCCGGTCGTCGCGTTCCGTCAGCGCGGCATACGGGACGATCGTGGCGTCCTCCAGGTGTTCGAGCTCCACCGTGGCCCGGATGAACATCCCCGGCTTGAGCCGCTGGTCGGGATTGGGGATGGTCAGTTCCACCCGCGCCTGGCGCGTGGTCTGGCGGAAGATCGGCGCGATCCGTTCGATGTGCCCCTGGAAGGCCTCCTTTGGATAGGCGTCGGTGGAGAGCGTCACCGGCTGCCCGACCGCCAGCTTGGCGTAATCCCGTTCGGGCACATACAGTACGCCCACCACCGGATCGAGGTCGATGATCGAGAACAGCGGCGTGTTGGCGGACACGGTCTCGCCCTCGTCCACGAAGCGCTCGGCCACCACCCGCTGACTCTCTCCATCCGGCCATTTTGCGGCCACCTGGGTGTACCCCAGCCGGATGCGCTGCGCCTCGAGCGAGGCCCGAGCACGCGACACCAGGGCTTCCGCCACCTTCACCCGGGCCTGCTTGGCCACGAAATCGGCGGAGGCCAGGTCGTACTCCGACTCCGAGGTCAGCTCTGTCTCGCGCAATGACTCGACCCGCGCGAACGTGCGCTCGGCGATCTCGAGGGCGCCCTGGGCCTCGAGCAGCTGGGCGTTGTTCACCGCCAGATCGGCTTCGGCCTGGACGACCGCCTGGGCGAACTCGTCATCATCCAGCCAGGCCACCACGGCCCCGCGCTCCACGGTGTCGGAGATGTGCGCACCCAGGCGCACCACGCGGCCGGAGATCTTGGGTGCGACGACGAATTCCGCGGCCGCCTCCAGCGTGCCGTTGATCGTGCGCCGAAGCGAGAGCGGCCCCCGCTCGACCGGCGCCACCTCGACCGCCGCGGCCATCTGGCCCTGACCCGCGGCCGGCGCCGCTTTGGTCTCGAGCAAGCGCTCCCGGATCTTCCAGCCGATCAGGAGCGCGGCGGCGATCAGCACCGCGGTCAACAGCAGTTTCACGGCGGTTTTCAGCATGGCGCGCCAGACTACACGACCGCCGCGGCGCCCGTCTCGCCCGACCGCCGGCACACACGGCCAATTCCGTATTTCAGGATCTCGAATTCTCGGAATCGGCTATCTTCAAGGGTCCGATCCCGCGAGTCCAAGCCGGGACCGGGAGGAGCGCATGACCACACGATTCAAATGGAAACCCGAATACGGCGTCAACATCCAGGAGTTCGACAAGCAACACCAGCAGCTGGTGTCATTGATCAACCAGCTCTACGCCACCATCCCGGCGGAAGACGGCCGGGCCGCCCAACAGAAGATCATCTCGGACCTGATCCAGTACGCCGAGGCGCATTTCCGGGACGAGGAGAGGATCATGCGCGAGCATGGCTTCCCGGGAGCGCAGCGGCACAAACAGGCGCACGACCAGTTGCGCCAGAAGATGCTGGAGCTGCAAGAGCAGCATCGCGAGGGCCGCATCTCGATTCCGCTGGTGGTCAGCACCTACCTGCAGACCTGGTTCACGGAGCACATCCTGGCGACCGACATGCAGTACGTCTCGTTCCTGAATGAGCGGGGCGTGAAGTAAGACTCAACGCCGGTAGAGGAATCCGTCCCGCGCGAAGTTGGTGTCCGCCGGGACCAGGTCGGTGGCCATCGACGTGAACCCCAGGTACTTCCCGTTTTCCGACAGGCGCGGCAGCACGCTGTAGCCATCGGAGTCCATTCCCAGACGGTCCCGCGAAACGAGACGGATCCTGCCGCGTTTGCGGTCCAACAGGAAGATGTCGCTCTGGCCGTTCGTGTCGTCCGCCGCCAGGTTGCCGGCCGTGGATTGGAAGGCCAGGAAGCGCCCGTTGCCGGAGATCGACGGATATCCGCTGGCGTCGTCGGCGACCGCGCCGGAGGCGTTGCGGGAGACCAGCAGGGTCCTGCCCTTGCGGAGATCCCGCACGAACACGTCCGCCACCAGGTTGGTGTCGTCTGCCGTCAGGTTGGAGGCCGCCGAACGGAATGCGACGAATCGTCCATCGGCCGAGATCGCGGCCTGATCGCTGTCTCCGTTGCCGGCGCTGCCGCTCGAGCTCACCGAGATCAGGGTCGTCGTGTTCCGCTCGAGGTCGCGCAGGAAGATGTCCCTCTGGCCGTTGCTGTCGTTCGGGACGAGGTTCGTGGCGTCCGACTCGAAGAACACGCGGCGGCCGTCGCGCGTGATCCTGGGGTTCAGGCTGTCGCCATTGGACGCGGATCCGTCGTGGGCGATGGAAACCAGCGTGGTCTCACCCAGTGCGACGTCGCGCAGGAAGATGTCGAAGACGCCGTTGTTGTCGCCCGCGACCAGATTGGTGGCGCCGGAGTCGAAGGCGACCCGCCGGCCGTTCGCGCTGATCGAGGCGGACCAGCTGTTGGCGTCGCCGGGCACTCCCTGCGAGCTGCGGGAGAGCAGCTCCGTCGTCCGGTTGCGCCGGTCGAAGAGGAAGATGTCGCCGCTGCCGTTGTTGTCGCCCGGCACGAGGTTCGAGGCCAGCGAGTTGATCAACACGAAGCGCTCGTCCCGCGTCATCCCGATCGGCGCGCTGCTGTCATTCGCTTCCGCGCTGCCCATCCCGAGGGAGATCCGTTCGGTGATTCCCGTGTCGAGGTCGCGGACGAAGGCGTCCTGCTTCCCGCCCACGTCCCCGGGCACCAGGTTCGCGGCCCGTGAACTGAACAGGACCAGGCGCCCATTCCGGGACACGCCGCTCAATCCGCTGTGGTCGTCTCCCTGATCCAGCCCCTTGCTGACCGAGACGCGAACCTGCCTGGAACGCTTCATGTCGGCCAGGAAGATGTCGGCCAGGTTGTTGGTGTCCGCTTCCACCAGGTCGGAAGCCACCGACTCGTAGCAGATGAACCGTCCGGACGCCGACACGCAGGGACTCGCGCTCGTTCCGTTGGGGCCGTTTCCCGAGAGCGGCGTCGAGACCTTGACCAGCGTTCTCCGGCGCCGGTCCAGGCGGAAGACGTCCTTCTGCCCGTTCGAATCCCCCGGCACCAGATCGTCGGCGGTGGAGGCGAACACGATGAAGCGTCCGTTCGCGGAGATCTCCGGGCTGACGCTCAGGCCGGTCGCGTCGCCGCCGTTCACCGGAACCGAGACCCGGCGCAGCCTGCGCCGCCTGCGCTCGAACAAGAAGATGTCCGGGGCCCCATTGCCGTCGCCGCCGACGAGGTTCGAGGCGCTCGACTGGAAGACCACGTAGCGGCCATTGTCGGAGATCCTCGGAAAGTTGCTCGCGCCATTGGCGTGGCCGCCGCCCTTGGGCCTCGAGACGAGCAGAGTCTTGCCGGTCGCGCGGTCGAAAAGAAACACGTCCTGCTGGTTGTTGAGATCGGAGTCCACCAGGTCGGAGGCGTTCGAGCTGAAGACCACGAACCGCCCGTCGGCGGAGACGTCCGCGCTCCAGCTGGCGCCATTCGGATCGCCGCCGGCCCGGTCCACCGAGACCCGCTCCGTGACGCGCCGCCTGGTGTCATGGATGAACACGTCGGCCAGTGCGTTGCCGTCGGCCGGCACCAGGTTGGTGGCCGGCGAATCGAAGACCACGTAGCGCCCTGAAGCCGAGAGGCTCGGCCGTGCGCTGGGCTGGTTCGCCTGGGTGCCGTCGGATGCCACCGACGCCCGGATCGTATCGCCTGTCACGCGGTCGCGGACCACGATGTCCGTGACCCCGTTTTGGTCAGAGCTCTCCCGGACGATGTTGGTGGCGGCGGTCTGAAAGGCCACATACCGCCCGTTCCTCGACACGGAGGGAGACGTGCTCGCGCCGTTCGGGTCGATGCTGTCGAGGTACTGATTCAGCGAGATCAGACCGACCGACTCGCGCGTCAAAAGCCCCTTCTTCCGGTCATGCAGAAAGATGTCCGACATCCCGTTCTCATCGCCCGGAATCAACCCCGGAGCCGCGCAGGAGAAGGCCGCGAAGCGCCCGTTCGCGGAGAGCGAAGGCGCCGTGCTCCCTCCCAGCACCTCCGCCTGGGCCGTGGACACCGTCACCCGCCGCACCTCCCCCTTCTCCAAATCGGACGCGAACGCCGGAACGCAAAACAAAGAGAGCAGAATCAGGCCGGTACGCATGACGATATCCTCCAGTTCCACCTGAATCCGGAAGCCACACCCAGCGTTACACGCGAACAGCCGAGGAAACGGTGCGACGCAAAACGCCACAGTGATCAGCGTCCCGCGCCAGCATCCCGCGTCCCGCGCCAGCATCCCGCGCCAGCATCCCGCGTCCCGCGCCAGCATCCCGCGCCAGCATCCCGCGTCCGGCGCCAGCATCCCGCGTCAGCATCCCGCATCCCGCGCCAGCATCCCGCGTCCGGCGCCAGCATCCCGCGTCAGCGTCCCCCATGAGAGGCGCCACTCTCATCAATCGGTCGCGCCCACCTTTTTCGGTTCGTTCCCCCACAAGAGAATCCTGTCGACTCCCGCAGACCGCCGCACATGGCCCGCCAGCGGTCCGCCGGATCGTTACGGGGTGCCGTGCCGCGCGGAGCGAAGCGAGCACGAAACGGCATCCCGTCGATACGGTGGCCTCACGCAACCCCACGTCCCATCGCCCTCGCCCCCCTCCCAGACCGGCAAATCAAACCTGGTTCAACCTGTCGATCAGGTTCAACTGTCGAACTTGACACCTTGCGCCAGCGGCAGCTCCCTGGACCAGTTGATCGTGTTCGTCTGGCGCCGCATGTACGCCTTCCATGCATCCGATCCGGATTCGCGCCCGCCGCCCGTCTCTTTCTCGCCGCCGAAGGCTCCGCCGATCTCGGCCCCGGAAGTGCCGATGTTGATGTTGGCGATGCCGCAATCGGAGCCGGTGGCCGAGAGGAAGCGCTCGGCGTAGCGGACGTTCAAGGTGAACATCGCCGAGGAGAGGCCTTGCGGCACGTCGTTGTGCTTCGCGATCGCGTCCTCGATGTCCCGGATCGGGATCAGGTAGAGGATCGGCGCAAACGTCTCCTCCTGCACGGTCTGGTAGTGGTTCTCGACCCGCATGATCGCGGGTGCCACGAAGTTCCCGCCCTGCAGCCGGCCCTCGAGCTCGAGCCGCTCGCCGCCCGTCAGCAGCTTGCCGCCCTGGAGCTTCACCTGCTCCACCGCCGCCATCATCACATCGACCGCTTCCGCCTCGATCAGCGGCCCGCAGAGCGTCCGCTCATCGGCCGGGTCCCCCACCGCGATCGTCTCGTAGGCGGCCAGCAGGCGCCGCTCGACCTCTTCGATCAGGCTCTCATGCACCAGCACCCGCCGGGTGGAGGTGCAGCGCTGGCCGGCGGTGCCCACGGCGCCGAACAGGATCGAGGGAATCGCGAGGTCCAGATCAGCGTCCTCCATCAGCACCACGGCGTTGTTGCCGCCCAGTTCGAGGATCGTCTTGCCGAAGCGGGCCGAGACGGTGCCGGCCACCTTGCGGCCGACCTGGGTCGAGCCGGTGAAGGAGATCAGCGCCACCCGCGGATCCTCGAGCAGCCGCTGGCCGACCTCCCGGCCGCCGCCGATGCAAAGCGTCGCCAGGGCGCCGAACCCCTCCGCCTCGAGCACCGGCCGGCAGGCGTTCACCAGCCCGATGGCGCAGAGCGTCGTGGCACTGGCCGGCTTCCAGACGCAGGCGTCCCCGCAGGCCCAGGCGATCATCGAGTTCCAGGCCCAGACCGCCATGGGAAAGTTGAAGGCGGTGATCACGCCCACCACGCCCAGCGGATGGTACTGCTCGCGCATGGCATGGCCCGGCCGCTCGGAGTGCATCGAGAGTCCATACAGCATGCGGGACTGGCCCACGGCGAAATCGGCGATATCGATCGCCTCCTGCACCTCTCCGAGACCTTCCTGCAGGATCTTGCCGTTCTCCAAGGTGATCAGCCGGCCGAGCGCCTCCTTCTGCTCGCGCAGGGCGTTGCCGACCTGGCGGATGATCTCGCCGCGCCGGGGCGCCGGCACCTCGCGCCAGCGCAGGAACGCCTCCTGCGCCGCGGCCAGGCAGCGTTCATAATCCTCGGCGCCGGCCTGGCGGATCGTGGCGATCACCTCGCCCGTGCTGGGATTGCGGCTGTCGAGCAGTGGACCCGAAGTCTCCAGCCACTCTCCGCAGTACGCGCCCGAATTGGTCTCCTCGATCCCGACCGCTCTTAGAAAATCCATCTCGCTCTCGCCTCGAATCTCGATGAAGTCCGGCAGTTCTTGCCGGCAAAACGCCAACCACGCCAGTCTAGCAGCCCGTCAAAGAACTTTGACGCCTTCTTCCAGATCGCCCTCAAGTGGCCCCGGTCGATTGTCGAATGCACCTGGTACGCCCGCTCGAGCCCCACGGAAAGACCGACAACATGACGAGCACCCTGGACGTCCTCCCGGCGAGCGCCCATGCCAGGCGCATCCCGATGAGCGCCCATGCCAGTCGCAAGGGAGTGCTGATCTGGCCGCGGCCCCATCTCACGCACGGCACCGTCCTGATCATCGAGGACGACGAGCGGCTCATGACGGCGATGTCGCGCAGGATCCAGCGCGCCGGCATCGACGTGCTGGCCGCCACGGAGGGCACCGGCGGGCTGCGGAAGGCCCTGACCGAACCCGCGGACGCGGTCCTGCTCGATCTCGGCCTGCCCGGCATGCGCGGTTTCAAACTGCTGCACGAGCTGCGCGCGCGCAAGCCTGACCTTCCGGTGGTGATCATCACCGGCGACCTCTCGCCGGAGATCGATCGGCGCGGCCGGGACTACGGGGTCGTCGCCGTGTTCCGCAAGCCGTTCTCGACCGCTCGCCTCATCCGGACCCTTCAGACGCTGCTCTGAATCACCCCGTCCCCCGATGGCCCGATGCAAAGGGCGGCCGGATGAAAGGAGGCGCTCCGGCAGCGGTTGCCGCCGCCGGAGCGCCTCACCAGTCGAACCTGCTGAAGGTTCAGGGAGTGATCAGTTCGCCCTCGATCGCGTTGGTCGCGGCGTAGGGATTGGCGCCCGCCGGATCCTGGATCCAGGCCTGGGTCCAGAACGGCACGCCGTTGGGAACCGAGAGATTGACCGGGAAGGAGAAGTTCACCACGCCGGACGCGTTGGCGGTGATCGGGATCAGGACGTCGAGGCTCGGCACCAGCGTCCCTCCGAAGATCGGCGTCATCGCCGCGCTGACGCCGATCACCAGCATGCCGGACTGATTCACCGGCGCGTTCTGGATGTCGATCTCCATCGTGTCGGGCGCGCCCTGGTGGTACAGGACGTCCAGCGCCGGCGTGCCGTTGCTTCCCGCCAGCGCGAAGCCGATGTCATCGGTCAGGACGCCGCGGAACGGATCGATGCAGCTGCTGGCCACGACGAAGTTCCGGATGACCGTCGCGACCCGGGAGTGGAAGTACAGCGTGATGTTGCTCATGCCGCCCGGGCAGGTGTGACAGTAGCTCATGATCGTACCGTTGGGCGTCACCGTGCAGTCGCCGGAGGCGCAACGATCGATCGGCGGGCTGTAGTCGTGCGTGTGCATCGAACCGAAGTTGTGCCCCAGCTCGTGCGCGACCACCATGAAGTCCCAGGTCAAGGGGCCCTGGACCGGCGGGAAGGTGACGTTCCCGTTGATGTGGGCGCTCATCCCGAACCCGTACTGCTGGTCGCAGAGACCCGGCAAATAGGCCACACCGCCGCAGCCGCTGACCGGCACGCCGCTGATCAGGTGGTACAGCTCGGCATGCACCGGGGCGCCGCCGTTGGCCCACGCGCTTCTGAACTGCTCCAGACGCCCGAAGCAGTCGGTGCTGGTCCAGCCGTCGTTGTTGACCGAGTGGAAACCGACGTACGGCAGGGAGAAGATCACTCCGACCTGCTCGCGATAGCGGTCGCTGATCGAGGCGATCAATGAGAAGGCATAGGTCTGCGCCGCCGGCATGTTGCCGCCGAACGTGTCCTGATAGAACTCATAGTCGGTCTCGAACGCGATCGGCGCGTCGAAGTTTGGAATCGGGCCGGTGAGCGCACTCATCGGCGCGCTCGGATCGACCTCGATCAAACCCGAGCTCCCCGGCGTGTCGAGCAGATTGCAGTTGAATTCCGGCTTGAACCCATCGCGATCCAACCTCTCGCTGGTCACCAGCCGGGAGTCGCTGAAGTTCCAGTCGCCCTGAACGTTCGGCCGGGCGATCAGGTGGTTCACGTTCCCTGCGGTTCCGAACCAGCCGCGGCATCCGTATTGCGACAGGGCCAGGAAGGCATAGGAGTCCTCCTGTCCGCTGATGCGGCCGGACCAGAAACTCGCGGGCATCCGGAAGTCGACCGGCTGCCCGTCGACGAAGACGCGGGTGGTCGCCTCGGAGAGGATCACGCGCTTCAACTCCAGCGTCACCGCCCCCCCGCCGGGAACCGGAACTTCCTTGAAGACCACGCGGCTCAGCGAGCGGATCTCGTCCAGCTCGTGCAGCGCGGGATGCAGGATGACCTCGCCCTCTCCAGCCGCCACGGCAACCATCGGGAACGGGCGGCCTTCGGACGACGACGCGGTCGCAAGGGCCGGGGCGGCGATCAGGGCGGCGAATACCAGGACCGCCCGGACAGAATCGTTGCGCATGTCGAACCTCCAGGTTCACTGTTGCTGGGTAGAGGCTTGCCGGGGCAAGTGGGAGACAACGCCCACATCGTACGGAACGGGCCTCGAATTGGAAAGGGACGGCTCGGGTCGGGTTGCCGGCGCCGGGGCCCGGAGGCCCGGCGTTCACGGCGTCGTGACGGTCACCGCGTTCGACGCCGCGTAGCCACGGGGGCCGGCGGGGTCCGTGATCCAGTACTGGAGGAACAGGGCCACGCCCGGCGGCACCACGGGCGGCACCTGGATCGTGAGCGGGATCTCGCCCTGGGGGCCGGTCGGCAGACCCAGGAACAGCTGGTCCGGCGACGGGACCAGCGTGCCGCCCTTGAACGGCACGCTGATGTTCTGCAGGCCCAGGACCAATCCGGCAGTCGAGTTCGAGAGGGCGTTCGAGAGCGTGAGCGACGCCTCGCTGTTCGGGAGCAGCTGGCCCTGGCCAAGCAGCCGCGGCGCGCCCGTCGCGCCCGCCAGGGAGAAGCCGAGGTCGGTCCAGCTCGAGTGGTAGGCAAAGACGCCGGTGCGGTCGGCGACCAGCAGCGTGCCGTCCCGGCCGATCGCCGGGCCGCCGGCGTTCTGGCGGTCGAGCGAGAGCGTGAACAGGTTGATCGACAGATCGGCGTTGAAGGCCCACAGGCGGCCGTCACCCGCCGGATTGCTGGCCCAGCCGTTCGAGACGTACACGTTGCCGTTCTGTTCGACCGCGGTCTTCGGGCTGAGGTTGGAGGTTCCGATCGGACTCAGGATCCCGGCGCTGTTCAGCACGTTGCCGTTGGCCGGGTCGAGCCGCACGAACTCGTTGTTCGCGAGAAAGGTGTAGATGCTGCCGTCCGCGCCGAGGCCGTGCTCATGGCTCGTGGTCCAGCGGACCGGCCGGCTCCAGAGCTGGGTGAACTGGCTGCCGTCGTCCTGGAAGGCATACAGGAAGTCGACGGTCGCGTTGTTCTGGGTGCGCGAGAAGTAGATGGTGCCGCCGTCCCGCGACAGGAAGGGAGAGTTCTGGTTCGTGACGCCGCTCATCACGGGGCTCGAATAGAGCCTCGCGCCGGTCGCCATATCGATCCGGGTGAGGACGTTGCCGCCGGGGGCGGACTCGTCGATATAGACGGCCGTCGCGGTGACCGCGGCGCCGCAGTTGCCGCTGACCGAGCCCGTCCGGGGCGTGGTCCAGACCGTGGCGCCGTCCTGCTGGTTGATCCGCGTGACGTGCCGGAACTCGCCGACGATCAGGTCGCCGTCCGGCGCGAACACCAGACCGTCGTGCGCCCAGGCTTCGGTGGTCCAGGCCGACGTCCAGAGCAGCGCGCCGGTCGCCGCGTCGAACGCCTTGATCGGTTGGGGCTTGGCGTTGCTGGCTCGCGAGGCGTAGACCTTTCCGTCGCGCGCGCCGCCCAACCAGGCGATCCACTCGGTGTTGGTGTCCCCGCCGAAGGAGAGCGTCGTGCGCCACAGCTCGGTGCCGGTCTCCAGATCGTAGGCGATCAAGGCGTCGTTCGCGCTGCCCCCGTTTTGCGGAAAGCCGCTCTCCCGAATCGTGAAGACACGGTCGCCGAGCGTGAACGGGTGCCAGGCGATGATCGAAAAATCGGTCGCGTTGCTCCAGAGCAGGTCGACCGCGTGCGGGCCGATCTCGTCTGAACGCCCATTGCGCGCGTTGTTGCCGCCGTAGTTGCCCCAGTCGGAGGCCGCCGCCGACACACACAGGGCGGCCGCGATGCCGCCGGCCGCCAGTACCCTTTGCATGAGCCGCATGAGCAGTCCTTCCTGTCTGATCCTGAAGGCTGCTCATGATACCAGCAAATCGGGAGGCCCGCGCCCCCCCAACCGGAACGCGTCAGACCATCTCCGAGAGCTGCCTGATCATCTCGACATGCACTCGCTGCCGCGGCAAGAGCTGCTCCTGTATCAGCTTGCGTGTGTCCACCGGAATGTGGCTGTTCTTCTGGGCCTGTTCATAGAGCTGAACCCCATGCTCTTCGCCTTCTCGCAGCGCGCGGATCGCGGCCTTGCTGCCCAGCAGCGTGGCCATGCCTTCGGTCGCCTTGGCGAAACTCCCCCACGGACCGGAGTCGGTGGGCGGCTGGCCGCCGTACCTGCGGACGTGTTCGCGCAAGATGTTCGTCACGGCGATGTGCTCCTGCTTGAGCTCCTCGAGGCGGCTGGCCGCGGCCTGACCCTCGAACTTGTCGAGCGCCTGGATGTAGGTCTCGATGGCCGAGATCTCTCCACGAATCAGCTTGTTCAGGGGATTGACGGCTTCAGTTGGATTCAACATCGGATGCTCCTGGTTGGATCGTCGGTCGGGAAATCGTGACTCATCATCCGCCTGGCGCGCCTGCGCGTTGAAGACCGCCACCGCGGTGGTGGCGTGACGCAAGACGGCCTCGGCGGTGCTGCCGAAGACCAACCGCGAAAACCCGCCGCTCTTGCTCGCGTTCATGCAGAGCAGGTCGAGACAGAGCTCATCCGCGGCCCGTCGCAGCGCGTGCTCGACCGACCGCCCTTCCGCGACCGCGATGGCGATCGAGGAGTCGCCGAGCGAGCTTCGAACCTGGTTCAAGTACTCTTCGGCCTCCCGCCGCGCCTGACTCGGATCGGGCGCCTTCTGGGTGGAAGGATCCGCCATCGGAACCACTGTTCTCGGGGGGACCAGGGCATGGATCAACGTGACCCGGGCCTCGAGCCAACGGGCCATGTCGAGCGCCGCCGCGACGGACGTACCTTCCGACTCGGCTTTGATCGCGATGCCGAGATGCGGGCGCTCGGGCAGCGCCGTCCGGCAATCGGGCGGGTAGACGATCACCGGACGATCGGTCCGCCGCTGCACCGACTCCACCACGCTGCCCTCGATCAGCCGCATGAGGCCACTGCGAGCATGAGACGCCATGGCGATCAATTCGGCGTCCTGCTCCTCGGCGAACTCGACCAGGGCGGCGACCGGCGACTCGTGGGTGAGCACGGTTCCGCGGACGCGCACGCTCGTCTTGGCCGACAGGCTGCCGACGGTGTCCTCCATCAACCGCTTCAGCTTCCGCTCCTGTTGATCCTGCTCCTCGACCGACGCCGAGGGGACCACCGGGAATCCCGCCAGCGGCGGGGCCGGTACCGCAAGGAGCGGCGTCACGACGTGGACCAACTGCAGCTCCGTGCCGAGCCTTGCGGCGAGTTCGAGCGCCGGAGCATGGACCCGCGCCGACTCTTCGCTGAAGTCCGTGGCCGCGACGATCGGCCGCCGGCCCGGCAAGTGCGCCTGCGCCTCCCGCACGCTCTCGAGCTGAGGCGCGCGCCCGCCCTGGAACCCCTCCTCGTCGGCGACCTGCAGCAACTGCTCGTCGTACTCCATCTCCTTCAGCGCCGCCTGCTTCTCCTTCAGGTCGAGTTCCGGTGCGTTGACCACTTCATCGGGAGTCGGCGCACCCGAGGGTGCACCCTCGCCGGCGGCGAGAAACTGCCGCGCCGCTTCGATCTCCTCCGCCTCGAAAAAGCGCAGGCGCTCCTCCCCGAGAAGCGGGCGTGCGCGCCGCGTGACGGCCTCCTGCCATTCGCGCTTCCCGAGCACGGCGCAGCGGACGATGCCCTCGACCTGCCGGGGTTGGAAATCGAGTTCGTCGAGCAACGCATGGAGCGCGTGGAACTCGACGCCGGAGAGTTCGCTGATGTCCACCAGGGCGAAGATGCCGCCGTGCCGTTCGAGCTGATCTTGAAGCACCGCGCGAATACGCGCCTGATCGTCCTGCGAGAGCTCGCCCGACAGCCGGAGCCCCAAGGTTCCAGGCACTTGTGAGTCAATGATGTGCATCATGGCAACAGCCTTTCAATAGGCGCAAACGAGCAAGGTCCATGCCGAATCCCGCCGAATCTTGGGACTGAAAGGCCGTTGAAACGGCATCCCAGAACTGGATCCGGATGGACCGTCCTCGGGGAATTTCAGACGGCGTCGCCCTGGTCCGGCGATGGTCCCCGGCCGTGGGCTCCGGGGATTTCGATGCCTCCGATGCTTCCCGTGAGATCCGCGCGGGTCCTCGGCAGACATTCTGGAAAGCGCCGCTGCAGGAACTCGATCAGGGCCTCGCGAACCTGGCAGCGCAGTTCCCACGCCGTCGCGGAATCGGGCGCGCTCATCAACGCACGGAGTTCGATCGTTCGCTCGCTCGCGCCGGTGACCTGCAGGGCCCACCCCCGGCGATCCCACAGCGCCGACGCGTCGAGGATCCGTTTCAGCTCGGCACGCACCTCGGA
>Ga0326597_10005737_pt1 | contig 17155 bp, 13 predicted proteins | sample RVTome_12_FD_203789 | JGI IMG/M metagenome (GOLD analysis project Ga0326597, IMG submission 203789) | Soil microbial communities from uranium-contaminated site in the Upper Colorado River Basin, Wyoming, United States - RVT100D185 | ecosystem: Environmental > Terrestrial > Soil > Contaminated >...
CGAACGGCAAGGCCTACGAGATCCATATGTACGAGGGCGCGAACCACGCGTTCAACAACGACACCAACGCCGCGCGGTACAGCAAGGAGGCGGCGGACCTGGCCTGGAGCCGGACGCTGGCGTTTTTTCGGAAGCACCTCGGCTGAGCGCGGGCGGGCCGGGCGAGACCTCAGGACGAGCGGGAGTCCGCGAACGGATTCACGGTTCGCAGCCCCGAGAACCGGGAGAAATCACCGTCGCCGGTGACGAGCGACGACACGCCGTGCTCCAGGCAGAGCGCCGCGATGTGCGCATCGTGGATCAGGTTGCCGGTCACGCCCGATTCCCGGACGACCGACGCGAGGATCTCCGGATGTCGGGGCGTCTCGGCCAGCAGAACGAGCGTGGGCGAGGCCAGGATGGCGCCAAGATCTCCGAGCGCGACGCCCAGCGGCACCGGCGGATGGTAGACGCGCGGGTGCGTGATCACGCGGAGGAACTCGTACACACAGGGCCAGGGAATCGCCCAGGGCGCCGGGCCTTCGGCGAGCGCGACGAGCAGCTTCCGCGCCACCGCATGGTGCGGGCTGGACACGATCTCCGCGTGCACGAGGACGTTGGTGTCGAGCGCCTGCACGACTACCGTCCATCCATCAGATCGAACAGCGTGTCGCGGTCGAAGAGGTCGACGCCGGGGCGGGTCTCGGCCGTCCAGCCCTCGAGCCGGAGCGAGAACGGCGGGGGAGGCTCGGGCCGCAGGGCGCGGCGCAGGGACTCGTTGACCACGGCCTGCAGGCTTCGACCCTCCGCGGCGGCCTTGCGCTTCAGCTCACGCAGGAGGCGGTCCTCGATATCCAGCGTCGTCCGTGGCATACATCAAAGTGTATCAATGTATCATCAAGATGTCAAAGCGAGGTGCGCCACGCACAAGCGCGAGTGGCTCCAGATATCTCCCTGGCGACGCGCTCCCAGGACCCTTCTTACCGGCGCCCCGCCCGGCCCGCGCGTACCGTTCGTCGAACCCCGCGCCGGGTTTCAGCCCGGCGTCCTCGCGCCCAGGCCAGGGGGCCCATGCGCCGCCGTCAATTCCACGAGGTCCCACGATGAACCGTCGCCAGCACGTCCTTGATTCCGTACTCGCCATCATTCTCGTCGTCGCGCTTGCCTTCGCCGTTTGGCTCGCCCCGGGCGCCGCCGGGCAGGCTCAACAGGGCATCAGCGCGGGTCAGTTCGGCGGTCTCGAGTACCGCTTCATCGGCCCGCCCGGCAACCGCGTCAGCGCCGTGGTCGGCGTGCCCGGCGACCTGAACACGTACTACGCCGGCGGCGCGTCGGGCGGCGTCTGGAAGTCCACCAACGGCGGCGTGGACTGGTTCCCGGTGGCCGACACGATGACGGCGCAGTCGATCGGCGCGCTCGCCATCGCGCCTTCCGATCCCAACGTCGTCTGGGCCGGCACCGGCGAGACCTTCATCCGCAGCAACGTGGTCGTCGGCGACGGCATCTACAAGTCCACCGACGCCGGCAGGACGTGGACGCGGATGGGGCTCGAAAACACCGGGCGCATCGGCCGGGTCATCGTCGATCCGCGCGATCCCGACGTGGTGTTCGCGTGCGCGCTCGGCCACGCCTACGGGCCGCAGCCGGAGCGCGGCGTCTACAAGACGACCGACGGCGGCGCGACGTGGCGGCGCACGCTGTTCGTGGACGAGAACACCGGCTGCTCGGAGCTGGCGATGGACCTGACGAACCCGCGGATCCTCTTCGCCGGCACCTGGACGATCGACATCAAGACGTGGGGCCGCCACAGCGGCGGTCCCGGCAGCGGCGTGTTCCGGTCGAAGGACGGCGGCGAGACGTGGGAGCGGCTCACGCGCGGCCTGCCCGCCTCGCCGCTCGGCAAGATCGCGGTCGGCGTGGGCATGTCGGATCCCACCCGGGTGTACGCGCTCATCGAGACCGGCGAGCGCGGCTCGCTCTGGCGGTCCGACAACGGCGGCGACACCTGGCGCGTCGTCAACCACAGCCGCCTGCTCAACGAGCGCCCGCACTACTACACGCGCATGGTCGTGATGCCAGACGACGAGAACGAAGTGTACTTCCCGTCGAACGGCATGAGCGTCACCTACGACGGCGGCGAGACGGCCGAGTCGATCCCGTGGGGCGGCGACAACCACGACATGTGGGCCGACCCGACCTATCCGGACCGGATCATGATCGGCAACGACCTGGGCGTGATGATCACCCACACGCGCGGGCGTGGCGGCTGGATCCGGCTGCGGCTGCCGGTCGCGCAGGTCTACCACGTGGCGACCGACACGCGCGTCCCGTACTGGGTGTATGGCCAGATGCAGGACTACTCGTCGCTCCGCGGGCCGTCCAACAGCCTCGGCGGTGGCATCCATCCCTCGATGTGGACGACGACCGCGGGGTGCGAGACCGGCTGGAACATCCCCGACCCCGTCGATCCCGACATCATCTGGGGCGGCTGCTACGCGGGGGCGATCGAGCGGTTCGATCTGAAGACCAACCACTCGCGCACGGTCAGCCCGTGGCCCGAGCGCTCGATGGGCGCGCCGGCCGGCGAGCTGAAGTACCGCATCAACTGGACGTTTCCGATCGCCATCTCGCCGCACGATCACGAGACGGTCTACATGGGCAGCCAGTACGTGCTGGCCACGAGCGACGGCGGCGTGACGTGGCGCGAGATCAGCCCCGACCTGACGCTCAACGACCCGAGCAAGCTCGGCGACTCGGGCGGCCTGACGCTCGACAACCTGAGCGTCGAGTACTTCAGCGTCGTGTTCTCGATCGCCGAGTCACCGCTCGAGAAGGGCGTCATCTGGGCGGGCACCAACGACGGCCTCGTGCAGGTGACGCGCGACGGCGGGAGGACGTGGACCAGCGTCACGGCGAACATCCCCGGCCTGCCGCCGTTCGGCACGGTCGCGAGCGTCGAGCCGTCGCAGCACGCCGCCGGCACGGCGTACATCGCGGTGGACTTCCACCAGGTGGGCGGCTTCGACCCGCACCTCTACAAGACGACCGACTACGGGCGCACGTGGACGAAGGTCGTCAGCGGCATCCCGGAAAGCCCGCTGAGCTACACGCACGTCCTGCGCGAGGACCCGGTGCGCCGGGGCCTGCTCTACGCCGGCACCGGGAACGGCGTCTACGTGTCGTTCGACGACGGGGCCAACTGGATGCCGCTGCAGCTCGACCTGCCGCACGCACCCGTGCACTGGATCGACGTGCAGGCGCACTTCGGCGACCTGGTCGTCGGCACCTATGGGCGCGGCATCTGGATCCTCGACGACCTCTCGCCGCTCCGGCAGCTGACGCCCGAGGTGGCGGCGAAGCCGGTGCACCTGTTCGCGCCGCGCCAGGCCTACCGCTTCCGGACGCAGAACCGGCGCGACCTCGCGCTCGGCGGGCCGACGCGCGGCGAGAACCCGCCCTACGGCGCCATCATCAATTACTGGCTTTCAGGCTCGCCGAAGGACGTGCGGATCTCGGTGCACGACGCCGAGGGGCGGGAGATCCGGCGGCTGCGGTCGGCGCGCACCGCCGGCATGAACCGCGTGTCGTGGGACCTGCGCTACGAGCCGACGCGCGAGGTCGAGCTCAGGACGACGCCGCCGACCAACCCGCACGTGTGGGAGGAGAAACGGTTCGTCGGGAGATCCACGCGGCCCATCCTTTATTACGGGATCAACCAGACGCGGCAGGGTCCGCTGGTCGTGCCTGGCGGGTACACCGTGAAGCTCGTCGTGGACGGCCGCGAGGAGACGCAGACCGTCGAGGTCGTGAAGGACCCGAACACGACCGGCACCCTGGAGGACATCCAGAAGCAGCACGATCTGCTCCACGAGATCTACACGGAGGTCAACACCGTGGCCGACATGATCAACGACATCGAGATCATGCGGAAGCAGATCGAGGACCTGCGCGTCTACCTGGCGGCTGACCCGCAGCGCGCCACGATCGTGAGCCAGGCGGCCGAAGTGGACCAGGAGCTGCTGGCGGTCCGCGACGTGCTGATGCAGCGCACGCTCGAGGACAACGACGCCAAGTCGTTCCGCGGGCCGATTCAGCTCTACCTCAAGCTGATGTGGCTGTCGGCGGAGATCGGCACGGGCGCGGGCGACGTCTCGGGCGCGGTGGACTTTGCGCCGACCCAGCCGGAGGTCGCGGTGCACGACGTGCTCAAGGCGCGGCTCCAGGACGCCCGGCAGAACTACGAGCGCCTGAAGACGCAAATGATTCCCGAGTTCAACAAGCGGCTCATGGAGCAGGGCATTGGGGCGATCGCCATACGGCGCTGACGGTTGTTCGTCTCACGGCAAGAGGTCCAGTCCCCAAGAACCGTTAAAGAAAAGCCAAATTTCCGCCAAAGTCGTGCCCCCGGCCCGGCATTCCGGCCGCCCGCACCCCCTGGCGCTGTCGGGGAAACAGCAGTAGAATGAGCCTTCCTCTGCCAGGTATGAGCGCTGCGGCTCCGGCGAGCGGCGACACTGGGCCTCCATGAGTCCGAGCGACTCGGCCTGCCATTTCGGCCCATTCCGCTTCGAGCCGACAGAGCACCGGCTGCTCCGCGACGGCCGTCCCGTCCCGCTCACCCCGAAGATGTTCGAGACGCTCCGCGTCCTCGTGGAGCGGAGCGGCCACCTCGTCGTCAAAGAAGACCTGATACAGGCGGTGTGGCGGGACACGATCGTCGAGGATGCCAACCTGGCGGTCACGATCTCCGCGCTGCGCAAGGCCCTCGGCTGCTCGCCCGAGCACCGCTACATCCAAACGGTTTCGAAGGTGGGCTATCGCTTCGTGGCGGAGGTCCGGCGCCAGCGACCCTGGCAGCGTTCCTTGACGGTGACCGTTGCGTGTGTCGTGTTCGGACTCGCCGCCGGCTTCGCGCTAGTAGCCGGCGCGCCCCCGCGGCGCTCTCAGTCGATAGGCGGCCGCGGAGACGGTGCTACGCCGACTCCGGCCGTTGAACCTGCGTCTTGAGGTCGTCGGTCAACGAGGGCCACAAGTGGGGGTGCGCCTCCACCAGGCGGGCGATATCCGCAAGATCCTTGATGCGCTTGCTCTGCCGGCGGCCGGGCTCCGACCAGGCCTTCATCTTGCCTCGGAGCGTGTCGTCGAGCGATGCCACCCGCAGGAGAATACCGTGGACATCGGCCGGGACCGCCCGGAACGGGAACTCCCTGTAGAACTCCTCGGTGCTGAGCTGCAAGCTGACAGTCGATTGTCCCTTGAAGTTGACCGACCACTCGAATCTCTCGGCCTGGAATCCCACCTCCTCGAGCAGTCGGACGACGCGGTTCACGGCGTCGGACACCACGACGAAGTCAACATCCTGGGTCACCATGGGCTGTGCCGCCCAGTGGTTGACCGCCACTCCGCCGATGGCGCACCAAGGCACATCCGCTCGCTCGAGGCAGTCAACGAGCCGCATGACGTCGTCTGTTCCACCGGCCGTCTGCCAGTCGTAGAACTGCTTGGCCGTCATGGCCGCAGGCTACCAAATGGCCGTTCGGTTGTCATCTCTCGAGCCGGCGGCTCGCCTTGGGGTACGCGTTCGAGGAGACCACGAAGCCCGGCGGCGGCCGCTGCACACGCCCACGCTTCCGGGCGAGACGATTCGCCTCAGATAGCGAAGAGGCGTCGCGGGCGCGTCTCATCGCGCGGCTTACAGCTAGCCAGTCCGCGCGACTCGGGACACGCCTTTGAAGATCAGGTGCCGGCGATCTTGCGCCGGGCGTCGGCGATGCGGTCCCGGTCGAGGTCGCCGTCCTTCCAGTAGCTGACGAAGCGCCGGTACGCCTCGCGCGCCTCGACCGCGTCGCCCTGCTTCTCGTGGATGACGCCGAGGAAGTAGAAGCTGCGCACGTACTCGACGGGGAATTGCGCGCGTACCATGCCGGCGTCGACGATGCGTTGGAAGTGCGTGGCGGCGTCCGCGTCCCGTCCCACGGCGAGATACGCCTGGGCCAGGCCGTACCAGATGTCCACGTGCGGCCCGCCGAGAATGGGGTACACCCCGACCGGCAGGCTCAGCTGCGCGCGCTCGAGCTCCGCGATCGCCGTGCCGGCGTCACCCAACGCCAGCACGACGAGCCCGCGCGCCACCTGCCCGTATCTCGCATCGCGGACCGGTGCCATCGGATCGGTCATGGCCGTCAAGGCGCGGATCGCCTCCTCCGCTTCGGGTCGGCGCCCCGCGGCCGCGCGCACGACCGCGAGCGTGAGAAAAAAGCTGCCCGCCTCTCCGGGCGTCCTCCGAGCCTCCACGGCCGCCTGTTCGGCCTGGATCAAGGCGAGGGAGGCCTGGGAGCGCGCGAGCAGGATTCCGGCCATGGATTGCCGTGCCCATGCGCTCAGTTGGCCGGCCTCGGGCACCGACGCAATCGCCCGCTCGCCGTGCGCGATTGCCTGTGCGCTCCGGCCCTGAAACGGCGGTTGGCCGGTCAGCATCTCGTGCAGCAGGACGCCCAGGGCGAAGATGTCGCTGCGGTGATCGACCGTGTCGCCCTGGGCCTGCTCCGGCGACATGTAGGTGATGGTGCCGAGCACGACGCCTCGACCGGTGTCCCCGGTCGTGTGCTCGGACGGACTCCCTGCGTCACGCTCGAGGAGCTTGGCAATCCCGAAGTCGATGATCTTCGCGTGGCCTTCGTCGGTGACCATGACGTTGGCCGGCTTGAGGTCGCGATGGACGATCCGCTTCTCGTGCGCGCGCGCGAGGCCCTCGGCGATCTCCGCCCCGAGCTCCAGCGCGCGCGCGACCGGCAGGCGGTGCCGCGCCAGCGTGTCGCTCATCTTTTCGCCGCGCACGAGCTCCATGGCGATGTACGTCAGCCCGTCGGCTTCGTCCACCTCGTGAATGACGGCGATGTGCGGGTGCTCGAGCGCGGAGGCGGCCTGCGCTTCCTGCACGAAGCGGCGGCGTCGCTCCGGATCGTGCACGACCTCGTCGGGAAGGACCTTGAGCGCCACCTCCCGGTTGAGACGGGTGTCCACGGCGCGATACACCACGCCCATGCCGCCGCGGCTGAGTTCTCCGACGATCCGGTAGTGGGCCAGGGCCCGGCCGGTGAGATCCATGTGGCTCGCGCGGGGCGGAATCAACGCCCTGTTTCAACTGCGATTGGAGCGACCGAGATTCTATCAGGGAACCTGCGCCAGAGCCATCTCGGGCGGCCGACGCCTGGGGTCGCGGTCGGCGTGCCAACACCGGCGGCGCCGGGAGGTCCGTTGGTCGGTTCTCCCGGCGCGCGCCCGGACGGCTGTGGCCCGATCGACGAACGGTCGGACGATCGACGTGGCGTGGGGACCGGGACCGACGGACGGACGGTCGGTCCCCTACACTACTTCCCCGTCACGCCGAACCCCGACACGACGACGTCGAGGTTGTGGCTGACGCGGAGGCCGACGATACCGTCGGTCGACGCGAGCTTGTCGTCGCCGACGATCTCGCCGCGGTCGAAGCTCGCGACCGTGGCGCCGTTGATGGCGCACTCGGCGCGCCCGCCCCGCACGTTCCACGCGATCTCCTGCGTCACGCCGCCGTCGGCGCCGTACTTGTGCACCGCCGCGTGCGGCTGGCGCTTCGACACGGTCACGACCTGCGTGCCGCTGAAGCCGCGGACCAGGTAGGTGCCGTCACCGTAGGCCACGCAGTACAGCAGCCGCTGCGCGTCGGTGCCCAGACCGCTTCCGCCGATGAAGATCCCGTACGGGTGCGGGTGGTCGGCCGAGCCCTTGGCCTCGCGGAACGTCGCCTTCGCGGTGAAGTCGCCGCTCGCCGCGTTGGCCGGGTTCCAGTAGACCGCCGCCGGCCCGATGGCGAGGTGCAGGTTCCCGCCTTCGGCGGCGAACTTCGAGTTGGCAACCGACTTGCCCTCGCGGGCGGCGTTCGCGTCCACCTTGCCCTGCCAGCCCGGCACGGTGATACCGCCGCCGGCGACGACGCGATCGGCATCCTGGTTCCGGGCGGCGGGGGTCGACGGCAGGGCGGCGGCGAGCGCGATCGCGACGGCTGTCGCGCAGTAGAGACGCATGGATCCTCCTCGTGGTGGAATTGGGGAAAACGTGACTATATCACCACCGGCCTGGACCACGCGCACCCCGTTCCCGCCGCCCCGAGCCGGAGGCCTGCCAGGCCCGCGCAGCGCGACGTGCGGTCGGTTTAGAATTCGGAGAACCGGCCGGGCCGAGGCCTGGCGATGGAGACTCCCGATGCATCGACGATTCACGGTCGCGCCCCTGTTGCTCGTCCTCATGGCCGGCCTTCAGGCGGGCCCGCGGGCGCAGCAGGCCGACCCCGCGCTCGTCACGCTCGACCGGATCTTCGACTCGCGCGATTTCCAGCTCGAGCGCTTCGGGCTGGCGCGCTGGCTCGGCGAGGCGGCCTACACGACGCTCGAGCCGTCCGCCACGGTCTCCGGCGCGCGCGACATCGTCCGGCACGACGCGCGCACCGGCGCGCCCGAGGTGCTCGTGCCGGCATCGCGCCTGGTGCCCCGCGGCAGGGAGACGCCGCTCGAGATCGACGACTACCAGTGGTCCGGCGACGGCAAGCGGCTGCTCGTGTACACGAACAGCCAGCGCGTCTGGCGGCAGAACACGCGCGGCGACTACTGGGTCCTGGACCTGGGCGCCGGGACGCTCCGCCAGCTCGGCGGCGACGCCAGACCGGCGACGCTCATGTTCGCGAAGTTCTCGCCCGACGGCACGAGGGTCGCCTACGTGCGCGAGAACGACCTGTACGTGGAGGACGTGGGCGCCGGCGTCATCCGACGGCTCACGTCGACCGGGTCCCCCACGCTGATCAACGGCACGTTCGACTGGGTGTACGAGGAGGAGCTGGGACTCAGGGACGGCTTTCGGTGGAGCCCGGACGGCGAGACGATCGCGTACTGGCAGATCGACGCGTCGGGCGTCGGCATCTTCAACCTGATCAACGACACCGACACGCTCTATCCCGAGCTGACGCCGATCCCCTATCCCAAGGTCGGCACGACCAACTCGTCGGCGAGGATCGGCTTCGTGCCGGCCGCGGGCGGCGACACGACCTGGCTCGACATCCCGGGCAACCCGCGCACGCACTACCTCGCCCGGCTGGAGTGGGCGGCAACCTCCGAGGAGGTGGTGATCCAGCGGCTCAACCGCCTGCAGAACACGAACGAGGTCATGCTGGGGAACCGCCGCACCGGCCAGGTGCGGGTCGTGCACACCGACACGGACGATGCGTGGGTCAACGTGGTCGACGACCTGCACTGGCTGAACGGCGGGCGGGCGTACACGTGGGTCAGCGAGCGGGACGGCTGGCGGCACGTGTACGTGCTGGCGCGCGTCACCGGCGATCCCCGCCTGATCACGCCGGGCGAGTTCGACGTGGTCTCGGTGCAGGCGGTCGACGAAGCCGGCGGGTGGATCTACTACATCGCGTCGCCCGACAACCCCACGCAGCGGTACCTGTTCCGGCGCCGGCTCGACGGGTCGGGAGAGGCGGAGCGGCTCACGCCGAAGGACCAGCCGGGCGTCCACAGCTACACGATCGCGCCGGGCGCGCAGTACGCCTTCCACACGTACTCGTCGTTCGGCGTCCCGCCGCGGACCGAGCTGGTGCGGCTGCCGGACCATCGGGCGCTGCGCACGCTGGCGGCGAACGAGCAGGTGCGCGCGAACATCGGGCGGCTCGCGCGGCACCCCGTCGAGTTCTTCCGGGTGGACATCGGCGGTGGCGTCGCGCTCGACGCCTACATGATGAAGCCGCCCGGCTTCGACCCCGCGAAGAAGTACCCGATCCTGTTTCACGTGTACGGCGAGCCGGCCGGGCAGACGGTGGCCGACTCGTGGGGCGGCCGGAACTACCTCTGGCACCTGATGCTCACGCAGCAGGGCTACATCGTCGCCAGCGTGGACAACCAGGGCACGAACTCGCCGCGCGGGCGCGTGTGGCGGAAGATCGTGTACCGGCAGATCGGCATCCTGGCGTCGCAGGAACAGGCGGCCGCGGCGCGGGAGATCGCGAGGCGGCCGTACGTGGACGCGGCGCGCATCGGCGTGTGGGGCTGGAGCGGCGGCGGATCGATGACGCTCAACCTGATGTTCCGCTCGCCCGAGCTCTACAGCACGGGCATGTCGGTCGCGCCGGTGCCCGACCAGAAGCTGTACGACACGATCTACCAGGAACGCTACATGGGGCTGCCGCAGGACAACGAGGAGGGTTTCCGGCTGGGCTCGCCCATCACCTTCGCGGACCAGCTCCGGGGCAGCCTGCTCGTCGTGCACGGCACCGGCGACGACAACGTGCACTACCAGGGGACCGAGCGGTTGATCAACGCGCTGATCGCGGCGAATAAGCCGTTCACCATGATGGCGTACCCCAACCGGTCGCATGGCATCTCGGAAGGTCCCGGCACCTCCCGGCACCTGTTCGAGCTCTTGACGCGGTTCCTGCGCGAGCACCTGCCGCCGGTCGAGCCACAATGATGACGATGCCGCACGAGGGACGGGCACCGGATCTGCCCGAGGCACGCGCGGCACGCGTCCCGGACCGCAAGGAGAGCGCATCGTGAGCAGATTCCACGTGACCGCCGCGCTGTCGCTGGCGGCGTGCCTCGCCGCCACGGCGGCCGGCCAGGAGTTCAACCAGGCGGCCGTCGACGCGTTCGTGCGCGGCGAAATGACGCGACAACAGGTGCCGGGCGTATCGGTCGCCGTGGTGAAGGCCGGCCAGGTACTGCTGGCGAAGGGCTATGGCCTGGCCAACATCGAGCACCAGGTCCCCGTCACGCCCGCGACGATCTTCCAATCGGGCTCGGTCGGCAAGCAGTTCACGGCCGCCCTGGTATTGCTGCTCGTCGAGGAGGGGAAGATTCGCCTCGACGACTCGATCCGGACGTACCTTCCCAATGCGCCGGCGGTCTGGGCGCCGATCACGATCCGCCACCTGCTGACGCACAGCTCGGGCATTCCCGACTACACGGCGGGCACGGTCGACTACCGGCGCGACTACACCGAAGACGAGCTGGCGATGCTCGCCTACGGGCTGACGCTCGAGTTCCCGGCCGGCGCCCGCTACAACTACAGCAACACCGGCTACGTCCTGCTGGGCATCGTCATCCACAAGGCGTCGGGGAGCTTCTACGGCGATCTGCTGCGCGAGCGGATCTTCGAGCCCGCCGGCATGACCACCGCGCGGGTGATCAGCGAAGCGGACATCGTGCCGAACCGGGCCGCGGGTTATCGCCTCGTCGACGGGACGGTTAAAAACCAGGCGTGGGTCGCGCCGAGGCTCAACACGACCGCGGACGGGTCGCTCTACCTGTCGCTCTCCGACTTCATCGCGTGGGACCAGGTGCTGCGGACACGGAGCCTGCTCGCGCCCCAGAGCTGGGCGCAGATCTTCGAGCCGATGAAACTGTCGAGCGGAAACCCGTATCCGTACGGCTTCGGGTGGCAGGTCGACACGATCGCCGGGCAGACGCGCGTGCGCCACGGCGGGTCGTGGCAGGGCTTCAAGGCCCACATCGTGCGCTACACCGGGGACGATGTCACGGTGCTGGTGCTGGCGAACCTGGCGCAGGCGGATCCCGAGCGGTTCGCCGACGGCGTCGCGGCGATCGTCAACCCGGCGTTCGTCGAGCCGGACCTGACGCCGGTGCCCGACCGGGAGCCGGCGGTCACCGCACGTCTGACGGTTCTGCTCGAGGCGGCCCGCGAGGGACGCCTCGCGCCGGACGACTTCGCCTACGTCCGCGCCGGGTTCTTCCCGAGCGCGGCGAAGGCCTACCAGGAGCGGCTCTCCGCGCTCGGCGCGCCAGCGCGGTTCGTCCTGATGGAGCGCCGCGTGCTCGGCGACGATCGCGTCTACGCCTACGACGTCGAGTACGAGAAGGCGACGCTGAGGGTGAGGCTCGGGCTGGCGCCCGACGGGCAGATCTCGCTGTTCACGCTGCGCCCGAGGTAGGCGAGCTCGAAGCGCGTGCAGTCGAACGAGGCCGACTTGACGCCGCCCAGGCGATTGGTGTTTACTCGCCGCCTGCAGGAGACCGGACGCTCATGAATCCTTCGAGCTCACGCTCGGGCCGGCGCGACCGCACGTCCGGGTCCGTGGTGCGCGCGTCCGTGTCCGCCCGCGCGTCCTTCCGATTTCCGATCTTCGGGTTCGCGGCGCGCTTTGCCGCCCGGCCCGACGCACGAGGTGGGTAGGACGCCCGAGTCCAGCAGGAGAACGGAGATCGAGGGCCATCACCCACCGCGGTGATGGCCCTTTTGCTTTCAGCGAGCCCAATCATGCGCATTGCCTATCAGGGAGAGCCCGGCGCCTTCAGCGAGGCGGCCGCGCTGGCGTTCAACCCCGCGGCCGAGCCGTGGCCGTGCGAGACGTTCGACGTCGTGTTCGCCACGGTCGAGGCCGGGCGCGCCTCGCACGGCATCCTGCCGATCGAAAACTCGATCGGCGGCACCATCCATCGCAACTACGACCTGCTGCTCGAGCACGAGCTGCCGATCGTCGCCGAGGTCGAGCACCCGATCGTGCACCACCTGCTCGCGCTGCCGGGCACGCGCCTGGCGGACGTGCGCCGCGTCTACTCGCACCCGCAGGCGCTCGCGCAGTGCGAGCGGTTCCTCCGGCGGATGACCGGCGTCGAGATCGCGGCCACCTACGACACCGCCGGCAGCGCCAAGCTGATCCGCGAGCAGGGCCTGCGCGACACGGCGGCCATCGCCTCGGCGCGGGCGGCGGAGATCTTCGGGCTCGAGACGCTCGAGACGGGGGTGCAGGACTACGCCCACAACGTCACGCGATTCCTGCTGGTGGGCCGCGGCGCGCCGCTCGGCGAGCCGGAGAAGACGACCATCGTTTTCACGGTCAGCAACGAGCCCGGGGCGCTGCACAAGGCGCTCGGTGTGTTCGCCCAGCGCGGCATCGACCTCACGAAGCTCGAATCGCGGCCGATCCGCGGCCGGCCGTGGGAGTACTTCTTCTACGCGGACCTGGCGGTGCCGCGCCAGGCGCTGCCCTGCGCGCGGGCGCTGGTCCACCTGGCCGAGTTCGCGCCGAGCGTCCGCACCCTCGGGTCGTACCCTCGGTGGCGCGGCCAGACGCCCGGTGCGGAGACGCCAAGCCATAACTCTACGTGATGTTTATATTAGAATTATAAGTTTGACTTTTATGCCTGCCGGCCCCGAGAATGCCTGACGTGGTGTCGAGCCTCCCCCCCGTGCCCGTCCGTCGCGGCTGCCAGCCGTCGACCGCTCGGGGGTGTCGGACGTTGGTCGTCGTCCTGCTCATCGATCGCCGCGACTGCGGCGGCTGACGGCGGGGCGGGCGGGGGCGAAGACGAGGGCCATCACCCGCAGCCGGGAGATGGCCCTTCGGTGTTTCAGGGACCGCACGTATGAGCGACCAGCTCGCCCGGCGCCGGAGCGCCGCGTTGACCGAGGGACCGAGCCGCGCGCCGGCGCGCGCGATGCTCAAGGCGGTCGGCTTCACCGACGGCGACCTGCAGCGTCCGCTCATCGGCGTCGCCAACACGTGGATCGAGATCGGACCGTGCAACGCGCACCTGCGCCAGGTCGCGGCCGACGTCAAGCGGGGGATCCGCGAGGCGGGCGGCACGCCGCTCGAGTTCAACACGGTCTCGATCTCCGACGGCATCACGATGGGCACCGAGGGCATGCGCGCGTCGCTCGTGAGCCGCGAGGTGATCGCCGACTCGATCGAGCTGGTGGCCCGCGGCAACCTGCTCGACGGCGTGGTGGCGCTCGTCGGCTGCGACAAGACGATTCCGGGCGCGGTGATGGCGCTCGCGCGCCTCGACGTGCCGGGGCTCGTGCTCTACGGCGGCTCGATCGCGCCGGGCCGCGCCGGGGGCCGCGACGTCACGATCCAGGACGTCTTCGAGGCCGTCGGCGCGCACGCCGCCGGCCGGATGACGGACGCCGACCTCTCGGCGCTCGAGGACCAGGCGTGTCCCGGCGTCGGGGCATGCGGCGGGCAGTTCACGGCCAACACGATGGCGACGGTGTGCGAGTTTCTGGGCGTGTCCCCGATGGGGAGCGCGAGCGTCCCGGCGGTCGACACGGCGCGCGCCGCCACGGCGCAGGCCGCGGGCCGGCTCGCCCTGGCGCTCGTCGCCGGCGACGTGCGGCCGCGCCAAATCCTGACGCGCGCGGCGCTCGAGAACGCCATCGCCGTCGTGGCCGCTACGGGCGGCTCCACCAACGCCGTGCTGCACCTGCTCGCGATCGCGCGCGAGGTGGGCGTGCCCCTCGACCTCCAGGACTTCGACCGCATCAGCGCGCGCGTGCCGCTCATCGCCGATCTCAAGCCGAGCGGCCGCTTCGTGGCGACCGACCTCTACCGCGCCGGCGGCACGCGGCTCGTCGCCCGGCGGCTCGTCGAGGCCGGGCTGGTCGACGGCCGGGCGCAGACCGTCTCGGGCCGCACGCTCGGCGAAGAAGCGGCCGAGGCCGAGGAGACGCCGGGCCAGCAGGTGGTCCGGCCGATCGACCAGCCACTCCGGCCGCACGGCGGGCTGGCGATCCTGACCGGCAACCTGGCGCCCGAAGGGGCGGTGGTCAAGATCGCCGGCCACGATCGCCGGGCGCACCGCGGACCGGCGCGCGTGTTCGACAGCGAGGAGGCGGCCTTCGGGGCGGTCGGCCGCGGCGACATCCGGCCAGGCGACGTGGTGGTGATCCGCTACGAGGGCCCGGCGGGCGGCCCGGGCATGCGCGAGATGCTGGGGGTCACGGCGGCGATTGTCGGCGCCGGGCTGGGCGAGTCGGTGGCGCTCGTGACCGACGGCCGTTTCTCTGGCGCCACGCACGGGTTGATGGCGGGCCACGTCGCGCCCGAGGCGGCGCGCGGCGGTCCGATCGCCGCGCTCGAGGACGGCGACACGATCGTGTTCGACGTCGCGGGCCGCACGCTTGCGGTCGAGCTCGACGACGACGAGCTGCTGGGGCGGCTCGCGCGGTGGACGCCGCCGCCGCCGCGCTACGCGGCCGGCGTGATGGCGAAATACGCGCGGCTGGTGACCTCGGCCGCGACCGGGGCGACGACGGGCTGACCACGGAATGACCACGGAATGACCACGGAATGACCACGGAATGACCACGGAATGGCCACGGAATGAACCACGGAATGATCACGGAGTAAGACCCGGCCAAGAGCGCGAGGGAGCGTTCAGTCATCGAGGGGATCACATGACCCGCACTGGCGCACAGATTCTCTGGGAATGCCTGGTCCGCGAGGGCGTGACGGACGTCTTCGGCTACCCCGGCGGCGCGATCCTGCCGGCCTACGACGCGATGCTGGACTTTCCCATCCGCCACGTGCTGGCGCGCCACGAGCAGGGCGCGACGCACATGGCCGACGGCTACGCGCGCGCCAGCGGGCGCGTCGGCGTGGCCATCGCCACCTCGGGCCCGGGCGCGACCAACATGGTCACCGGCATCGCGACGGCGATGATGGACTCCTCGCCCATCGTCTGCATCACGGGACAGGTCGGGAGCCGCCTGGTCGGCACCGACGCGTTCCAGGAGACCGACATCACCGGCATCACGCTGCCGATCACCAAGCACAACTACCTGGTGACGCGCGCCGACGAGGTGGCCGGCGCGCTGCGCGAGGCGTTCCACATCGCGCGGACCGGCCGCCCCGGGCCGGTGCTGGTCGACATCACCAAGGACGCGCAGCAGGGGTCGTGCGCCTTCGACTGGGACGCCGCCGCGCCCAACCTGCCCGGCTACCGGCCGGCGGGCGCGCTCGATCCGCGCGCGTGCGCGCGCGCCCTCGAGCTGCTCAACACCGCCGAGCGGCCGCTGATCCTCGCCGGCCACGGCATCATGCTCGCCGGCGCCGAGGACCTCGTGCGCGCGCTCGCCGAGCGGGCCGGCGTGCCGGTGGCGATGACGCTGCTCGGCATCGGCGCGTTCCCCGCGTCGCACCCGCTCAACCTGGGCATGATGGGCATGCACGGCGAGGCCTGGGTCAACCAGGCGATCCAGGAGTCGGACCTGCTCGTGGCGCTCGGGATGCGCTTCGACGACCGGGTCACGGGCAACCTCAAGACCTACGCGCTCGGCGCGCGCAAGATCCACGTGGACATCGACCCGGCCGAGATCGACAAGAACGTGCGGGTGGACGTCGGCCTCGTCGCCGACCTGCGCGCGGCGCTCGAGGCGCTGCTGCCCGGCGTGCTCGCCGCCGACCGCACGCCCTGGCACGCGCGCATCCACGCGTTCAAGGGCGACGCCGCCGTCCGCGACATCCAGCAGCTGCCCGACGATGGACACCTGTACGCCGCGCACGTGATGCACGACCTGTGGCGCGAGACCGGCGGCGCCGCGCTCGTCGTGACCGACGTCGGCCAGCACCAGATGTGGGAGGCGCAGTACTACCACCACGAGACGTCACGGTCGCTCATCACGTCGGGCGGGCTCGGCACGATGGGCTTCGCGCTGCCCGCCGCGATCGGCGCGCGGCTCGCGCGCCCCGACGCCGAGGTGTGGGCGGTCGCCGGCGACGGCGGCTTCCAGATGACGATGGCCGAGCTCGCGACGATCGTGCAGGAGCAGCTCGACGTGAAGATCGCCGTCGTGAACAACGGCTTCCTGGGCATGGTGCGCCAGTGGCAGGAGTTCTTCTACGGGCGCCGCTACGCGGCCACGCCGCTCGTCAATCCCGACTTCACCCGCCTGGCCGAGGCGTTCGGCATCCCGGCGGTGACCGTGCGGGAGCGCGGAGAGGTGGTCCAGGCGGTCGCGGCCGCGCGGGCCCATCGTGGTCCGGCGCTCATCGAGTTCCGCGTCGAGCAGGAGGACTCGGTGTTCCCGATGGTGCCGGCCGGCGCGTCGCTCCACGAGATGATCCGCCGGCCGAGCCCGATCGTCGAGACGGGAGCGGACGTGTAGCGACATCGGTGCCTGGTGCTTGGTGCGTGCCTGGTGCCTGGTGCGTGGTTGGTGCTTGGTTGCAGCGGGACGCGGACCAAGCACCAAGCACGCACCAGGCACTAAGCACCAAGCACGCACCAAGCACTAAGCACCAAGCACCAAGAACTGACAGTGAACATGCACCCACTGGAATGAGATGGAGAATCACACTTTCGCGGTCTACGTAGAGGATCGCCCGGGCGTGCTGAACCGGGTG
>Ga0326597_10005738_pt1 | contig 17151 bp, 13 predicted proteins | sample RVTome_12_FD_203789 | JGI IMG/M metagenome (GOLD analysis project Ga0326597, IMG submission 203789) | Soil microbial communities from uranium-contaminated site in the Upper Colorado River Basin, Wyoming, United States - RVT100D185 | ecosystem: Environmental > Terrestrial > Soil > Contaminated >...
ATCCGGCGGCGCCTCGCCCCCCTGCTCGGCAACAGCCGCCGGAAGATCGAGCTCATGAACGGGCTCCTGTTGTCGCTCCCCGGAACCCCGGTCCTCTACTACGGCGACGAGCTCGGGATGGGCGATAACTTCTACCTGGGCGACCGCAACGGCGTGCGCACGCCGATGCAGTGGAGCCCCGACCGCAACGCGGGCTTCTCGCGGGCGAACTCGCAGAAGCTGTATCTGCCGGTGATCATCGACCCCGAGTACAACTACGAGGCGATCAACGTCGAGGTCCAGCAGGACAACCCCCAGTCCCTGCTGTGGTGGACCAAGCGCATCCTGAGCGTCCGCAAGCAGTGGAAGGCGTTCGGGAGGGGCACGCTGGAGTTCCTGCACCCCGACAACAGCAAGGTGCTGGCTTTCGTCCGCGCCCACGAGGGCGAGAGGGTGCTCGTGGTCGCGAACCTGTCGAGGTTCTCCCAGCACGTCGACCTGAGCCTGGGCGCCTTCAAGGGGCTGACCCCGGTGGAGATGTTCGGCCGCAATCCCTTCCCCGCCATCGCCGACGCGCCGTACCCGCTGGCGCTGGGCCCGCACGGCTTCTACTGGTTCTCCCTCGAGCCGCTGGCGTCGGCCGCGGCGGAGCCGGCGACCGCCCTCCCGCTCGTGGTCTGGGGAGGGTCCCTCGACGATCTCCTGCGGGAAGAGAGCCGCGACGGGCTCGAAGCCGTTCTGCCCGCGATCCTCCGGACACGCCCCTGGTTCCGCGGCCGCCATCGGAAGGTGCAGTGGGCCGAAATCGTCGAGACGGTACCCGTCCGCGACGAGGCCTGCCTCACGTTCGTCCGCGTGCAGTACACCGAGGGCGAGGCGGAGACCTACGCGATGCCGCTGGCGCTGGCCGTGGGCAAGCAGGCCGAGGACCTCGCCGCACACGCGTCGGCGGCCCTGCTCGCCCGCGTCCACGCCGAGGACGCCACGGTCGCCGGCGCGCTCTACGACCCGCTCTGGGAGCGTGTCTTCTGCGAGTCGCTGCTCGGGTTCATGGTGCGCAAGGCGCCCCGCGGGTCGGAAGGCGTCCTTGCCGGCTGGTCCACGCGCGAGATCCGGCGGTTGCGCGACCCCCAGCCCGGCCCGTCGCCGAGCCTGACCGTGGTCGATCGCGGCAACACGTCCGTCATCTTCGGAACCCGCTTCGTGCTCCGGCTGCTGCGGCTCCTCGAGAGCGGGATCCACCCCGACCTCGAGGTCGGCCAGTTCCTCACCGACCGCGCGCGGTTCGCAAAGACGCCGCCCCTGCTGGGCGCGCTGGAGTACCGGCGGAAGCGCCGGGCGGGCGCGACCGTCGCCCTGCTCCATGGGTACGTCGCCCACGAGAGCGACGCCTGGGAGTTCACGATCGACGAGCTGGGCCGGTACTTCGAGCGCGTGCTGAGCGGGCGGGGCGGGGGCGGCGTGGCCGAGCCCCCGAAGCCCGAGGGGTCGCTGGTCGAGCTGGCGGCGAAGCCGATACCGCCGGCCGCCCATGAGCTGATCGGCAGTTATCTGGAAACGATCGGCCGTCTCGGCCAGCGGATGGCGGAGCTGCACCTCGCGCTCATCTCCGATCCCTCGGACCCGGCCTTTGCGGCGGAGCCTTTCACCGATCTGTATCAGCGATCGGTGGTGCAATCGTTCCGGAACCTCGCCCGCCAATCCCTGAACCGCCTGCGCCGCCGCCTGCGCACGCTGCCCTCGGAAGCGCGCCCCGACGCGCAACGGCTCGTGGACCTCGAGGCCGAGGTCATCCGCAGGATGCGCAGCGGGCTCCAGCGCACGTTCACCGGCGTACGCACGCGGTACCACGGCAGCTTCCACCTCGGGCAGGCGCTGTACACGGGGAAGGACTTCGTCCTCCTGCTGTCCGAGGGCGACGCCGCCCGGTCCGCCGCCGACCGCCGCGTGAAGCGATCGCCGCTGCGCGACGTCGCCAGCATGCTGCGCTCGCTCCACTACGCGGCCGCCCACGAGTTCTCCACCGGTGGCAGCACGTCGTCCGTGCGGCGCGAGGACCTGCCCGCCCTCGAGCCGTGGGCGCGCTACTGGCGGACGTGGGTCTCGGTGGCCTTCCTGCAGCGCTACCTCGCCACCGCCGCGGGCGCGCCCCTGCTGCCCCAGTCGCCGGCCGAGCTGGCGCCGGCGCTGGACACCTACCTGATCGACAGGGCTCTCCAAGAGATCGGCTTCGAGCTCGATGCGCGGCCGGAATGGGTCCGGATTCCCATTCTCGGAATCCTGGAGCTCATGGGCTAGGCTTGGCCCTCGTCCAGAGGAGGTGGCAGTGAAGGCGAGGTGTCTCTGTGCCGCGATGGGGCTCGTGCTGGCCGCGCCCGGCGCGGCGCGCGCGCAGACGTCGCCGTTCCTGCCCGACCGGGTCCACCGCGACCTCGTGAACGAGATCTCGGGCGACCGGGCGTTCGAGAACGACCGCTGGCTGACCCATTACCACCGGACGGGCGGAAGCCGCGACTTCTTCGCCGCCGCGGAGTGGATCCAGAAGGCCGCCGCGGGCGCCGGGCTGCAAGACGTCAGGCTCGTGCGCCAGCAGTACAAGGGCCACTCCTGGTCGTGCCTCGGCGGCGATGCCTGGCTGGTCGGGCCCGAGCCGGTCCGCCTCGCGTCCTACGGCGAGGTGGCGGTTTCCATCGCCGACAACAGCCGCACTACCCACACGACCGCCGAGCTGGTGGACGTCGGCGCGGGGATCGCCGACGCCGACTACGCGGGCAAGACAGTGGCCGGCCGGATCGTCCTCGCCTCCGGCTCCCTCTCCGCGGCCCACCGCGAGGCGGTGTGGAAGCGCGGTGCCTTGGGCGTGTTGTCCCACGCCACCAACCGTCCCGAACCCATGGATGCGCCGGACCAGGTGGCCTGGGGCCGGTTGCCCTACGAGGCGAAGGACGTCGACGGCGTGAAGGACGGTATGCCCTCCACCTTCGCGGTGATGATCTCCCCGCGGCGCGCGCGAACGCTCCAGAAGAAGATGGCCGCGAAGGACGCCGCGCCCCTGAAGGTGAAGATCGACATCGAGGCCGCCTTCCTGCCCCGGCCGGAGCAGGCCTACGTGGAAGCCTGGATCCGCGGCAGCGAGGTGCGCGACCAGCAGATCGTCCTCACCGCCCACATCCAGGAGGAGATGACCTCCGCCAACGACGACGGCAGCGGCTGCGGCAACCTGATCGAGATCGGCCGCGCGCTCGTCCGGCTGATCGCGGAGGGCAAGGTGCCTCGCCCGCGGCGCGACATCCGCTTCTGGTGGGTGAACGAGTTCGCGAGCGAGGAGCAGTTCTTCCGCGAGAACCCGGGCGAGCCGGCGCGGATGCTGCTGGACATCAATCAGGACATGGTGGGCGCCCGCCAGAGCATGGGGGGCCGCGTGCAGTACGCCTCCCGGCTGCCGTGGAGCCTTCCCCACGCCCTCGAGGACGTGATGGAGAGCGTGCTGCTCATGGTGCGGGATGGGAACACGTCGCTCCTCACCACCCGCGGCACCGCTCATCCGCAGCCCTTCACCCGCGAGATCACCGCGGTGAAGGGGTCGCGCGAGCCGTATCACGCGCGCATGGTCCCGTACCACGGCTCCACGGACCATCACGCGTTCACCCCCGCGCCGATCGGCGTCCCCGCCACGAGTCTCACCAACTGGCCCGACGAGTTCATCCACTCCACGGGCGACGATCTGGAGCAGATCGACGCCACCCAGCTCGAGCGCAACGCGGTGGTCGTGGCGGCGGTGACGCTGTATTTCGCCGGCCTGACCGACGCCCACGCCCCGGCCCTGGCCGCCTATGTCGCCTCGCGCGCCGCCGCCCGCATCGCCTCCGACCTCGCCACCGGCATCGCGCACGTCGCCGAGGCCGCTCCCGGCGACCGCCCGGCCGCGTTGCATGCCGCGCGCAACCTGCTCCGGCACTCGTACCGCCGGGAGCTGGCCGCGCTCGGGTCCGTCCCGCGCATGGCGCCCCGCAGCGGCGCCGGGGCGCTTGCGACCCGGAGGACGGCGGAGCTGGAGGACCAGATGGCCCGCGACCTGCGCGCCCTGGACGAGGCCTGGACGGCGATCACGGCCAGCGCGGTCCCCGACCTCGGGCGCACGCCGGAGGAGGAGGAGCTGGCCGCGCTGGTCTACGTGCGCACGGAGGACATCGGCGCCTGGCAGGATGCGATGCAACGCGTGAAGGCCGTCGACGGCCTGCACGCAATGATGCAGTTCGAGGTCTACAATTTCGCAGATGGCCGGCGGTCGGCCCTCGAGGTCTACGACGCCGTCGCCGCCGAAGCCCTCTCCGCCGGCCGCTGGTATTACGGAAAGGTGACCCCGGCGGGGGTGCGGGAAGCGCTGGAGCGCGCGACGAAGGCCGGGGCCTTCACCGTCAGCCGGAAGGCCGGCTGACGTCGGCTAGTAAAGGAGACCTTGATGAATCGAACCAGCCTTGCCGTCGTCATCATGCTCGCCGCCGGCACGGGTGCTTTCGCCCAATCGTCCGCGTCCAAGCCGAGCGCTTCCAACGCGCGCGCGACGGCGGTCGCGGACCGCGTGATGGTTGCCCTGGGCGGCAAGGAGGCCTGGGACAAGACCCGCTTCCTGCGCTTCAGCTTCGGCAGCGAGCGCGACGGGAAGTTCACGGGCCGCACCCACACCTGGGACAAGTGGACGGGCCGCTACCGAGTGGAAGGCCAGACCCGCGAGGGCGACCCGTTCCTCGTCCTGATGAACCTGAACACCAGACAAGGCTCGGCGTGGCTGAAGGGGCGCAAGCTGGAAGGGGACGAGCTGAAGCAGCAGCTCGAGCGCGGCTACGGCATGTGGGTCAACGATACCTACTGGCTGCTCATGCCCTACAAGATGAAGGACCCCGGCGTGATCCTCGCGTACGCCGGCGAGGAGAAGGGCGCGAGCGGCGCCATGTACGACAAGGTCAAGCTCACCTTCGACAACGTTGGCCTCACGCCGAAGGACACGTACTGGGTCTGGGTCAACCGCGACACGGGCATGGTCGACCGGTGGGACTTCGTGCTCAAGGGGGAGTCCGTCCCCCCGTCCACCTTCATGTGGACGGGCTGGAAGAAGTACGGCGGCATCATGCTCGCCGGCGAGCGCATGAACCCGAAGGAAGGCCGGAAGCTCCTGCTCCCCGACATCGCCGTCCTCGAGTCCGTGCCGGACTCGGTGTTCACATCGCCGGATCCGATTCGCTGACCCGGCATGGATGACGTGAGCAGGAGCGAGAGCAAAGGTCCACGCTTCGTCCGCTACTTCGGTCCCGTCGTTGAGGTACTGAAGGAGCTCGGTGGCTCTGCAAGCCCAGACGAGGTTCGGGCGATGGTGGCCTCCCGCCTCTCCATCTCTCGGAAAAGGAACAGAGCGAGCAACTGTCGAGCGGCTCTTCCCGGTTCGACAACCAGGTTGCCTGGGCGCGGTTCTACCTCACCCGTGCCGGGATGCTTGATTCGTCCCGGCGGGGCATCTGGAGCCTGACTGAGAAAGGGCGCGGGACGACCCTCTCTGACGCGGCAGCTCTACGGCTATTCAAAGATGTCCAGGGGGTATTCAGTGCCGAGCGCAAGGCACGGCCGAAAACCAATGAGCCCGACAAGCCGCCCGAGGAGTTTCCACCGGAAGCCGGTACGCACGGCGCATCGAATCACCGCGAGGCCCTGCTGGCGATCGTCAAATCACTCCCCCCTGCTGGGTTCGAGCGCCTTTGCCAGAGACTTTTACGGGAATCAGGGTTCCAACACGTCACTGTGACCGGTCGCTCAGGGGACGGTGGTCTTGACGGCGACGGCGTTCTCGAAGTCAATCCCTTCGTGAGTTTTCGTGTCCTGTTCCAGTGCAAGCGTTACAACGGTGCTGTCACACCGACGCAGGTTCGGGACTTCAGGGGGGCGATGGCGGGTCGCGCCGATAAAGGCATCGTTTTGACGACAGGCACCTTTACGGCAGAGGCGCGAAGAGAGGCTGTGCGAGACGGCGTCCCTCCCATCGAGCTGGTTGACGGCGAGAAGTTGGTAGACATGTTCGAGAAGCTCGAGCTCGGTCTCAAGCCGCGAGTCGCGTTCACCGTCGACGAGAGTTTCTTCGCGGACTTCAAGAAATAACGGAAGGGCGGGACTCAGCGATTACGTCGCGTTTCGCGCTCAGATGAGCTGGATCGTGATCTGGCGGCTGGACGACCAGCCGGCATTCCGTGGGAAGAGGTCCTGAGGCGCATCAAGCCTCATTGAATCGTGTCCTCTTTCGCCCCGCCGCTGCCGCTGAGCTCGACGAGGCGTACCGATGGTACGAGCGGGAGCGTGCCGGCCTCGGCGATAAGGCGTGGCGCCTCGCACCTTGGGGCCAGTGTCCGGCGGACATCGAAGTGCGGGAGTAGAATCAAGGGATCATGGCGGCCGGTCCCGAACTCTCCAAGATCGTCGAGGTTTCCGCAGATGTCCTGAGCGGCGTTCCCGTCTTCCGAGGTACGCGTGTCGCCGTCCAGACGCTCCTGGATCATCTGGAGGCGGGAGACTCACTGGACGCATTCCTCGCGGACTTTCCCACGGTACGCCGGGAGCAAGCGATTCAGTTCCTGGAGCTTGCGGGCAAAGCCGCGCTGGCTCCACTGAGTGCGAATTCTTCTAGATGAGTCTCTTCCTCGCGGCCTGAAAGGGCTGCTTGAGGGACGCGACGTCGTGACCGTGCCGGAGCAAGGGTGGCAGTCCATGAGGAACGGGGAGTTGCTCCGGCGTGCCAGCGGCCAATTCGATGTCTTCGTGACGGCTGACCAGAGCCTGGAACACCAACAGAATATCGCGGCCTTGCCGTTGGCGGTCGTGGTCCTCGTTGCAGGAAGCAATCGAATGGAAGCGTACCTGCCGCTGGCCAAGAAGATCGATGAAGCGGTGAGAGCTGCGCGTCCCGGGACCGTCACAAGAGTGGCCGCCTGACGAGCATACGAAGCTGACCAAGTCCGCGATGGCCAGACTGGCGCGGCCTGCGCACCTCATGTCGATGTTGGGCGGACGCTGAGCAATGAAGGATGAGTGGTACGGGGACAAGCGCGACTTGGTCAAGTGGGGCGTCCTTCTCCACCTCGCCGCGAAGTTCAAGGCAAGCCAAATCTTGCAGGTCCCGTACTACCGGCAGAGCGAATGGTGCGCTCTGGAGATCGATGGGCAGCCGCATCCGCTACCTGAAGCGGTCTTGAAGCATTTCCGAGCGATCGGCAACATCGGGAAGCTGAAAGGAAAGTGTCGGATTCGGGTTGTTGGCACGCCATTCAACGACCGCAGGAAATATGGAGAAGTCGTTCGACGGGCCATCATTGCCTTGCGCGGCAGCCGATCCATCGTGTTCCTTGACCCCGACACTGGTCTGGCCCCACGCAACCCAGATCTCAAGCATGTCCTTGACTCAGAGCTCAGCGCGGTGTGGAAGGACATGCATCCCGGCGACGTTCTGGTCTTCTACCAGCACCAGACCAACCGGAACGGAGAGCCGTGGATCGATCCTGAGCGCCAGCAGTTCGAGGCTGCTCTCGGACTACCCGCGGGAGCCTCCAAGCTGGCGCATGCACCCGACCTTGCGCGTGACGTCGTGTTCTTCTTCTGTCAGAAGGAGACGCAGGGGACGAGGCCAGCGCATGCGATGAAGGCTCGCCGTAGATCTCAGTGAGAGGCCAATAGTGGCGCCAGCGTGGCCAGGTCCACGTTGGCGCCGCTCAGCACCACGCCCACCCGCGCCCCCTTCACCCGGCCGGCCATGAGGGCGGCGAGCCCGAGCACGCCGGTGGGCTCGACGATGATCTTCAGCCGCTCCCACACGAACCGCACCGTGGCCACCAGCTCGTCGTCGGACGCCGTCGTCATGTCCGCCACGAGGGCGCGGATGATCGGGAAGGTCAGGACGCCCAGCGAGGGCGTGCGCGCCCCGTCCGCGATCGTCCGCGGGTTGTGCACCGTCTGCAGCGTGCCGCTGCGGAACGAGCGGTTGCCGTCGTCCCCGGCCTCGGGCTCGACGCCGATGACGCGGCAGGCGGGGCTGCGGCGGGCGGCCACCAGCGCCGTCCCCGCCAGCAACCCGCCACCGCCGCACGGCACGAGCAGGGTATCCAGCTCCCCGACCTCGTCGAGCAGCTCGAGGGCCGCGGTGCCCTGTCCCGCGATGACGTGGGGATGGTCGAAGGGGGGCACCAACACCATCGGCAAAGCGCCCTGCAGACCGCGGGCGATCGCCTCGCGGTCCTCCGTCGCGGGGTCGTAGCCGACCACGCGCGCGCCGTATCCTTCGGTCGCCTGTCGCTTGGCCCCGGGCGCGTCCTTCGGCATGACGATGGTCGCGGAAGTCCCCACCAGGCGAGCGGCGAGTGCCACCGCCTGCGCATGATTGCCCGAGGAGTAGGTGAGCACCCCGCGGCGCTTCTCGTCGTCGGTGAGGCGCGACAGCGCGTTATAAGCCCCGCGAAACTTGAAGGCGCCCGCACGCTGGAAGCCTTCGCACTTCAGGAACACCCGCGCCCCCACCCGCTCGTCGAGCGTCCGCGACGTGAGGACCGGCGTGCGATGCGCGACTCCGGCCAGCCGCCGCGCTGCGTCCTCGACGTCCTCGAAGGTGACGGCAAGCGTCTCCGTCTTCACAGCCATGGCGCGTTCACCGGGTTGGCCCTCCGTGTGTCGAGCACGCCGTCGAGGATGACGGCGAGGTTCAGGTAGGCGGAGAAGTCGAGGACATGCCCGTCGGGCGTGGCGCGCGCGATGCGGGCGGCGAGGGGAAGGCGGTCGCGATGGCGGACGTCGACGGTCAGCGATCCGTCGGTGAAGGTCCCGTTCTCGCCCCGCGCGTCCACGTCCAGACGGTACTCGCGGCCGCGCATCCGGCCGACGATCCACGCCCCCTCGGGGGCGCGCGCGGCGAAGAACCCCTCCCGGGCGGTCATTCCGCGGAAGGCCTCGTGGCTGCCGAAGAACCGCGGCTTCTCGATGTAGGGGCCGCCGTCCTCCGGGCAGAACACGTCGCAGTTCCCGCACTCGTTGCAGAAGTCCTGGAAGTTGGCGATCTGGTGCTGCTTCGCCACCTCGAAGACGCCCGCGGGCACCCGCGCGATCTCACCCGCCCGGACCACGAAATGGTCGTAGGGCACGCGGCAGGGGGCGACCTCGTACGAGAAATTGGCGTCGTTGGGGCAGACGGGAATGCACTTGTCGCAGTTGATGCAGTCGAACAGGACCAGGAACGACCCGATCTTCCGCGGCCGGCTCGCGTTGTTCGCCGCGTGGTAGCGGGGATCCGCGGTCGCGCGGGCGACGATGGCCGCCGTGTCGCCGCCCGCCTTCTTGACGTAATCCCCGATCGTCCGCACGCCGAGCGCGCGCATCCGTTCCTCGAGACGGGACAGGTACGCGGGGAGCCGCCCGTATCCGCCCGGCCGCAGCAGGTCCGTGCAGGTCGTGATCGGCGTGAACCCGAGGGCGACGCAATCGGGGAAGTTCTGGCCGTCGACGCCCGCGGAGAAGGAGATGGGCACCCCGGGGCGGGCGCGGCGATACTTCTCCACCAGGTTCAGGGTGATGACGTGGAGCGGGGCGCCGGACAGGTACATCACCGCTTCCGAGGACGGGAAGAACGAGCGGTGGTTCCGCACGACCAGGGTGTTCGAGAACTTCACCTGGAACGTGCGCCCCAGCGACCGCGCCAGCTCGGAAAGCCGGTCGGTGATCTCGAGCGCCTCCGCCCACTGCAGGTCCTTGTCGAAGTCCTGCGCGCGCGTCTCGATCTCGCGGTAGCCCAGCACGTCGTGCAGCAGCCCGTCGACGGCCGGCCGCCCGAGGAGGGTGGGGTTCAGCTTCACCGTCACGTGCACGCCCATCTCGGTGAGCAGGAACCGCGCGATTCCCTCGATCTCCGACGCCGGGCAGCCGTGGAAGGTGGACAGCGTGACCTGGTCCGACAGCCGGGTCTGGAAATCGAGGTCGCGGAAGCGCGCCAGATCGTCGGGTATCTGCGCCCGCAGCGCCGCCACGTGCGCGGACGCGTCCTTCATTGCCTCCATCCAGGCCCGCACCGGCGCGCTGCGCACGCCGGCCAGGTCGTAGCCAACGCTCATGTCGAAGATGGTCTCCGTCGCGGCGCCGCCCATGCCCTCGCTGCGCAGCACGTCCACCAGCATCGATCCCGCGACGTATTCGCGCAGGCTTTCCGCAAGCCGCAGCTCCTGGCTCCACTCGACGTTGTAGCCGACGTTGGTGGCGTCGATGCACGGCCGTGGGAGCACCAGGCGGTCGTTGATCTGCACCGTCTTCAGCTCGAGGATCCGGCTGCCCGCCAGCCAGGCGAGCACGATGTTCTGGGCCATCTGGTCCTGCGGCCCCGCCGCCGGCCCCAGCGGGTTTCCCGCGGGGCGGCCATGGAAGGACACCCGCAGGTCCAGGTCCGGCGCGCCGCGCCAGAACTTCCGCGCCGGCAGGTCGAAGATCTTTCCCTCCCGCTCGTGTTCGCGGACCATCCGGCGCAACAGGCTGGGAAACGGGGCGGGTATCAGTTCCACTAGTGCACCGCCGAGTGGTAGAGGCGGACCGAGCGCACCATCCCGTCCACCGCGTCCACGTCCCCCGGTTCGCCGATCGGGCGGGCGTAGGAAATGAGGAGCGCCGTCTCGTCGTCGGTGACCGACCAGAACCACCAGTCGGCCTCGGACGTGGAGCTGCGGTGCGAGTAGATGCGGCAGCCCGGGCCCGAGGCGCTCGCGATCGCCTCCTCGTCCACCTCGAGGCCGAGGCTGCGCAGGAACCGGGCCAGGAAGTCCGCGCCGCCGAAGCTCGGCTGGCGCCCGCGGGAATGGCGCGCGCCCGACAGGTAGACGATCCCGGCCCCGCCCATCCGCCGCAACGTCGTCACGCTGTCCTCGGTGGCCATGTCCCAACCGTCCGGCACGTGCAGCGTGAACCAGCCCTGGGGATCGGTGAGCACCGGCATGGCAAGCCTACTGTACGACCTTGCCGGGCCGCGCGCCGGTGAGGGCGCCGCGGCGGACGATGGGCTCGCCGCCCACCAGCACGTCGCGGATGCCCACCGGGAACTGCATCGGGTCCTCGAACGTCGCGCGGTCGGCCACGACTTCCGCGTCGAGCACCACGACGTTGGCACGCTGGCCCTCGCGCAGCTCGCCGACGCCGCGCAGGGCGAAGGCCTGCGCCGCCTGCGACGTCATCTTTCGCACGGCTTCCTCGAAGGACACGATCGCGCGCTCCCGCACGTAGCGGCCGAGGATGCGCGGATACGTGCCGTAGGCGCGCGGGTGCGGGCGGCCGCCGAGCAGGCCGTCGGTGCAAGCGTTGACGTACGGGAGGGCGAGGAAGCGCTCGACCACGGCCTCGTCCTGCGAGAACGAGATCATCGCCACGCCCATGCGCTCGGCCAGGAGGAGGTCGAACGCGGCCTCGAACGGGTCCTTGCCCCAGGCCTTCGCCGCCTCGGCGAGGCTCTTGCCCAGGATCCCGGGATGCCGGCCCGAGGGAATGTCCGCGATGACGATCCCTTCCGGGCCGCTCCACTTCCAGAAGTTGTCCCAGTCCGCGGGTGCGGGATCGGACAGCGCCGCGCGCAGCCGCGCACGGGCCTCGGAGTCGGCGAGAATGCGCAGCGTGTGCTCGGTGCCGCCCGCGTGGGCCCACGGCGGAAGGATCGCGCCCAGCAGCGTGCTGCCCGCCACGTACGGGTACTGGTCGGCGGTGAGGCGCAGTCCGCCCTTGCGGCCCGCGTCCAGCGCCGCCACCACGTCGCCCGCGCGCGCCCAGTTCTCGCGCCCGGCGACCTTCAGGTGCGAGATGTGGACCGCGCACCCGGACTCGCGGGCGACGCGGATCATCTCGTCCAGCGCGTCCACGATGCGGTCGCTTTCGCTGCGCATGTGCACGACCAGCGGCCGGCCGGTCTCGGCGAGCACCCGTCCGAGCGCGATGAGCTCGGCGGTGTCGGCGTAGCAGCACGGCGGATAGATGAGTCCGGTCGAAAAGCCGCAGGCGCCCTCGTCGAGGCCGCGGCGCAGCAGCGACTGCATCTCCTCGATCTCAGCACCGGTGGCGGCCCGGTCATCGGGGCCGACCACCCACTGGCGCAGCGCGCCGTGCGGGACGAGATAGGCGACGTCCGGCGCGGGCCGCTCTTCGCCGACGCGCTCCAGGTACTCCGCGGTCGACGACCAGTCCCACTCCACGCCGAAGTCGCCGAGCAGGCCGGTGAGCTTCTGCCGCCAGGCCGCCCGCGCCTCCGGCCGCACGGGCGCCACCGAGATCCCGTCCTGACCGAAGACCTCGAGGGTGATGCCCTGGCGGATCTTCATCGGCAGCAGCGGATCGGCCAGCACCTTCACGTCCGAGTGGCTATGGGTGTCGATGAAGCCGGGGCAGACCACGTGGCCGGCGCAATCGATCACTTCCGGTGCTGCGAGGCCCGGGCCCACCGCGGCCACGATCCCGGCCCGGATGCCGACGTCGGCGGCGAACCGCGGCCCGCCCGATCCGTCCACGACCGTACCGCCCTTCAGGACACGGTCGAGCCCCATCTAGAGGACGTCTTTGGCGATGTCGCCGTACGAGTCCGGGCGCCGGTCGCGATAGAACTGCCAGTGCGCGCGGACCTTCCCGATGAGATCGAGGTCGAGGTCCGCCACCACCAGCTCGTCCTGGTCGCGGCTGCCCATGGCCAGGACCTCGCCGTAGGGGTTGCAGAAGTAGGAGGTTCCGTAGAACTCGCCGAAGTTCCACGGGGCCTCGCGCCCCACGCGGTTGTTGGTCCCCACGAAGTAGCCGTTGGCGATGGCCATCGACGTCTGCTCGATCTTCCAGAGGTTGTCGGAGTGGCCGGTCGTGGTCGCCGACGGCACGAACACGATCTCCGCGCCGTGCAGGCCGAGCATCCGCCCGCCTTCCGGGAAGTGGCGGTCGTAGCAGATGTAGACCCCGATGGCCGCGTAGCGCGTCTTGAACACCGGGTAGCCGAGGTTCCCGGGCTTGAAGTAGAACTTCTCCCAGAACGCGGGCAGGCAGTGCGGGATGTGGTTCTTGCGGTACTTCCCGAGGTAGCGGCCGTCGGCGTCGATGACGGCGGCGGTGTTGTAGTAGACGCCGGTCGCCTCTTCCTCGTATACCGGGACCACCATCGCCATCTCGTGCTTGCGGGCGACGTCCTGCATGAGCTTGATGGTCGGCCCATCGGGCACCCGCTCGGTGAACTCGTACCAGCGCGGATCCTGCTCGGCGGCGAAATACGGCCCGTAGAACAACTCCTGCAGGGAGAGGATCCGCACCCCCTGCGCCGCCGCCTGGTCGATGAGCTTCAAATGCTTCGCGATCATCGCTTCGCGGATGTCGGCGAGGCTCGCCTTGTCCGGCGACAGGACGTTGCTCGCCTGGATGAGACCGCAGCGGACGATGCGTGCCATGGCCGATGATTATATGCGGCGCCACAGCGCGGCTGCCGCGGTGCGCGCTTGCGCGGCCATGGCCTGGCCGTCGACCTGAACCAGATGGCGGTCGCGCACGATCCAGCGCCCCGCCACCATCACCGATCGCACGTGGCTGCGGTCGATCCCGAACAGCAGGTGGCCGCCCACGTTCGCGGTGGTGAGGGGCGTGGGCGGGCGATAGTCCAGCACCACGAGGTCGGCCGGCCCCCCGGCGTCGAGCTTGCCGAAGGGGAGCCCGAACAACGCGGCGCCCAGGCGGTGACCCCCGGCCACGAGCTCGAGGGTCGCTTCCATGGCGTCGTTCCGCCCGCCATCGCGCATCTTCAGGTAGGCCGCGCGCGCCTCCGCGAGCATGTCGCCGTCGATCCCGTCCGTCCCCAACGCGGCGCGCCGCAGCGCCGCCGTCGGCGCGTACCCCACCGCGTTGTTCATGTTCGAGCGTGGGTTGTGCGCGATCCAGGCGCCCTTCGTATGGGCCACATGGACCTCGTCGGGTGTGAGGTGGACGCAGTGCGCGAAGAGGGTGCGGGAGATCAAGAGGCGGTGACGGTCGAACCGCTCCACGAGCGAGCAGGCGTGGCGCGCGCGGCAGTCCTCGACGTCGGCACGATCCTCGGCGACGTGCACATGCAGGCTCGACCCCGTCGCCGCCGCCAGCTCGGCCAGCTTCCCCAGGCTGTCGTCGGACAGCGTGAAGCTCGCGTGGGCGCCGACGAGGCCGCGGGTCAGCGACGACGGCGGAGCGGCGAGGAAAGCGCGGTTCTCGGCGAGGCCGGCGTCGCGCCCCGCCGTGCCGTTGCGGTCCGTCACCTCGTAACACAGCACCGAGCGCAGCCCCACCGCCTCCACCGCGCGCCGGATCGTGTCCAGAGATCCCGCGATGAACGACGGCGACGAGTGGTGGTCGATCAGCAGCGTCGTCCCGGAGAGCGCCGCCTCCATGGCCCCGACCAACGCGGAGTGGTACACCGCGTCCTCGTCGAGGGCGCGATCGAGCCGCCACCAGACCTTCTCGAGGATCTCGATGAAGTTCCGCGGCGCCGGGCTCGGCCAGGGCATGCCACGGGCCAGCGCGCTGTAGAGATGGGTGTGGACATTGACGAGCCCGGGCAGCACCAGGAACCCCGAAAGGTTGGCCGCTTCCCCGCCGCCGCGGAGGTCGCGGCCGCGCTCGGCGATCCGCTCGCCTTCGATCCGCAGGTCGGCCAGCTCGACGTGCGGAGGATCGAGGCCGACCAGCGTCGCCCCCTTCAACAGCATCGGTCGACGATTCTAGTCGACCGCGGTTACCATCGGCCGACCTCGATGACCCACCCTCAGGCGGACAAGGCCCTCGAGCGGGTCATCGGCTTCTGGGGCGGCCTGGCCGTGATCGTGGGGATCACCATCGGCAGCGGCATCTTCCGCAAGCCGCACACCCTCGCCCGCGACGTCGGCGACCCGGCGGTGATCCTCGGGCTGTGGGTGGGCTTCGGGCTGGTGAGCCTGTGCGGCGCGCTCGCGCTGGCCGAGCTCAGCTCGATGCTGCCGCACACGGGCGGTGTGTACGTCTATCTCCGCGCCGCCTACGGCGACGCGGCGGCGTTCGTCTTCGGGTGGCTGTTCCTGCTCGTGTCCACGCCGGCCGCCATCGGCGCGCTGGCGACGTTCTTCGCCGAGCTCCTGTCCGGCCTCCTGGGCCAGGATCCGGGGCGGATGGCGGCATGGACGATTCCCGCCGTCGCCAGCCTGACCATCTTCGTCCTGTCGGTCCTGAACGCGCTCGGCGCGCGGATGGGCTCGGCGGTCCAGTCCGTCTTCGCTTCCCTGAAGGTGGCGGCGCTATTGGCCCTGATCGTCGTCTCGTTCACCGTGCCCGGAGGCAGCTTCTCCCACCTCGCGCCCGCGGGCCACGCCGCCCGCAACATCGGCAGCGGCGCGGCGTCGGTCATCTGGGCCTACGACGGCTGGGTGGCGGTGAGCATGGTCGCGGGCGAGGTCGTGGCCGCCGAGAAGATGATGCGGCGGGTCATCGTCGGCGGAATGCTGGTGATCGTATTCCTCTACGTCGGCGCGAACATCGGTTACTTCTACGCGCTCCCCGTGGAAGCGATGGCCCAGGAGACGGGCGGCGTGCCCCAGCGGATCGTCGCGGATCGCCTCGGTCCGATCGGGGCCGCGTTCATCGTCGCCGCCATCCTCTGCAGCGTGTTCGGCGCCCTCAACGGGAACATCCTGGCCAAGCCGCGGGTGGCGTATGCAATGGCCCGCGACGGGCTCACCTTCGGATTCCTGGGCCGCGTGCACCCTCGATGGTCGACGCCTCACGCGGCGATCCTGATCCAGGGCGGGATGGCGATCCTCCTCGTGGCCGTGCTCCGCGACTTCGACGCCATCACCACGTATTTCGTGGTCGTCGAGTGGTCCGCGCTCCTCTTCGCGGTGGCCGCGGTCATGGTCCTCCGCACGCGTCTGCCCGATACGACGCGCCCCTTCCGCACGCCGGGGTATCCATGGGTCCCGCTGGTCTTCCTCGTGGGGACGCTCGCCGGGCTGGCGGCCATCGTCTGGAGCGAGATCGACCGGTCCGTCCCCAACTACGCGCCGTTGTGGGGACTGGTGTTGGCGGGAGCGGGTTTCCCCGTGTACCGGGCGTGGCGGGCGACTACCGGATCGGCGCCCGCACCGGGCGGCCCGGACTGACGTCGCGGCGCAGCACGCCCCGCTCGACCACCGGCACGCCCCCCACGATCACGAAGTCGATCCCCTCCGGCGGCGTCGTGGGCGCGGTCCAGGTCGCGCGGTCGCGGACCCGTGCGGGATCGAACAGCGTGAGGTCGGCGTCGGCGCCGACACGGATCCGGCCTTTGTCCCGCATCGCGGGGGCGCGGCGCTCCAGGCGCTGCGCGGGCATGAGGGTAATCTTCCGGAGGGCTTCCATCAGCGGCAGCACCTTCTCCTCGCGCACGTAGAAGCCGAGGAGCCTCGCGTTCGTCGAAGAGCTCCTCGGGTGCCCCTTGCCGTTCTCCATGACCGCATCGCTGGCCACGATCACCAGGGGATGGGCGATCGCCGCGCGCACCATCTCCTCCGGGATCGAGAACACGGCCACCATCCCGCCCTGCTTGCGGCGGGCGGCGAAGGTCTCGGCGGTGAGCCGCTCGCCGGTCGCCGCCCACAGGAGGTCGGGATAGTCGATGCCGAGGGCCTCGCGCCAGCCGTCGTCGAACACGCCGGACGCGATGTCGGTCATCCCCGCCGTGTACGGGTAGCACTCGGTGGTGACGTCGAGGCCCCGGGCGCGCGCGCCGTCGATCATCGACAGGTGCCGCGCCGTCGACCCGACGCTGGTGCTGTGCAGGTGGACGACGTGCAGCGGCGCGCCGGTGACCACCGCCGCCGCCAGCACCTCCTCGAGGGCGTTCGTGCTGCTCTGCGGCTCCTTCGTGCCGCCGTGACGCATGTGGACGTGCACCGGCGCGCCGGCGCGCGCCGCCTCGCGGAAGACCTCGAGGATCTCCCAGCGCGACGCCGCCGCGGTGTACTGGATGCCCATCCCGACCGCGAGCGCGCCGCGCTCCAGCCCGGCGCGGATGCCGCCGCGTATCGCCTCGAGCTGCGCGTCCGTCGCGGGCTGGGAGGCGGCCTTTGCCGTCGCCGGGGGCAGGAACACGGGAGGATCCCCCATCACCGCCATCCGTAC
>Ga0326597_10005739_pt1 | contig 17151 bp, 13 predicted proteins | sample RVTome_12_FD_203789 | JGI IMG/M metagenome (GOLD analysis project Ga0326597, IMG submission 203789) | Soil microbial communities from uranium-contaminated site in the Upper Colorado River Basin, Wyoming, United States - RVT100D185 | ecosystem: Environmental > Terrestrial > Soil > Contaminated >...
TGTGGCACTGGTTCCGGTTGCGCGGTGCGCGCGAGATCTGGCGCCGGGTGCGCGACCGCGAGCCGATCGACCCGAAGATGGTGTGCCTGCTGTGGCGCATGGCGCCGCATGTCGGCGAGCGTCGCTTCATGCGCTACGAGCTGAAGTTCGCGGAGAACGGCCAGATGTGGAGCCTGTCCGGCACGAAAACCATCCAGTACTCGCGCCACTCGAACCTTTGGAACTCGCTGTGCGACCTGGAGGCGCGCCTGCGGCCGGAGGGCGCGGAGGACGGCGCGCGGGGCACGCTGAGCCTCGACTTCGTCGACCTGGTGCGCCACCGCCTGCCGCAGATCGTGCGCCAGAGCGACGAACCGAGCGGCGTGCTGGCGCTGGCGCGCGCCGCGCTGTGGCTGACGCGCGTGATGTTCCAGGCGCACTTCTGGAGCTTCGACGCGCCCGACTACGAGCCGCGCGAGAAATTCCGCCGCCGCTATCCCGGGGCGCTCGCCGAGCACGCCGGCGGGCCGCGCATGAAGCCCGAGCGCCACTGGATCCTGCCCGGAAAGAAGGGGGCGTGGCAGCCGCTCGACCCGTCCGCGCGGCAGGGCGACCCGGTGCTCCTCAGCCGCTACCGCAATGCTGCGACCAGGGAGAAGAAGGATGCGCCGCCGGTGCTGCTGTTCCACGGCTTCGCCCACTCGGGGCTGGTATTCGCCACCGACCGGATCGACGAGAACCTGGTGCAGCACCTGTGCGCGCGGGGCTTCGACGTCTGGGTCGCCGAGCTGCGCACCAGCATCGCGCTCGAGAGCTCGTGGCGCCAGTGGAGCTTCGACCGCATCGCCGAAGAGGACGTGCCCTCGGCGGTCGACTACGTCCTGGAGAGAACGAAGCCGCCCGGCCGCGCGCTCGAAGAGCACCGCATCAAGGTGGTGGCGCACTGCATGGGCTCGGCGGTGTTTTCGATGGCGGCGCTAAGCGGTTGGCTCGAGCACAAGAACGGCAAATCGAAGGTCGAGGCCGCGGTGCTGGCGCAGATCGCGCCGCTGCTGCGCGGCTCGCGCTCGAACGAGCTGCGCGCCAACCAGGCGGTGTTCTTGCGCGACGCGCTCTCGCTCGAGCACGTGAACGCGGCGGTCGATGACAGCGTCGATTGGCGCGGTGCGATCGCCGACCGTGTCGCCATGACCTACCCCCTGCCCGCGCACGAGGCGAGCCACCACGCCATGCGGCCGTGCGAGCGACGCACCGATCTCGCCAACTGCAACCGCAACTCGGCGCTGTTCGGGCGCCAGTGGGTGCATGGCAATCTCGATCGGCGCAGCCACGAAAACCTCGGCGAGCTGCTGGCGCACGCGAACATGACGACCTTCGCGCAGATCGCGCACTTCATCGAGCTCGGCCGGCTGGTCGACGCGGAGGGCGCCAACGTCTACGTGCGCGGCAAGAACATCGCGCAGCACATGAACTTCCCGATCCTGTTCCTGCATGCGAAAGACACCGACGTGTTCGACCCGGAAACCTCGAGGCGCTCCTACCAGGTGTTCCGGCGCATCAACACCCGCACCTACTACGAGCACCGGCTGATCGAGGGCTACGGCCACTTCGACAGCCTGATCGGCAGGCACGCGCACCGCGACGTGTTCCCGCGCATCGCCGCGTTCCTCGAGCGCGAGGACTACGAGGAAAAGCAGCCCCGCAGGCCGCTGCCGCCGCTCGCCAAGCCGCCGCGGCTCGGGCCGATCGTCGGCTGGACGCGCCCCGACCCGCGGCAGCCGGGCGAAGCGGGCACGGCGCCACTGGTGCGATTGTGGATCAAGGTCGACGACGGCGACGTGCACCCGGCGAAGCGCGTGTACGTCGCAGTATTGCGCGGACGCGGGCAAAACTGGGACGCCCGGAGACTCGTGCGGGGGTCGATGCGCGACTGGGAGATTTATAAGGTCTGCGGCGAGAGGATCGCGGTCGAGGACCTCGCACTACCCGACGACCGCGACGACTACTGGGTGCTGTTCGCCAGCGCGCACGTGCCCGTCCATGGCGGCGCCCACGTGCCGCTCGACCTCGCGCTCAAGCTCTCTTCAATGCAGGACCTCTCGGGCTACATCGCCGGGAGCTCGCTCGACTTCGAGTTCGACGACATCGAGCGCAAGGACGTCGAGGCGCTGCTCGCCTCGCTCGAGACACCGCAACGGGCGGAGTTCCTGGTGGGGCTGAAGAAGCTCGGCCATGCGCTGCTCTGGCAGTGGCGCTCGGCCCTGGCGAAGGGCGAAGGCGCCTTCCTGTCCGGGGAAATGCTGCAACGAGTACTGCACCGCCAAGAGGAGATCGCCCTGGTCTTCGGCTCCTGCCGCTACCCCGGCTCGCCGTTCGAGCGCGAGCGCTCGGACGAGATCTTCCGCCAGGTTCTGGAGCAAACGGTAGACGGGGGTCCGGAGCCGAAGCCAAGCGCCTTCCTGATGGTCGGCGATCAGATCTACGCCGACGCCACCGCCGGCATGTTCGACGTCGCCGCGCCGCGCGAGCGCTACGTGCGCGCCTACGACCAGGCCTTCGGCTCGCCGAACCTGCGCGCGCTGATGCAGCGCATCCCGACCTACATGGCGGCCGACGACCACGAGATCGCGAACGACTGGGAGAAATGGACGCCGCGCGGTCCTCGATCGAGCGCCAAGGACAAGGACGACAGGCTTCATGAATGGGCCGACCAGGCGTTTCGGTGCCACCAGTGGTACTCGAGCCCGCGCAACTCGACCGGCGGCAGCAACGATAAGGACCGCCCGCTGTGGTACTCGTTCAAGTCGAGCGAGTTCGGCTTCTTCGTCATGGACACGCGCTTCGAGCGCGAGAGAGCGCGCGACGTCTTCCCCGGACAGTTCATGAAGCCGGAGCAGTTTACGGAGCTAAAGTCCTGGCTGTCGAAGCAGCAGCGGCAACCGGACCCGGCGCGCCCCAAGTTCGTCGCCTGCGGCTCGGTGGTGGCGCCCTTCCAGCGCGCCAACGCAGCGCATCGCGCCTACCGCCGGCGCGACGACTCCTGGTACCGCTACGAGGACGCGCTGAACGAGCTGATCCGGCATATCGGCGAGAACAAGATCGAAAACGTGGTGTTCCTGTGCGGCGACTTCCACGTCTCGCTCGCCACCGAAATGCGCTACGAACGCAACGGGGTACCCATCGAGGGCCTGCGCTCCTGGTGCATCGTGTCCTCGCCGTTCTACGCGCCGCTGCCCTTCGTCAACGGGCGCTGCGCCGACTACGTCCAGGATTCCCGGGCCGACGGCAAGACGCAGCGTGACCCGCATAGCGGCATCGCCATGGACTACGAGGTGCGCGAGCACTTCGAGGGCGACAACTTCACCCGCGTGCACGCCTTCGAGCGCGACGGGCGCTGGTGGCTGCGCGTGCAGTTCTACGACCGTGCCGGCCGCATGCGGCGCGAGAAGGAGCTCTAGCCGCGGCGCGGCGCGCGCGACTCGAGCCGCAGCCCGAGGCGGTTGGCCGCCAGCACCGCCTGCGTGCGGTTCGCGGCGCCGAGCTTTCTCAGCACCGCGCTGACATGGATCTTGACCGTGCCCTCGGCGAGCCCGAGCTCGCGGCAGATCAGCTTGTTCGGCAGGCCCCGCAGCACCAGCGCGAGCACGTCGAGCTGCCGTCCGGTCAGCCCGAGCTCGGCGGCGCTCGCGGGCGCGGCCGGCACCACGCCCGCTGCGGCCTCGGTGTCCGCCTGGCGCAGCACCTCCGCCGGCACGAAGATGTGGCCCGAGAGCACCCGCTGCAGCGCGTCGCGCATCGCGCCCATCTTCGCCGTCTTCGGAATGAAGCCCATCGCGCCGAGGTCGATCGCGGCCATCACCCGCTCGCGCGCCGCGTCGGCCGAGAGCACCACCACCGGGACGTCGGGCAGTTCCTGGCGCCAGCGCTCGAGCGCGGCGAGCCCGCTGTAGCCGGGCAGGTTGAGATCGAGCAGTGCGAGCTCCGGGCGCGGCTCGCGCGCGGCGAGGGCAAGACCCTCCTCGAGCGCACTTGCACCCGCCACCTCGAGCTCGGGCGCCACGCCGCCGAGCACCGTGCCGAGCGCGTCGTGAACGAGCGGATGATCGTCGATGACGAGGATGCGCATGCGCGACGATGTTACGCCGCCCGGCGCGAATCGAACAATGCGCTGCCGGCAGGGCCCGCTGCCGCCTTCCGGGACAATCGGATAAAGCGCCGCTACGACGGCTGCGCCATGTCTGCCCTGCCGTAGGGAATCGCGAACCTGGCGTCGGCCGGCAGCGGCGGCACAGTCTGGGCCCAGCGCTCGTAGCGTGCGCGCATCTTCGCCAGGCGCTCGGGCTCGCGCTTGGCGAGGTTGGCGCGCTCGCGCGCGTCGCGCGCCAGGTTGAACAGGAACTCGTCGCCCTCGAGCACGAGGTACTTCCAGTCGCCCGAGCGCATCGCCTTCTGGCCGCGAAACAGCATGCGCCAGAACAATTCCCGCTCGAACACCGCCTCGGGCTTCTCGAGCACGGCGAGCAGGCTCACGCCGTCGAGCGCGTGGCTCGCCGGCGGCTTCACGCCGGCGGCCTCGAACAGCGTCGCGGTCCAGTCCATGGTCATCGCGTGCTGGCGCGTGAGGCCGCCCGGCTCGACGCGCGCCGGCCAGCGCACCACGTAGGGCACGCGGATGCCGCCCTCGAGCAGGTCCATCTTCTTGCCCACCAGCGGCCAGGTATCCGAGAAGCGCTCGCCGCCGTTGTCGCTGGTGAACACGACCAGGGTGTCCTCGTCGGCGCCGATGCCCTTCAGCGCCTGGATGATGCGTCCGATGCCCTCGTCCATGTGACGGATCATGCTGAGGTAGGTCTCGACCGAGCCGCCGTCGGTGTGAACGATGCCGTTGCCGATGCGCGCCGACTCCGCGGCATCGTCGCGAGTCTCCCAGGGCCAGTGCGGCGCGGTGTAGTGCACCGAGAGCAGGAAGGGCGCTTTCGCGCCCTTGCGCCGCTCGATGTACTCGAGCGCGCGCTCGGAGATGATGTCGGTGAGGTATCCGGTACGGTGCGCCTCGGTCTCGCCTTCGCACAGGTCGTGCACCCCGGCCCCGTCGCGGTGGGTGAAATAGTCGACCCCACCGGCCATGACGCCGAAGAACTCGTGGTAGCCGCTTTGCAGCGGCCCGAAGTGCGGCGGGAAGCCGAGGTGCCACTTGCCCACGAGCGCGGTCGTGTAACCCGCTTCGCGCAGCACCGAGGGCAGGGTCGGCTCGCCCGGGGGCAGGCCGAGGTCCGGGTTGCCGCGCGTGCGCGTGGCGATCGGCTCGTCCATGCCGCCGCGCAGCCGGTACGGGTAACGCCCGGTCATCAGCGCGAAGCGCGTCGGCGAGCACACCGGCGAGTTGGCGTAGCCGTTCGTGAAGCGCAGCCCCTCGCGCGCCATGCGGTCGATCTCGGGCGAGCACGGTGCACGCCCGCCGTAGCAGCCGAGATCCGCGTAGCCGAGGTCGTCGGCGAGGATGAAGACAAAATTGGGCTGGCTCATGCGGCAGCGCTTGCTGGTGCGAACCGCCGCAGCTTAGCAGAGCGTGCCGCGCCAGCCGGCGGGCGTTTCGCCGCGCGCAGGCGCGCTAGCGGCGCGCGCGGCGCTCGTATTCGGCGATCGCCCTTTTCAAGTCGCTGTATTCAGCGCAGGGAAAGAAGCACAGGCCGTCGAGTGCCTCGAGATGCGACTTGGCCCCGGCCAGATCGCCCACCATCAGGTAGGCCTCGCCGAGGTACTCATGCGCGCCGCGATGCTTGGGGTCGATGCGCAGCGCCTCCTGGTAGTGCCGGAACACGAGCTTCATGTCCGGGCTCGGGCCCTTGCGCAGCGCAAAAGCGTACAGGTTGTGGTAGTCCGCGTTGTCCGGGGACTTGGCGAGTGCGCCGCGCAGGAGCTCGGCCGAGCGCGGCCAGTCCTTGGCGCGGTTCGCCTCGATCACCTGCGCGAGCAGCGGGTCCCTGGGCGCTTCGGCGTAGGCGCCGGCATCGCTCGGGTCGGCCCGCGCCGCCGAAAGCGCGGCGAATGCGGCTATCATGAGGGCGGACCTTGCGACGGCATTCATGCGAGGCTCCTTTGCTCGATCCGACGGCGGCGCGATGCGTGCAGTTGCGGCGGCGCGAACGGTTGCGGGAGGAATCATGTCGAGGCGAAGACTGTCGATACGGACCTTGGTCGTTCTGGGCGCACTGATGCTAACAGCAGCCGCCCCGGCGGCATTCCCCGAGCGACCCGCGAACCGCGCGCAGGCGCTCGCGGCACTCGCCCACGCCGACGCCGCGACGCGCGCCGAGGCGATCGTCTGGCTGGCGAACTTCGGCGGCATGGACGATGCCGCGCTGCTGCACGAGCGCCTGCATGACGAGAGCCTCTTCGTGCGCGGCTTTGCCGAACAGGGCCTGTGGCTGCTCTGGAGCCGCTCGGGCGACGAGGGCGTCGACCGGCTGATGGCGCGCGGCGTCGAGGACATGCAGGCGGGGCGCTACGTCGAATCGATCGCGACCTTCTCCTCGGCGATCCGCGCGCGGCCCCAGTTCGCCGAGGCCTGGAACAAGCGCGCCACCGTGCTCTACCTCGCCGGGCGCTACCGCGAGTCGATCGCGGACTGCGACGAGGTGCTCAAGCGCAATCCGAAGCATTTCGGCGCCCTCTCCGGGCTCGGGCAGATCTACGTGCAGCTCGGCGAGCTCGAGCAGGCGCTCGAGTGGTACCGGCGCGCGCTCGCAGTGAACCCGAACCTGATCGGGGTCGAGCTGAGCATCCTGCAGATCGAAGAGCAGCTCAAGGCGAAACGCCGTCGCGAGACCTGAGCCACGGCTCAGGCAGCGCCGCGCGGGTCGAGCACCGCGAGCAGCGCCATGATCTCCGCCGCAGCCTCGCGCGGATGCTCGAACGGGAACAGGTGCCCGCCTGGCACCTTGCGCAGCGCGAAGCGCCTGCGCATCGCCGCCAGGCCGACGCGGCGCACCACGTCCGAGCGCTGCCCGCCGATGAAGCCGGCGGGCACCCGGAGCGCCCGCAAGTGGCGGCTCATGTCGTGCGGCAACGTGCGGTAGATCTGGGTCTCGATCGCCGGGTCGATGAGAAGGCGCCAGCCGCCTTCGGTTTCGACCAGCCCATGGCGCACGTAATCGTCAAGGCACTGCTCGGTGAAGTGGCGAAACAGCGGCCGCGAGCGGAAGTGCGCCTTGGCCTCCTCGCGGCTCGCCCAATGGCTTCGCCGGTTGCGCGTCGCGCCGGCGGGCGAGACGCGATCGACCACGCCGAGGCGCTTCACCGCGCCGAGCATGCCGCCGCGGATCGCGCCGATCACCGGCGCATCGAGCAACACGATCGCGCGGAACAGCTCCGGACGGCGCGCGGCGGCGATGAAGCCGAGGTAGCCGCCGAGCGAATGACCCACTGCGACCACCGGCTCGCCGCCGTAGCGCTGCGCCAGCACCGCGATGAGCTGCTCGACGAGATGCGGCCAGCGTTCGCTCACCGGAAAGCCCGGGTCGGTGCCGATCGCGTCGATATAACCGACGCGGTAGTGCCGCCCGAGATCGCCGAGCATCGCCGCGTAGCACGGCGCCGGAAAACCGTTCGCGTGGGAAAAGTGAAGAGGCGGCTTCGGCACGGCCGCTACCATAGCGCGCTCCCCATGCGGTGTCGGTCACGCAAGGCGTGGCATCGATCGCACCGCACGAACCCCAACGTACCCACTTGGCTGGAGGGGGGTGCGGGGGGAGCGGGAAGGCTCCGACGCGAAGCGTCGGAAGGGGCCCGATCCCCCTGCTCCCATCCTGCAAGAGTTCCTAGACGTATTCCTTCGCCGCCGCATCCGCATCCACGGGCGGCCCGGACAGGTACCCTTGAATGAAATCACAGCGGCAGGCCTCGAGAAACTCGAGCTGCTCCTCGGTCTCGACGCCCTCGGCCACCACGCGGATATCGAGCGCGTGCGCGAGCGCGATGATCGCGGCGACGATGGCCTTGTTGTCCTTGTCGCCGGGTAGATCGGCCACGAAGGATCGGTCGATCTTGAGCTTGTCGACCGGAAAACGCTTGAGATAGGCGAGGCTCGAGTAGCCGGTGCCGAAGTCGTCGATCGAGATCGTCACGCCGAGCGCCTTGAGGCGCGTCATCGTGGCGAGCGCCAGGTCGGTCTGCTGCATCGCCGTGGACTCGGTGATCTCCAGCTCGAGCAGCCGCGCCGGCAGCCCGGTGTCGCGCAATGCCTGGGCCACGGTCTCGACGAGCTTGGGGTCGGTGAACTGACGCGCCGAGAGATTCACCGAAACCGGCAGCCCGTTCTCGGTGCCGATGAAGGTGGCCCAGCGGCAGGCCTCGCGCAGCACCCAGGCCCCGATCGGCACGATCAGCCCGGTCTCCTCGGCCAGCTGGATGAAGTCCTTCGGCGCCACCAGTCCCTTGTTGGGGTGCTGCCAGCGCACCAGCGCCTCGTGCGCCGCGACGCAGCCCGCCTTGAGCTCGGTCACCGGCTGGTAGTACACGGCCAGCTCGCCCTTCTGCAGGGCGCGACGCAGGTCGTTCTCGAGCGTCAGGCGGCGCGAGGCCGCGAGGTTCATCTGGTCGGTGAAGAACTGGTAGTTCGCGCGGCCCATCTCCTTCGCGTGATACATCGCCGCGTCCGCGTTGCCGATCAGCGCCTCGGCGTCGCGCCCGTCGTCCGGGAACACGGTGATGCCGATCGAGGGCGTGACGTGCAGCTCGCGGGCGTCGATCGTCACCGGGGCCGAGAGTTCCTCGATCACCTTCTGCGCGACGTTGGCCGCGTCCGAGGAGCGCTTGATCTCGGGCAGCACGATGACGAATTCGTCGCCGCCGATGCGGCAGATCGTATCGCCGACGCGCATCAGCTTGACCAGGCGGCGCGCTACTTCCTGCAGCAGCAGGTCGCCGACCGCGTGGCCGAGCGAGTCGTTGATCATCTTGAAGCGGTCCAGGTCGATGAACATCACCGCGGTCTGCTTGCGGTTGCGGTACGAGAGCGCGAGCGCCTGCGTCAGCCGGTCCTCGAGCAGGCGCCGGTTGGGCAGCCCGGTGAGCGCGTCGTGGTCGGCCAGGTGGCGCGCCAGCTCCTCGGCCTGCTTGCGCTCGGCGATCTGGCGCTCGAGCTGCTCGTTCGCGGCCTTGAGCTCGACGGTTCGCTCGGTGACCGCGCGCTCGAGCGCCTCGCGCGTAGCGCGCTCGGCGGTGACGTCGTCGAACAGCCACACCGAGCCCTGCGCCGGATCGCCCGGCGCGACCGCCCGCCCCGACAGATGGCACCAGAACTTGGCTCCGTCCTTGCGCACCATGCGCCGCTCGTCGAGGTACGTTTCGCCGCGCCAGATCCTGCCGTACTTCTTCTCGATTCGTTCGAAGTCCTTGTCACGCGCGTACAGGGCGCGCGTCGTCTCGTCCAGCAACTCGCCCTGCTCGTAGCCGAACAGCTCCTCGAAGCGCCGGTTGCAGCGCACCACGCGCCCGTCCTTGAGGAACACGATGCCGATCATGGCGTTCTCGAGCACCGCGTTCTGCTCGCGCACCAGGCGCTGCGCCGCCTCGTCGACGCGCTTGCGCTCGGTGATGTCCTCGAACAGCCACACGTAGCCCTTCTCCGGCGCACCGGGCTCGACCGCGCGGCCCGAGATGCGGCTGTAAAAGCCCGAACCGTCGGCCTTGCGCAGGAACTGCTCGCGCGTGTGCGTCTCCCCCCGGTCGGGCTCGTCGTAGGCCTGACGCCGCAGCTCGTACTCCTCTTCGGTGAAGTAGAACGCACGCGTAGTCAGGCCCACCATCGCGCCCGCCTCGTAGCCGAACAGCTCCTCGAAGCGCCGGTTGCAGCGCATCACCTTGCGATCGACGGTGAAGCAGATCCCCACCACCAGGTTGTTGAGCAGCGCCTGCTGCTCGGCGAGCAGGCGCCCGAGCTCGTCCTCGGCGCGCTTTTGCTCGGTGATGTCCTCGACGGTCCACACCGAGCCGCGCTGCGGGTCGTGCGGCTCGACCGCCCGGCCGTCGGTGCGCACCCAGATCGTCGAGCCGTCCTTGCGCCGGCGCAACTGCACGCGGCGGTAGGTCAGGCCTTTTGCGAGGTGCTCGTAGACTTCGCCGACCGCATCGTGGTCGCGCGGTTCGGCGTACACCACGGAGGTCGGCTGGTCGTTCAGCTCGCCTGGCTCGTAGCCGTACATCTGCTCATAGCGCCGGTTGCAGCGCACGATGCGCCCGTCGCGCACGAAGACGATGCCCACCGCGGCCGTGCCGAGGATCGCCTCCTGCTCGCGCAGCACCCGGTCGAGCTCGTCCCGGTGGCGCTTGCGCTCGGTGATGTCCTCGACGATCCAGATCGTGCCCTGCTGGGTGTTCTGCGGGTCGATCGCCTTGGCGATCATGCGCCCCATGAAGGTCGAGCCGTCCTTGCGCCGCAGCTCCCACTCGAGGTCGAGCTGGCCGCCCGCGGAGAGGATCGGGATTGCGATCTGGCCGAGCGCCTCGTAGCTCTCGCGCGTGGGGTAGACCACGCCGCCGGGCTGGCCGATCAGCTCGCCCGGCTTCCAGCCGAACATCTCGGCGAAGCGCGGATTGCACAGAAAGAACTTGCGGTCGCGCGTGAAGGCGATGCCGATCGAGGCGTTCGCCAGGATCGCCTCGTACTCGAGCTGGGTGTAGCGGGTGCGGCCCGAGTAGCTCTCGGGCGGCTCGCCGGCACGCGGCGCCTCGCCCGGCATGCCGGGCGCGCGCACGGCGATCGGATCGTTCATCGACTCGCCCTCCTTGCGCCGCCTTTCCGCGCGAGCCCCCGGGGCTCGCTCGCGTATCCCTCCAGGCGAGAGCGCGCCTGGATCCGGATCGAATCGTAACCCCAAACGAGAACGCCCCGCGAAAGGCCGCCGGCGAGCCGCGCGTCGGAAAAAGGCGCGCTCACCAGAAGTTCTCCACGGTGATGTGGCCGGGAGCGCGCCGGCGGTGCTTGCGCAGGCCGCGGGTGGCGAGCGTCGCGGTGGCGTCCTTCACCATGTCGGGATTGCCGCAAAGCATCACGTGCGAGCGCTCCGGCGCCAGCGCTGCGCCTGCGGCGGCCTCGAGCCGCCCGTCCGCGATCGCCGCCGGGATGCGCCCGGCGAGCGCGCCGGGCGCCGCCTCGCGGCTGACGAAGGACACGAGGCCGAAGCGATCGCCATGCTCCTGCCGCAGCTCGCCGAGCAGCTCGCGGTAGGTCAGCTCGGCGGCGTGGCGCACCGCGTGCACCAGCACCACGCGCGCGAAGCGCCGCCACGGCGCCTCGGTGCGCAGGATCGACAGGAACGGCGCAAGGCCCGTGCCGGTGGCGATCATCCAAAGCGTCTCGGCATCGGGCACCTCGGCCATCACCAGAAAGCCCGAGGGGTTGGGCGACAGATAAAGCGTGTCGCCCGGCGAGAGCTCCGCAAGGCGCGGCGAGAGCGGCCCCTGGGGAACGATGACGCCGTAGAACTCGAGCATCGGGTCAGCGGGCGCGTTGACCAGCGAGAACGGTCGCGCGATGCGCTCGCCATCGAAGTCGAGCGCGATCTTGACGAACTGCCCGGCCGTGAACGCCAGCCGCGGCGCCGCCACGCGAAGCGAGTACAGCACCGGCGTCCAGTGCCGGTTCTCGACGATTCGCCCTGCGAGCCATTTCGCCATCTCCGCGCGCTTTCAATGCAGCTCGTAGGGCTCGAGCTCGAGCGCCTCGAGCCGCGCGCCGAGCATGACGATGGCGCCGTGGCGACGGTTGTTGCCCGTATCCGAGAATTCGAAGGCGTAGGTGCGCCGAAGCTTCACCTGCCCCTCCTCGTCGCGCGCCAGGCGCAACCGGGTGAACGAGACGGTGTCGTCGAGGAACTGCAGGTCGTAGCGCCCGCAGGCGGCGCGCCCCGCGGCCACCGCGCGCTCGCGCGCGCGCAGGCTGTCGAGCCAGAACAACGCCCCCGCGACCGCGAGCACCAGTGCAAAAGCTTCCCACATCGATTCACGACGATTACCGCTCTCCGCTGATGCGCTGCCTGCGCGGCGGGCGCCCTGGGCCGCCATTTTGTCATTCGGCCGAGCATCTTGGATAGGCAGTAGTTGCCGCCGGGAGTTCGGCGACGGGCCGGGGTGCTCGCCGCGCGCTCACGCAATCTCCGTGCGGTCGAGGTAGCGGTAGTAGAGCGGCGCGAGCGATTCGCGTCCCCGGACGAGGCCATGGCCGGGCACCGGCCGAAGCGGCGTGAACGGCAGCGCCAGCTCGGCGCGCGGCGTGCCGAGGCAGGCGCGTGCGAGCTGCGCGCCGGCGAGATGCTCAGCCGGGGGCAGCCCGCCTCGCCCATGCCCGCCTCAGCGCGGCGTCGCGACGTGCATTCCGGCGTCGACGAAAATCGCCTCGCCCGTGACCTTCCCCGCGCCCTCGATCAGCCAGGCGATCGTTTCCGCGATGTCCTCGGGCTTGCAGGTCGTGCCGAGCGGCGCGTTGGCCGCGTAGCGTTTTGAGAGCTCGGCGTAGCGCTCGGCGCCGTAGCCTGAGACCATCCAGGGCGTATCCACGAAGCCCGGGCACACGGCGTTCACGCGCACTTCGGGCGCAAGCACCCGCGCGAGCGAATAGGTGAGCGTGTTGAGCGCGCCCTTCGAAGCCGCGTAGGCGATCGAGGAGCCCGTGCCGAGGAGCGCGGCGAGCGAGGAGACGTTCACCACCGCGCCGCGCGCGGCCTTGAGCGCCTGCGCACAGGCGCGCGTCATCTGGAACGGGCCGATCACGTTCAGCCGGTAAATGCGCAGAAAATCGTCCTCGCTCAGCTCCTCGAGCTTCGCGTGCGCGACGAACTTGGTGGTGCCGGCGTTGTTCACCAGCGCGTCGAGCCGGCCCCATTTTTCCAGCGCGGCGGCGGCGAGCCTGCGGCACTCGGCGTCCTGCGAGACATCGGCCTGTACCGCGATCGCGTCCCCGCCGGCGCTGTTGCACTGCTCGACGACCTTGTTCGCGTCCCCGGCGCTCTTCGAGTAGTTCACCACCACGCGCCAGCCGCGCCGCGCGAACTCGCGCGCGCTTGCCGCACCGATGCCCGAGGAGCCGCCGGTGACGATGACGACGCGCTTCGCTTCGGCCATGCGCCCGCGCCTAGACGGTGGCGACCGCGGTGACGGGCGAGCCGACCGCTCCGGGCAGCCGCAGCGGCGGCGCCGTGATCAGAAACCGGTTGCGGCCGTGCTCGCGCAGCCAGCGCGCGAGCTTGGCGAGGTAGAACAGCTCGCCGAGATGGATACCCATCTTGAACAGGCAGTGCTCGTGGAGCGGCATCAGCGCGTGCTCCATCGGCTTGAACGGGCTCGATGGAATGATTTCCACTGCGTAGTTGTCGGCGATCAGGCATGCCGCGCCCGAGTCGCTCACCCACTTGAGCAGCTTGTCGTCGCGGCCGTCGAGCCCGGTGCAGGTCGCGTGCAGCAGCTTCGGGTCGGGCTTCTTGTCGAGCTCGAGGATCAAGTCGGCGAAGCCGGTGTAGAAGCACACCATGTCGCCCTTCTCGATCGTCACTTTGTCGGCCGCCAGCACCTTCATCAGCTCGTCGTAGCCCACCGCATGGCGCTTGCGGCCGAAGTGATGGTGCAGATCGATCATCACGCCGCGGCCCTGCGCGCCGTGCTCGGCGAGGTTGTCGATGCCGAGCGGGCCGGCGTCGGTGCCCTCGAAGCGATCCCAGCCCTCGACATCGTCCTTCTCGGGGGCGGGCTTGACGTCCTGCCCGCCGCGAAAGCCGTTGTAGAACACGGTTTCGGGCCTGCCGTCGCCGTCGGCATCGAAGCGGCTGCCGATATGCGCGAAGCTGTCCCACTGTGTCGAGTACTGCAGCGTGATGAGCACCTGGTCGTCGCACACCACGTCGGTGTTGATCGGGTTCTCGGCGGCGAAGGCGTAGCAGAAGTTCTGCTTGCCGGCGCGCTGCGTGGCCGCGAGGCGCGGCGGGTTGCGCCGCGGGTTGAGCGCGCTGCCGCCGGGGTAGTCGAGCGGCAGCGACAGGCAGAAGGTGAGCCCCTCCTTCACCTCGGCGATGCCCTGGAGGACCTTCTCGCGCGTCACGGTGTTCATGCGCCCGCGCCGGTCATCCGCGCCGAACTCGCCCCAGTTCGAGCCGGGCGGCTTCGTCTTCCATCGCTGTGCCATGCGTCGTCCTCCAAATCTAGTAGTAATGCCGGCCGAGCCACTCGGCGACCAATACCGGCTTGTCCCCGGCCTCGCGCTCCATGGTCACTTCCCAGGTGACCTGCACGCCGTTGTCCGGGATGCGCTCGAACTCGGCGAGCTTGAAGCGCGCGCGGATCTTCGAGCCCGAGGGCAGCGGCGCGGTGAAGCGCACGCGGTTCAGGCCGTAGTTGACGCCCATCTTGCGCTCGGCGAAGGAAAAAGTCGTCTCGACGAGGTGCGAGAGCAGCGACAGGGTGAGAAAGCCGTGCGCGATGGTGGTGCCGAAGGGCGAGTGCTTCGCGCGCTCGCGGTCGACGTGGATCCACTGCGGGTCCTCGATCGCCTTGGCGAACAGGTCGATGCGCTCCTGCGTGACCTCGAACCACGGCGAGACGGCGATCTCCTCGCCGACGCGGTGCTCGAGCTCGTGAATTCTCACATTGGTCGTGCCCATCCTCGGTCCTTCGCGACTCAGGCGCCGATTCTAAACGCCCGGCGAGCGCACGAAGCGCTCGATTTCGCTGCATACCAGGTCGGGACGCTCGTGCACGATCCAGTGCGAGGCGCCGGGCACGCGCACGACGCGCAGCTGCGGCACGCAGGCCTCCAGCCCCTCGAGGCAGCCCGTGAGCAGCGCCGCGTCGTCCTCGCCCCAGATGACCAGCGTGGGCACGCGCACCATGAAATCCCCCGGCTCGAGCGCGAGCCTGGCGGCGCCCGGGTCCGAATCGCTCGGCGGAACAAGCGGCGAGGCGCGGTACCAGTTGAGCGCGCCGGTCAGCGCCCCCGGCTGCGACCAGGCCTCGCGGTAGGCCCTGCGGTCCGCCTCGTCGAAGCCCGGATGGCCGTGCGTGAAGGCGAAGCGCCACAACCGCTCGTAGTCGTTCTCCGAGAGCGCGCGCTCGGCCTTCGCGGCGCGCAAGCGCAGCATGTATTCGCTCGCCTTCTGCTGCGCGGGATTCCTCGCCAGCTCGCGCCAGAAGGTGTACGGGTGCGGGGCGTTGACGATCACCAGGTGCGAGATCAGCTCCGGATGCGAGATCGCCAGTCCCCAGGCGATCGCGCCGCCCCAGTCGTGCGCCACGAGCACGAAGCGCTCCTGCGTCAAGCCCGCCGCGAGCTGGCGCAGGTCCTCCACCATGTGCCTCGAGCGATAGGGCTCGACGCCCTCGGGCTTGGCCGAGAGGTTGTAGCCGCGCTGATCGGGCGCCACCGCGAGCCAGCCGCGCGCGGCGAAGTGCGCCATCGGCGCGCGCCAGGCGCGCCAGAATTCCGGAAAGCCGTGCAGGAACAGCATCAGCGGGCCGGCGCCCGCGTGCGCGTAATGCAGGCGGATGCCGTTTACACGGGCGTAGGCGTGCTCTATCTCAGGCATGCAATCGCTTCCTGCGCGATCGAGTCCTTCACCGCGGGCTCGCGCAGGCGCGCCTCGCGGTCGTTGCCGAAGGCGTCAGAATCTAGAGAAATCCGGTTTCCTTTTTTCCAGAAACGCGCTCATGGCCTCCTTCGCCTCGGGCGAGGCGAGGCGCTCGCGGAACAGGCTCCCCTCCTCGGCCATCTGCTCGGCAACGGCCTTGGCGTGGCGGCGCTTCATGAGCGCCTTGGTCGCGCGTACCGAGGCGGGCGGCAGCGCGGCCAGGGCGCGTGCGACGTTCCTCGCGGTATCGAGCAGTTCGGCCTCAGGAACGACCCCGGTCACCAGCCCCGCGGCGAGCGCCTTGTCGGCGCCGAAGGGCTGGCCGAGCAGCAAGAGCTCCGCGGCACGCTGGTAGCCGGCAAGCGCCGGCAGCAGGTAGCTCGAGCCCGCCTCGGGCACGAGGCCGAGCGGCACGAAGGGCATCTGGAAGCGCGCGTTCGGCGCGGCGTACACCAGCTCGCAGTGCAGCAGCATGGTTGTGCCGATGCCCACCGCGACGCCGCCGACCGCGGCGACGATCGGCTTTTTCGCCGTCGAGATGCGCTGCAGGAACTGAAACACCGGCGAGCTCTCGCCGTGCGGCGGGCGCTCGAGGAAGTCCTTGAGGTCATTGCCCGCGGTGAAGCAATCGGGCTTGCCGTGGATCAGCACGGCGCGCACCTGCGCATCGTCCTCGGCGGCGGCGAGCGCATCGGCCATCGCCTGGTACATCTCGGCGGTGAGCGCGTTCTTCTTGTCCAGGCGCGCGAGCTCGATGCGCGCGATGCGCTCCGTCGTCCCGGTGAGAACGTGCGCGCTCATTTCGCCGCCTCGGGGTGCCGGTAGTCCTTGAGCTGCTGGCGCAGCGTGAGCTTGGAGAGCTTGCCGGTCGCGGTGTGCGGCAGCTCGGCGACGAACACCACGTCGTCGGGCATCCACCACTTGGCGATCTTGCCCTCGTAGAACTTGAGCAGCTCGTCGCGCGTAACCTCCTGGCCCGGTTTCTTGATCGCGACGACGATCGGCCGCTCGTCCCACTTCGGATGTTGCACGCCGATCACCGCCGCTTCGGCGATGGCCGGGTGCCCGACCGCGATGTTCTCCAGCTCGATCGAGCTGATCCACTCGCCGCCCGACTTGATCACGTCCTTCGAGCGGTCGGTGATCTGCATGTAACCGTCCGGGTCGATCGTCGCCACGTCGCCCGTGGGGAACCAGCCCTCCTTGAGCGGATCGCCGCCCTCGCCCTTGAAATAGCTCGCGGCGATCCACGGCCCCCTCACCATCAGGTTGCCGAAGCGCTTGCCGTCCCAGGCCAGGTCCTTGCCTTGCTCATCGACGATCTTCATCTCGACGCCGAAGATCCCGCGGCCCTGCTTGGCCTGCACCGCGTAGCGTGCCTCCTGGTCGAGCGCGAGCTGCTTCGCCTTGAGCGAGCCCACGGTGCCGAGCGGGCTCATCTCGGTCATGCCCCAGGCGTGGAACACCGTGATGCCATAGTCGTCCTGGAAGCTGCGGATCATCGCCGGCGGGCAGGCCGAGCCGCCGATGACCGTACGCTCGAGCGTGGAAAAACGCA
>Ga0326597_10005741_pt1 | contig 17149 bp, 16 predicted proteins | sample RVTome_12_FD_203789 | JGI IMG/M metagenome (GOLD analysis project Ga0326597, IMG submission 203789) | Soil microbial communities from uranium-contaminated site in the Upper Colorado River Basin, Wyoming, United States - RVT100D185 | ecosystem: Environmental > Terrestrial > Soil > Contaminated >...
GGTGTCCACGCCTCCGGCGGCGACGATCAGGTAGCCGACGAACTGGGCCACCGCCACCATCAGGCCGAGCATCATCAGTGCCACGAAGACCTTCGCCGTCGTCGGCATCTTCAGTGTCTTCACTGCGACGCCGAGGCCATGCTGGACCTCGCCTCCGCCGGTGCGGATCGCCCAGAGGATGGTGCCCAACAGGAACGAGACTCCCGCCAGCAGCATGCCTTCACCGAGGAACTGAAGTCCTTGGGTCCAGGTCGAAGCAACGATTCCACCCGACTGTGCCCACGACAGCGAGACCACGAACCCCACGGCCACGGCCATGATTCCCATGGCCAGCATCGGCCGCCACATGGTCTTGGCCATCCGGTGGATACCGAGTTCCGCCGGTGGAGTGGCGGTGACCGTCGCCGTACCGTACGGCGTGCGGACCTCCGAGGGCCCCGTGCTCGGGGTGGAGTCGACATGAACGAGCTTCGGGAGGGTCTCCTTGAGGGCATCGACCCGAAGCCACAGCTTCATCAGAATGCCCCAGAGGATCACTCCTATTGCCAGCTTGACCGTGCCGAAGCCGAGCGTGGTCAACCCGAACGACCAAGGCAGGGTCTCCGCCCGAAGGCTTGCGTCTCCTACCGCCACCAAATTGGCGATGAACGTCACGATGGTCAGGACGAGACCGATCACGGCGATGGCCAGACCGATCGTTCGGGGCCGAGACGGGGCGCGATAGTCGTCGGTCGACGACGGGCGAACCCGAGTGTGCATGATTGTGGCCATTGCAGTACCTCCTGTTGGACGGTCCAATCAGATCGCCCAACCGGTGCCGTCGACGCGTCGATCCCGTTATGTCGGCCAGTCGACACTCACCGACTGTCGTGAACCCGACTCAGGGGGGATGGCGCTCGCGCCGCCGGAACGGCCGCCATCATCCATCAGGGTGGCATGGCCCAGATATCCCAGCGCCAACCTCGGTCCGGCTCGTAGCCGGATGCGCTCTCCGGCTTGGGCATGGCTGATGCGACGACGCTTCAGAGCAGCGAGAGCCGTCACTGCCCCGACCATCCCATCGACGGCGAGCGTGTAGTCCACGGTCTGCTCCACCCGGAATCGCCTCCGTCCCAACATGCGTTCGAGCTCGTCGGGCCGGATGAGGCGATCCCATTCATGCAGGGACGCCGGCAACACTCTGGTGGGCGGGAAACGCTGGGCGAGATCGATGAGGACGAAGCGGCTGAGTCGAGTCCGGTGAGGGGTGGAGAACAGCAGTGCTCCCCCGACGCGCAGAACCCGCCCGATCTCCGACAAGACCTGGGCGGGAGTGCGAACGTGTTCGAGGACCTCGGTGCACACCACCGCATCGAACTGCCCATCCCCGAACGGGAGATGCTCGCCTTCTCCCGCCACGACCATGCCGGCGCCGACCTCCCCGGCGGCCGTCACGGCGGCGTGCGAGATGTCGACACCCACGACATCGAAGCCGGCGGACGTCAACTCGCGACTGACGAAACCTCCGCCACAACCGACATCGAGCACCCGGCCTCCGGAGGGGAGCACACGCTCGAGCGTGGAACGGAAGTAGGGAACCCGGAGCGGATCCAGGAGTGTGTGGAGGCCGAGCAGCAACCCCTCCGGATCCCACCAGTCGTATCGATCAAAGTGTGATCCCACACTCACTCCTCGTCGAGCGCCTGCTCCGCGGCGTGCGACACGAACCCTCTCCACGCCGGCAACGAAACCGCCACATCAGCCCAAGTAGTACATCCCGATGAGCGCCAGATCGCAGGACTCGTCGTCGACATCGGTTCCGGGGGTCTCGTCGTCCAGTAGGGGAAGCCACAGCGTTTCGTGCATGTCGGGTGCAACCGCCACCGAACGACGCCCGTCGAAGCAATGTCGGCCCACCGACATCACGTTTCGGTTCGACGAATGCAGAGAATCTCGACCAAGCACGCTCGCCAGGGCGCGCCGGGAGTTCAGAGCAGGACGGCCTCGAGTTGACCGACAGCCGACTGATACGCCTCTCTGAACATCGCGTTCGCCTCGTCGGCGTTCAGATCGAAGTCGAGCGCTGGTCGATCGACCTGTACTGCAATCGTCGATCCGATGTCGCGGCAGAGAACCGGAAGCGACTCACGCGCGGTCATTCCTGCTGCGATGACCGAGCGTGCCAGCGAAATCGGCCCCCTGATCCGATGGTCCTCGTGCGTCTCATCCGGAGGCGTGAGCCGGAACCCCAGCATCGGCGTCCCGGACGTGACCAGCTGCAGCGGAAACCGGGCGGCGAGGGCCCCGTCGACCAACTTCACGTCCTCCCCCGTCAGCCGACTTCGGATGACCACGGGCTCGAACACGAATGGGACGGCGGCCGATGCTCGGACGGCCCGAGCCACCGGAAATCGCGCCGGGTCGATCCCGAACAGGGGGAGATCGTCGGGAAGAACGATCCCTCGACCGTGGATCAGATCGGTCGCCACGACCCGGAGAGCCCCGGGATTCAGGTCGCTGAACACCCGCACACCCTTGTTCGCCAGCAGCCGGAACATCTCCCGCTCGAGACGCTCTCCGCGGGCGACACCTCCCGACGCCAGCATCGCGATGTGCGGTCCGATGAGAGGAATCCTCGCCGCCAGCCTGCGGTCGCTGAACCGGGACCAGGGAAGTTCACAGACGATCCGCTCGAGGTCGGCGGCGTCGTAGCCGGCCACGACGAGCGACGCCACGAGGGCACCCGCCGACGTTCCGACGGCCGAGGGGAACCGGTAGCCGTGGTCCATCGCTGCGGCTGCCGCGCCTGCCAGGGCGATTCCCTTCACCCCGCCGCCCTCGAAGACTGCCGTCACATCCATCATGATGGGAACAACCCCCAGGGTGGTTCCTCGAGGACCGGATCGTCGGCTGGGCGACAAGCTGAATCACTGGCCGCCTGCTGGGCCTACACGAGGACGGGGTCCGTGATGATCTCGACCAACGCCGGGCCATCGTGGGCCACGGCTTCGGCGATGGCGGCGTCGAGTTCTCCGATGCGTTGCGCCCGCGCACCGAGCGCGCCGCAGGAACGGGCGAAGTCGGCGAAATTCGGATTGTGGAGCGACGTCTGCCACACGTCGTATTCGGCAGATCGTTGCTCCTTGCTGATCTTCCCCAACTCGTCGTTGACCAGGAGGATGCAGGTGATGTTCATCCCGTACTTGACCGCTGTCGTCATCTCCATGGCGTACTGGCCGAAGCCACCGTCTCCGCACACGGCGACAACCTGCCGGCGGCCACCGACGGCAGCCCACGCCCCCAACGCGGCGGGGAGCCCGAAGCCGATCGATCCGAGATATCCGGACATGAGGACGGTCTGTCTCGTCGCCTCGAAGTACCTGCCGAACGAGTAGGTGTTGTTCCCGACGTCGACGCAGACCACCGCATCGGGGTCGATGACCTCACCCAGTACCTCGAAGACCGAAGCCGAGTTGACACCTCTCCCACGATCGTCTGCGCGGCGACGTTTCTTCTCCCTGCGCCAGATCGCCCACCGTGCGGCCACCTCGGGCCGCTGGTCGACCCACTCGCCGGCTTCGAGCCTCGCCACCAACTCGGTGGCGGTCGCTCCGACATCGCCGATGACGCCGAGATCGACCGAGTGATGACGGCCGATCGCCCACGGATCTCGATCCACCTGGACGATCGGCTTGTACGAGGCGATCCCGGTGTGGTTGGAGAACGACGCCCCAAAAACGACCAAGAGGTCGCATTCGTTCATGAACCAGCTCGCCACCGGCGTTCCACTCCGGCCGAGGACACCACATCCGAGCGGATGGCGGTCCGAGATCTGCCCCTTGGCCTTGAACGTCGTGACGACCGGCGCCCCAAGTCGCTCGGCGAGCTCGACTATCGGGTCCATGTCGAAGCGGGCGCCGGCGCCCACCACGATGACGGGACGGCCGGCCTCCACGATACGGCGGATGGCTTGGCGCAGGCTCGATTCGTCGGGGACCGTGCGGTCGATCGCCGTCCTGCCCTCCGGCGATCCGGGTTCGACGTCGGGCGCCGGGACGATCTGAACGTCATCAGGCAGCATCAGGTGGGTGACGGTCTGGTCGAGGATCGCCCTCTTGCACACGAGGGTCATCAGCTCGGCGTGATCCGAGTGGGCGTGGACCGTCTCCGAGATGGCAGCCACGTCCGCGAAGACGGTCTCGAGATCGAGATCCTGAAAGGCGCCCTTTCCCTTGACCTTCGACGCCACCTGTCCGGAGATCGCCAGAACCGGAGCCTGGTCCCGCTTGGCGTCGTACAAGCCGGTGAGCAGGTTGGTCGACCCGGGTCCGGCTATACCGAAGCATGCGGCCGGCCGACCTGTCAGCTTTCCATAGGCGGACGCCGCGAACGATGCTGCTCCCTCATGGCGAATGCCGATGTAGCGGAGGTCGCCGCGGTCCTCCGCCCGGCGCATCGCCTCGGCGAAGCCGAGATTGGAGTGGCCCACCATCCCGAACACGTCCTTGACGCCCCACGCGGTCATCGTCTCCACGAGCACCTCGGAGACGGTCCGCTCCTGCTCGGTCTCGACCGGGAGCGCCACGTACACGCCGTCGTCTCTGACCTCGGTGGGATAGGCGACGGGTGCGTCTTCGAAGCCCGGCGGCGGCGTGCCGTTGCAGGGCGAGTAGTCGTAGCCGTGCCACGGACACCGCAGCCAGCCGCTCTCGATCGAGCCTTCTCCCAGCGGACCACCCTGATGAGGGCAGTGGTTGTCCAGGGCGCCGAAACAACCGTCGTAGTGGGTCACCGCCAGGCTGCGCCGTCCCACCGTCACCGTCGTGACCCGACCCTCGGGAAGGTCTTCGGCTTCGATCAGGCGATGCCACGACCAGCCCTCGTCCTCTGGGTGTAGGACCGGTTCGGTGGACGGGACCGCATCGGTAACCATGGTTGCTCCCTCCTTCGAAGTCCGTGAGCTCCCGGCTAACGCGTGAGTCGCTCGAGTCCAGCTTCGTAGAATTCGAGCGCCGTGGCGTAGGGATCTGCCGAGTCGTGTAGCTGCGCGTGACCCAGGATGGCACCGTTGAAGGTGGCCCCGTTCCAGAAAGTGTCCGATCGGTCGACCTCGCCCCAAGCAGAGATGTAGAGGTAGGGCTCGGGGTGGGCGTCGTCACCGGGTGAAGCGCCGTAGCTCGCCCTCTGGCCCAAGTCGTTTGAGCCGGCCTCCATTGCGGGGTCGAAGTGCTCGGGCCACAACTGAACCCTGGAGATGTCTGCCGCTCCGGATCGCCGAAAACGCTCGAGGACGTGGGTGGCGAATCCGAACCACGCGCCGACGGCATCCGCGGCGGCGGCGTCGACCTCCAACCGCGTCGACGACCCGAGCGGGGAAAGGGGATCGTGGAACGCGTCGAACCACTGCTCCCGATATTCGAGGCCGAGGAACCCGGTTGCGTCTTTCAGCGTGGTGATGTCGGCAGACCGCACGTGATCGCCCGCCTGGTGTACGAGCACACCCCCCTCGACCCTCACCTGCTCGTCGTCACCCGACGGACCGACGAAGAATGGCGTTCCGAAGCCCCGGTGCGTGTAACGGAGACCGAGCTTTCCGATCGCCACATGACGCTTGGGAGCGAGGGCGAAGAAGGCGAGCTGATGGAGAGATCTCCGTGTGAGGTCGTAGCCGTCGGGGATGCCCTCGAGGGGCCTGCGCCCGTCGAGCCAGTGATCACGTGCGTGGGCCGCCGCCTCATCATCCGCCTCGGCAAGCTCCCCCCACGTCGTTCCCTCTCCTGGCACGGGCGTCACCACCGCCGACGCTTCTCCCGGATCGGTGGGGTCATCCGCGAACCATGCCGGATCCTGATTCGCCGGGGGCGAGGGCTCCAATACCCGCGCCTCGTGATCGGGGGGTACGAATGCCGATGCCTCGCGTCGTGGATGTCTTACGTCGATCATGTTCGTCTCCTGTCCTCGGCTGCCACAACGTCCCCGGGGGGCTGATCATTTCGCGAAACGAGCACGATCGTCGCGGCCCACGGCTCACACGGTCCGAAGATGGTCGGACACCCGACAGATCGGGTGGGACCGAGCGGGGCGGACGCCGGTACGTGCCAGAGTGGCAGTGTGAACATGACGGTGAGCCGGACCACGACCGAATCGCTCGAAACCCGTACGAGCTCCTTCCGATGAGCTTGGATCGGCCCGAGCTGGCTGTCCGGACGGGGCTCGGACGGGCCATGGAGGACTCATGGCAGAGTCTGGGCTCACCAGGAACCAGGTGGACCGGGTCCGAGCGGATCCGGATCGTCGCCGAGGCACGCGCCGCCCGACTCGCAACGTCCCCCGGCCAGGAGGACGACGTCATGGCACGGGCGGCGTGGAAAGTGGCGGCAAGCCCGGCATCGATCCGCCGTCACTGGGTCGACGCCCTCGCACGCGACGGTCTCGACCCTGGGAGATATGTCGAGCTGGTCGGCATCGTGTCCAGGGCGGTGGCGATCGACACCGTGCTGGAAGCGCTCGGACTCGAGATCGAGCCCCTGCCCCAACCGGTAGCAGGTGATCCATCCGAAGATGTCGACCAGCGGGCCGGCAAGGTGAAGGCCTGGGTGCCCATGGTCGGCGGAGCGAGCATCACGCAGGCGCTGTCGATGGTCCCGGCGGAGAACGCCAAACTGGAGGCGTTGCACGGAGCGCTCTACTTGTCGTTCGAAGAGATGGCTGATCCGAAACCCGGCAAGGAGCTCACACGCCCCCAGATGGAACTGGTGGCAGCGCGCACGTCGGCGTACAACGAGTGCTTCTACTGAGTGCTGGCACACACAGGGCTGCTCAGTTGGAGCGCCCAGCAGACGGACACCCCCGTCGACGTCCGGGCGCTGACCGACCCCGACGTCGATCCGCTCGTGCCCGGCGGACGCGAATTGCTGTCGTTCGTGGACGCGACCTTGACCTCAGGTGATCAAGTGGCGTCCCGAGCTCTCGACGCGACGCTGGGTGCGCCGGCGGTCGTGATGGCTGCGACCGTCATCGGCAACTTCCAGATGATGAATCGGGTGGCAGACGCCACCGGCATGCCGGTGGGGACGGGAAGCCGTCGTCGGAACGCCGAACTGATCGAAGCCCTGGGCTTGGACCGATACGACCATTTGGAAGACACCGGATGACGTCGAGGTCAGCGATCCGCCGGCGGGTCGAGAAGGACGCTATGTGAGTTCGCGGTCGCTCCAAGTGACGTTTCCCGGGAGCCGAGGAGCGTCGCTTGCCGCCCGTCTCGACCTGCCCTCCGACTCGCCGCAGTCCTACGCACTGTTCGCGCACTGCTTCACGTGCAGCAAGGACCTTCGCGCCGCATCGAAGATCGCATCAGTGCTTGTCTCACGGGGTCTCGGAGTTCTCCGGTTCGACTTCACCGGGCTGGGTTCCAGTGAGGGCGAATTCGCCAACACGAACTTCTCGTCGAACAAGGAGGACGTTCGGCTGGCGGCGTTGTGGCTCGATCACCACCACGGACCCACCCGGCTGTTGATCGGTCACTCACTCGGCGGCGCCGCTGTCCTGGCGGTCGCCTCTGACCTTCCCGAGGTGGCGGCAGTGGCGACGATCGGAGCACCGGCGGACGTGCGGCACGTCGAATCGCTCCTGCGCGGCATCACCGCCACGATCGAACGAGAAGGCGAGGCACTCGTGACTCTTGCGGGCCGTAGCTTCAAGATACGGCGCCAGTTCCTCGAAGACATCCGGTCGAGGCGCCTGATACACAGAGTGGCAGGCTTGGAGCAAGCCGTCCTGTTTCTCCACTCGCCGACCGATCTCACGGTGGGTCTCGAGAACGCGCGTCGGCTGTTCGAGGCAGCGCCCCACCCGAAGAGCTTCGTCGCGCTGGCGGGAGCGGACCATCTGCTCACCGAGGTTCGCGACGCGGCGTATGCCGCCGACGTCATCGCAGCCTGGGCCGGCCGATATCTGCCCATGGACGGTTCATTCCGGGCTTGATCCTCGGAGGAGGATACGAGCGCTCGGGCCTCAGTCTGGAACGGCCACCCGCCCGGCCAACAGACCGCCGAGCGTCGCGCCGATGAGCGCGCCGACCACGGACTCCAACAAGGCGCCACCGACGGGAAGCAGAGAAGGCCCGGTCAGGAAGCCGAGGGCGGCCAGTCCGAGCGCGATGGCTGTCGCCAGCCCGAAGCCGAGCACGGCCGAACCGAGCGGTTGCTCGCGGTGGGAGATGACAGGTGCTGCCGCCACGATCACCGGCGCCAGGTGGTACGTCACGTCGCGTGTGAGGCCGGCGGCGACGATCCAAAACACGGCGAAGCCTGCGGTAGAGAGCCAAGGTCGTCTGATCATGACTCTGCCAACAGCCGTCGGACGCGGACAGTGCGAACGTGTCGGATGTCCGTCCATCACGGCCCTGTCGGAGATCCCCCGCAGCGTGGCACCGACAGGACGCTTGAGCATGGACCCCAGGCGACCGATACATGACGTCGATGGTCTCAAACGATGACAAACTCGCAAGCCTCGTCCGTCGCCTGCGTGGCGGCGTCTATGTGGTCGCGCTCGTCGCCGTTCTCATCCTCGCCCCCGTGATCGGAATCCGAACCTGGCCGACGTTGGCGATACTCGGCGTTAGCGCCGCCCTGACTCGGACTCACCTCTCGATGTCCTCTCTCCTGGGCTCGGATCTGCTGCTCGCCCTGGCGCTGTGGTGGCTTTTCGGCCCGGTCTCCGGCGCCAACTTCATCCCCTACGTCGTGGTGTCGCTCGGCCCACTCGTGCTGCCTGCCTTTCGTGCCCGCGTCATCCTCGTCGCGGCGGTGATGACCGTGGCCGCCGAAGTAGCGCTGCACGTGGTCGCCGGCCGCGTGGCGTTGCCGCTCTTCCACCCCCCTGGTCCGATCCCGGACGGAGAGTTCTTCGCCGGCATCGCCATCCAGGCGTTTCTTCTCGTCATGGTCGGGGCGTTGATGGTCCGCATCGCCGATTCTCTCCGCGCCGGTCAGCAGGCACTATCGGCAGATCTGCAGCGCCAGCGGGAGCTCCACCGCTTGAAAGACGGCTACCTGGCCACCGCCAGCCACCAGCTGAGGACGCCCCTCACCGCTCTGCGCGGGTTTTCCCAGCTGCTGCTCGATCGGGAGCTGCCGAACGGCGAGCGAGACGAGTACGTCCGGCTGGTGGTGGCTCAGACCGAGGAGATCCACACGCTCGTCGAGGATCTGATCACCTTCAACCGGATCGAGGCCGGGGAGTTCTCGGTCAGAGTGGAGGCCGTCGATGTCGCAGCACTCATCGAAACGACGATTCGAGGAATGGGACCGATCGCGGTCGACGTTTCGATCGACGTCGACGATGACATCGTCGTCATGGCAGATCCGATGCGGCTCGGGCAGATGGTCCGCAACCTCGTGGACAACGCGCTCAAGTACGGCGCGCCGCCGGTGGCGGTCGTCGGGCGCACAGACGGGGACTGGTTCCGGTGCGTGGTGTCGGATCGCGGAGCAGGACTGGATGAGAGCACGGCCGAGGCGGTGTTCGAGCCCTACACCCGACTCGTGTCGAACGAGACCATGTCGGAGCCGGGGCTCGGACTGGGACTGGCAGTCGTGAGAGAACTCGCGCTTCGTCACGGCGGAACGGTTCGCTATCTCGGTCCGAATCTCGGGTTCGAACTGCTCGTCCCATCGGCCCGCCCAGCGGAGCCGGACGCCGCATCCCTGATCTCGGGCACCGTCGTCTCGGGTTGACACCCGGTGTCGGGGTTCCGACCATCCCGGAGGGAGCGAACCCCACGAGTCCGTTTCCCCGACGGATGCGACCATCGATGATCCTTTCGGCCGCGCTACTGATCGGCTGGGTCGTCGCGGTGTATCTGGTGCGGTCGGACGAGCCGGCACCCGGCTCTTCTGCGACATCCCCGTCGGCGGTGGGCCAACTCTACGACCCCGTGGTTGCGGGCGAGGAGACCCCTACCGGGTACCGGCCGCTCCTCGGACGAGACACGATTCGACCGATCTATGACCCGAGATTCGTCGATGCAGCCGACGTCGACTGGACGCCGTCGACCTTGGTCCTCGGAGTGAGCCTCGACGGAGAATCGAAGGCGTATCCCATCGTGCATCTCAATTTTCGGGAGATGGTCATCGATGAGATCGCCGATACTCCGATCCTCGTCAGCTGGTGTCCGCTGTGCGGAACGGCGATGGCCCATCGGCGTGTTCTCGACGGCGACACACTGGTGTTCGGAAACCAGGGCCACCTGTGGAACAACGCGATGACATGGTACGACCACGGCACGGGCAGCATCTGGTCCCAACCGCTGGGTGAGGCGATCCTGGGACCCTTGAAGGGCGCGCGGCTCGACCGGGTGCCGTCGACACTGACCTCCTGGGAATCGTGGCTCGACGATCATCCCGACACACTGTCGCTCGACGGGCCCGGCAGAGGTTCGTCCTACCGCCTGGCAGACATGGTGCTGGTCGTGGAGCTCGATGACGAGGCAGTGGGCTATCCGTTCGAAGACCTGCGGACGGTAGGGGTCGTCAACGACGTCGTGAACGACATCGAGATCGCCGTCGTCGTGGATCCCGAGGCCCTCGGCAGCTGGGCGGTATTTGCACGGCAGGCAGAGGGGCGGATCCTCACCCTCGAGATGGTCGATGGCCGACTCGTCGACTCCGACACCGCCACGGTGTGGGATCCCGTCACGGGCATGGGCCTCGAAGGAGAGCTGCGAAGAGAGTCCCTTCCGCTCCTACCAGGCTTCACGGTCTTCCCGGATGACTTCGGCTCGTTCTGGCCGGACGGTCGCATCTGGTCCTCCTGACACGAGCGGTCGCACCGGGCTGAACCACCGAGATGCGGCCCACCATCGAGTACGGCACATGACAGGCGAGAGCTCGACCCTGACCGGGACGCATGGATGGTCAGCCCTCGAACAGCGTCGTCTCGGGTTGATAGGTCGACCACGCGAACCAGAACGTGTCGAGGTGCGGCACCGCCGCGAGCCGGGATCCTTCGAGCAGGCCCGAGATCGCACGGCCGGTGATGTCCCAGGTGCTGGAGGTTTCGAGGTCGATGAATGAGGATCCGTTCGTACGGAAGGACAGCGATCTCCCGTCCACCTCCGGGCGGAACACACCCACCGAGCCGACGTCTCTGCCCCTCGATGTGTCTGCATCCTCGAGAGCGCTGTTCTGGCCGGCCAGCCAGAGGACGACGACGGGTGTCTCCCCGACGGTCGCCATCGTCGCCCCGGCCTCGCCCCCACCGATCTCGTCGAGCGGGAAGGCGACCGCCGCTCCATCGATCTCCACCCCCACAACGCGCTGTTTGACGGCCGCTCGGTCGTCGACGTCACCACGCAGGAAGAAGGGTCGTGTGTCCTCGTCGTCGTACCCGTAGTACGGGTTGCGCCCGTACTGGCGAACGAAACCCGTCTCACGGCTCAGGACGAGTCCGTCCGGGTGGGCTGTCTTGAAATCGCTCCACGCCAGCAGCGGAGATGGCACGGGGTCGAGTCGATGTCCTGTGAGGACGCCGGCGATGGCGCGTCCGTCGAAATGCGTCCACAGACTCTCGGTCTGTCGGTCATACATCACGAGAGCGGATGCATAGAGCTTTCCCGAGGTACCGAAGGTCACCTCGACGCCGTTGATCGTGCGCTCGTAGGTGACCGCGCTATTGCACAGCGGGCAGTAGGTGACCGCCACCGGGACGCCACCGACCACGTCGTTCACGATCTCGTGCCACATCATGATCTCGACCGGATAGGCGCGGACCTCACCGTTGACATCGACGACGATCACGGGCTCGGTGTCGGCGAGTGAGAGTTCGGCGTCTTCGATACTGCGGAAGCGGGGCTCGTCGATGGCCGGAATGCCGTCCGGCGGCGGACCACCCGACACGAGGTCCTGTGCGTCGACGATGGGCGTCGGGAGATCGGGATGCTCGGCGTCGTCGAGTGCCGACGGTCCGGCGGGAAGGATGCCCGATCCCTCGAAGGTGACGGCGTGCGGCGCAGCGCAGGAGGCCGCGAGCACAGCGAACGCAACGATGACCCTTGCAGATGGCACGACCCGATCAACGTACGGGAACCGTCGGTATGCCCGGCGATCGTCGGCAGGCCGACAAGGTCAGGGTGTCGAGACGGACGTTGTCGCTCGATCGGATGGTCGGTCGGCCGACACTCTCCCACGTCGTCTGGTCCGCTGGGAGTTGCCTACGAGAATGAACAGGATCAGTGGCCGCCGTTTCGCGGCAACGACGATCGTCGGGCTCGCCCTCAGCTTCGTGGTTGCGTCGTGCGGGATCGGCGCCGGTCCGGCCACCATCGGCGAACCGTGGGAGTTCGGAGGAGTGATTCCCGAGGCGATCACGGTGCCACTGCCCAGCGACGGCGAAGTGATCAGCAGTCTCACCACCGCCGAGCGGATGGTGGTCATGGTCGCCTACCCGGGCGCTCGACTGGCGGAGCTGGTGGCGTTCTACGACGACAGGCTCGCTGGCGTGGACACGATCCGATCGGAGCACACCATCATCGCCGAGACCGAAGCAGTGTGGATGGTCCGCTGGCGTCTCACGGACCTCGAGGTTCGAGTCGGTGAGTGCATCGACGCCTTCACCCGTGAGTTCTCACGGGTCTGCGTGGCGGTCGATCAGCATCCACAGCTCAACGGGACGTGACGACCGGGGTCGGACCGTCTCTCAGTCGGCTCGACGCCACCGTTCTGCAGACATCCGGTCCAGCGGCCAGAAGGTCTCGAGGCGAAGTTCGGACAGCTCGTCCGCAGCATCGACACCTGCCATCGGTTCTCCGGGACCGACGGCCCTAGGAGCGAGCCGCGGCTCTGCGCTTCAATGGGCCAATGACCTCGTCGACCACACAGCCATCACCGCCGGGTATCGACCTCTATTGGATTCCTCTGGGTGCGGGGGGCTCAGGTTTCGTACGCCTCAACGGCCGCATCTACGAGGCGATCCAGGCGCGCCTGGAACGGCGTCGCCCGCTCGCGCTCTACCACACCGCCCTCCAGGTCCACGTACCCGAGGGTCGTTCTGTCGTCGAGACCACGTGGCCGATTCCCGACGCCGACACCGGGTCGCGGGGAGTCGTCGTGGAAGGGGCGGTCTTCAGTCGGCGGCTGGCACGTCTGCGGACATTCCGCTACGAGGTGCGGCGCTGGCACGACGGCGTGCTCCCAGATGCCGGTGAGGCGGTCGGAGGTCCTCGCAGGGTCAGCGACGACGCCGGTCAGGCGCGCCGGCTCCTGCAAGCAGTGCGCTCCGTTCCCCCGCTCGTTTGGGGACGCGATGAGCTCCGATCGGGCCAGATGTGGAATTCGAACTCGGTGATCGCCTGGCTACTCGTCAGCAGCGGGGTTCCGATGGAGGCGATCGGTCCCCCTGAGGGCGGCCGCGCACCGGGATGGGATGCCGGGATCGCGGCCGCCTGCCGAGACGCCCCGGCGTGATCGCGGAGCGCAAACCCATTCGTCGAGGTGGGCCGGGATGAACTCAGCACACGGCCCATCGCGTAGATCGATCGCACTGCTTGGGCTCACGCAGGACGTCCTTGTGAGTGGAGCGCCCCGCCGAGATCGGTGATGAGATCTCGAGGGTCTTCGAGGCCGACCGAGATGCGGATCACCCCGTCGGTGATGCCTATCGCCGCCCGGTTCTCGGGTCCGAGGCGCCGATGGGTGGTCGTGGCAGGGTGCGTCACCAGGCTCTTGGCGTCGCCGAGGTTGTTGGAGATGTCCATCAACTCGAGCCCATTGAGGACCTCGAACGCACCGGCGGTCCCGCCGCTGACCTCGAGGGTGACCACCGTCCCGCCGGACGCCATCTGTCGTTTGGCGAGCTCGAACTGCGGGTGCGACTCGAGCACCGGGTATCTGACCATCGTGACCCGAGGTTGGTCGAGTAGCCATCTGGCGAGGATTTCCGCCGTTGCCGCCTGCCGCTCCACTCGCAACCGGAGTGTCTCCAGGCCCTTGACGGCGACCCATGCGTTGAAGGGGCTCATGGAAGGCCCGGTGTGGCGCATCAGCGGCTGCAACTCGTCGTAGATGTACGCGTGGCTCCCGAGGATCGCCCCACCGAGCGTGCGGCCCTGACCGTCGATGTGCTTGGTGGTCGAGTACACGACCACGTCCGCGCCCAGCTCGAGGGGTCGCTGCAGGACCGGTGTCGCGAAGACGTTGTCGACGATGACTCGGGCACCCGCGGTGTGGGCGAGCTCGGCGACTGCAGAAATGTCGATGATGTCCTGCATGGGGTTCGACGGGGACTCGAAGAAGACCGCCTTGGCAGGAGTGGCGAGGGCTCGTTCCCATTGTTCGAGATCGGCGCCGTCGACGAAGTCTGTCTCGATGCCCCACCGCGGGAGCAGCTGGTCGAGAATGACGAAGCATGATCCGAACAATGCCCGCGACGCGACCACCCGGTCCCCGACGGTCAGGATGGCCGCCAGTGCGTTGAACACGGCCGCCATCCCGGTGGCTGTCGCCCATGCCGCCTCCGCTCCCTCGAGTAGGCGCAGTCGCTCTTCGAACATGGCGATGGTGGGATTGCCGTAACGCGAGTAGATGTATCTGTCGGTTTCGTCGGCGAACGCCGCCTCTGCCTCTTCGGCTGAGCCGTACACGAACCCCGACGTCAGGAACAGGGCCTCGGACGTTTCATCGAACGTGCTCCGGGTCAGGCCGCCACGCACCGCCACCGTGTCGGGTCGCCATGCATCGGCGCTCATGGCTGCCTCCAGGGGAGACCGGCGACCTTCCAACCACCTCTGGTGCCGCGATGGCCGGATTCGTCGAGTGGGCCTTCGAAACCTTCGGCGACGTTGTACGCCTGCTCGTACCCCGCACGTGTAGCGGCCTGTGCGGCGCTGGCCGACCGGTTGCCGGAGCGACAGATGAACAGGATCGGCTGCGATGGATCGAGCCCGGACTCCGTCAACTGTTCACCAAAGTGTTCGTTGACGGTACCGTCGGGGTACCGCTGCCAGACGACGTGGACCACCTGCTTGCCGATCGAGCTGAGGTCGGGACGACCCACGAAGGCGAGTTCGGGTGCGGTACGCACGTCCACCAGGATCGCGCCCGGTACGTCGCGCAAGGTGGCGAAGGCGACGCTCGGCGGGACATCTCCTGCGTAGCTCATGGGATCCTGTCCGGTCATGCTGCTGTCAACCGTTTCACTGGACGAGCTCGCACGTCGGCGTCTCGAGCCGGGGCACCGGTGGTGAACCGTCGGACCGCGAGGTCCAGTCCGGTTCCGAGGACGCCGATCAACAAGATCACTCCCATCAGCTCCGGGTAGTCGAGCCGGTCGCGTGCATCGAGGATGGCATATCCGAGCCCCGAATCGACGCCGAGCATCTCGGCGGGGACGATCACGATCCAGGCGGTCCCCAGCGCCACGCGGAGCCCGGTGGCGATGTGGGCTCGGATCGCCGGGATGTAGACGGCCCGGATGACCTCCCATGGGGTTGCGGACAGGCTGAGAGCCACTTCCACCCAGCTTCGATCGACGGCGTGTATGCCGGCCGTCGTCGCCAGCACGATCGGCCATGTCGCCGCCACCGTCACCAGGAACAGGACGGGGGCGTCGCCCACGCCGAACACCGCCACTGCGATCGGGGTCCACGCCAGAGGCGAGATCATCCGTACGAACTGGAGGACGCCGGAGGTGGCGGCGGCGGTCCGGTCCGACAGCCCGACCAGCACTCCCGTCATCACCCCCAGCACCGACGCCACCGCCAGCCCGACCGTGAGACGTTCGAGTGTCACCACGAGATGTCGGCGCCCGACCTCCGAGCCGACGAAATCGACGAGGGCAGGCAGAGCGAGCTCGGGACCGAAGCGGCCGGTGAGCGTCCCCGGATCCGCCCCGGCGGTCAGGAGACCCCACAGCACCAACGCGCCGACAACGCCGAGCACCGACAACCCCAGCCGGGAGCCTCCGGCTCTGAGTGTCCTAGACATCGATGGTCTCCGTTCGAGTGAGATCCTCGGGTTGATCGAAGACCGACGGTCCCCCCACCGCGTCCATCGCCACTCGTACCAGGGAGTCGTCGACCAGGTCGGCGTGGACAGCCCCTGGATCGAGCTCGTCGAGGAAGGCGCGGTCGCCGTCGACGAGGCTCCCCCGCAGCCGAGCGACCAGCTCGGTCGTGTAGGAGGCGTATGGGAATGGTTGGAAGCCGATGCGTTCCGTCTCCCAGTCTTGGTGCTCGATGGCGTCCCCGTACTCGCCCACGTCGTAGTGCGTCAACGCCCGTTCGATCGTGGGCAGTGGCTGGGGCAGGTACCTGCCGCCATCCTCCGAGAGAAGCCGTGCCGTGGCGAGTCGGTTTGCGGCCACGTGCTGCTGCGCCTTCACGAGTGCATTCACCGTCGCTTGTGCCCACACCGGACGCTCGGCGATCGCATCCTCGTGCATAACGGCGACACAGCATGCGTGATCACGCCACACGTCACCCGTGAAGCGGAGTACCTTGCCGATGTCATTGAGCTCCGCCAGCGCGTTGAACGGGTCGGCGACGATGTAACCGGCAATCGAGCCTCCAGCCAGTGCGGGAGGCATGTCGGGAGGGGCGAGAACCACCAGCTTCACCGTGCGGTCCACTTCGGAGGCTTCCCCGGTGATGATCGGCGTCAATCTCGCTTCCGCGAAGAGCATCTGGACGGCGATGTTGTGAATCGAGTACCAGAACGGCACCGCCACCGTCGTGCCTGCGAGTTCTGCCACGTCGGCTATCCGGTTGGCCACGGTGAGGGCGGAACCTCCGGTGTGATTCCAGGCGACCACCTTGAGGGGGACGCCCTGACCGAAGCGCAACTGGACCGTCATCGGCATCAGGAGATGGACGATGTCCACCTGCCGAGATTGGAACGCCTCCGCCACCTGCGCCCAGCTCCTCAAGAGGGTCGGTTTGTCCACATCGAGACCTTCCTCGGCGTAGAAGCCCTCCCCATGGGCCACCAACAGGGGCGTGGCGTCGGTGATCGGGAGATAGCCCACCCTGAGCCGACGGTCGTCGGGCTCGACCCCCTGCGCAGCCATCGTTGGCTGCCCATCGGAGCAGGCCGCCAACAGACCCGGACCGGCCGCCAAGGCCGCGCCTGCCAGGCCGAGGGAGCGTAGGAACTGGTAGCGAGTGATGTCATGTCCG
>Ga0326597_10005742_pt1 | contig 17149 bp, 19 predicted proteins | sample RVTome_12_FD_203789 | JGI IMG/M metagenome (GOLD analysis project Ga0326597, IMG submission 203789) | Soil microbial communities from uranium-contaminated site in the Upper Colorado River Basin, Wyoming, United States - RVT100D185 | ecosystem: Environmental > Terrestrial > Soil > Contaminated >...
GATCCTGTGGTGCTGACCTTCGGCGGCGAGATCAAGTTCCCCACCGGTGAATTCGTCAACGACGCGGAGATCGTGCCGGTGGGCGAGGGACAGTACGATTTCGACCTCTTTGCCGAGGTCGGCCGCTCCCTCTGGCCCGTCCGGGGCTACGTCACTGGGAAAATCGGCTATCGATGGCGAACGGCGAACGCCGAGACAGGCATCGATTTCGGAAACGAGATCATCTGGCAGGCCGAGGTGGGTTACCGTCCGTGGTCCCGCCTCGATACCAAGCTTCTGTTCCGAGGATTGCACGGTGCGGAAGCGACGAGCTTCGGCCTTCCCATCCAGACACTCAAGCGAGAGGCCGTCTACGTCGAGCCGGGGGTTTCCTGGGCCATCGCGTCGAATCAACGAATCGAAGTGACCGTTCCCGTTTCGATTCGCGGCCGCAACTGGCCGGCGGGACCGGTCGTGAACGTGAACTTCATGCAGACGTTCTAGAGTCTGCCAAAATCGCCGAACCAACGAGAGTGAGCAACACTTCACACCTGCCCCTTGAGCTCGGCGTTAGAATAGCCCCCCCTGCGTAGTGGAGCGGCCCTGTCCTTCGATCGGTTAGACATCGCGAGAGGAAGAGTAAAGCCTGGCGAGCAAAGCCACGACGATCGGCGCGTGGTTGGTCTCAGCGCTTCTGGCAGCCCTCTTCCTGATGGCGGGAGTTTCGAAGCTGCTGGGCGCCACCGCCCACGTTCAGCACTTCGCGCATTGGGGCTATCCCGACTGGTTCCGCCTCGTCGTGGGCGCCGTCGAGACCATTTCAGCGGTTCTCCTGATCGTGCCCAGGAGCGTGGCCCTGGGCGGGGATCGTCACCATCATGTTAGGCGCCACCTACACGCATCTGTTCCGAGCCGAAGACGAAGCCTCTCGCTCCCTTTTCACGGCGACGCTCCTGATTTTCGCTATAGCGGCTGCGTACGTGAGAAGCCGTCGGACGGCTTCTTCGGCGTGACCGGTTATGTTATGGTAGCTCTCTCATGAGGTCGAAAGTCGCGAGAGCGGCCACCCTGCTCGTCGTTGCGAGTCTCGTCAGCGGTGTGGGGTTTTCGGTGAGCGAGGTGTCCGTGAACGTAGGAGACGAGGCGCCAGATTTCGAGCTGTCCGATTCGGGCGGCAAGGTCTACAAGCTCTCGGACTTCCGCGGGAAGAACGCGGTTGTCCTGGAATTCTTCCGGAGCGGCGACTGGTGACCCTTCTGCAAGAAGCAGCTCGGTGAGCTGCAAAGAGCGCTTCCCGAGATCCAAGCCCGAGGCGCCATCCTGCTGGCGATCTCGAAGTACGACGCGGCCGAGACCGGGCGCTGGCTTCAGCAGAACGACTGGACGTTCCCCCTTCTTTGCGACGGGGCTGAGGTCATCGAGCGCTACGGCCTCACGAATCCCCAGGTCAGCCGGCCGGAGCACCGCGGAATTCCGCACCCCGCGACCATCATCGTCGACAAGGAAGGGACGATTCGGTTCGTGAACGTCTGGGAAGACTACCGGAAACGGACGCCACCGGAGACGATCGTGGAGAGGCTGAAGAATCTGCGATGACGTCAACCTTCTCCATCTAGGTCTCGACCTTGTCCCGGTTCTGGTGGAGATGATTCTCTGGGGCGCTCGCTACGAAGACACCGACGCGCCGCCTCGCACCGTCCGACGCATGACGGAGGATCGCGAGCGCTTCATCGCAGAAATCCGGGCGCGATATTCAGCTCGCGAAGGGAAGTAGGCAGGTCTTCCAGGGGTCACGTCATGGCGGTGCGCGCTCGGCTCGTGGCTGGATTCGTCTGCGTTATACGCCGGCCAAAGTAGGCTCGCACCGCCCCTCGAAGTCTGCGATATCGGCTCGGGGCGCGAAGAAGATCCAGGAACGCTCTCGCCGCCGTACGGAAGAAATTCTCGTCCGCTGGACCCGAGCCTTCTCGAGGCGTCGGCGCTCGAGCGTCGAGGAAGAACGCATCGAAGGCCAGCTCCAGGGCCGCCCGGCGGGTCGGTCCCTGGACGTGGACTTCATCGACCCGGCTCAGGAAGTCGGCGGGAAACGCGCCGTTCGTCGCCGATCCCGCGACTCGCACGAGCTCGGCCGCCCGGTCCTCGGGGCATCGTCCGTCGTCGCGAATCGTCGTTCGCCTCCTCGCGACCTCGCCGATCTCGCGACCGCCCACGCCGCTCGTCATCACGACGATCGAATGGGCGAAGCTCGTGACCGATCCATCGCCCAGAACCAGACGGCCCGACTGGAGGATGTGGAGCAAGGCGTCCCACAACATCGGATGGGCCCTTTCGATCTCGTGAAAGAGGACGACCGAAAGCGGGCGCACGAGCGACGGGTTGAGCTCGCGCAGAGGCAGCTCGGCGTTCTCCCCCACGCGCCCGTGGCGGGCCACCATGGCCTTCAAGTGCGCTGAGTCCAGTCGGCGCTGCCTGAGGGGACTCCCGCTCGTCTCTCGCCCGTCGCCCGCCGCGACGCCGAGAAGCTGGGAGACCCGGACGCCGTCGCGGTAGTCTCCACACCTCAGCTCGACGAGAGCCGACTCCCAGCCGAAGAGACCGCGGGCGAGAGCTTTCGCGAATCCTGCCGTGTCCGTCTGTTCCGCTCCGAGGACCAGCAAGCTGAGTGCGGGGCGCGCGCGGTCCCGGCCCTCCGAGCCGGCGCTCGAGAGCAAGCGCTCGAGGGTCGCGCGCGGAGATCCATTTACGAGGACTCGCGGCCTCGGCGCCGGGAGAGCGCAGGTCCCGGGGGGGACCGCGGAGCGGCCTGGCCGGTCTCGACGCCGTCGAGAAGACGTCCGGCCCGAGGAACGCGCATTCCATGCCAAGGGAGATCTCGAATCGCGCGATGCCGACACCATGGTGTTCATCCGATCACCTCTCTCGCAGTGAGTGAAGCGAGGGCCCCGAGCGTTACAGGAAACGCCGGGGCCCGCGCCCGTTCAAGCCGGCGAGGCCGCGGTCTCGCCGGAGGGTGCGGACTTCAGCTTCTACCAGCCGAAAGAGGCGCTGAGGACTCTCCCGAAGACGAGGTGTAGGGCCAAGCTCCCCGTCTTTGGTGTTGTTTCTCCGTGGCAGCGGGAGGCCTCCCACCGGACTCTAGGCCGAAGTCCGTCGCGGCACGGTGAAGCGTTTCACAGAATGAAAGCCAGGCGTCGAAGTCGCGAGGGATGAGGCCGAGGACGCCTTACTTGACTTCGATCGTCGCCTCGATGTCTTGCCGGCGGTAGAGGCAGGTTCCGTCCACGTCCTCGCACACGTAGTAGAGAGCGTAAGCGGGAATCGTCGTCGAGCCGGAGAAGCCCGCCGGCGTCTGGATCTCGAACTCGATGCGGCGTAGCTCCTGGCTCACCGGATCCGGGGGAACGGCGACGCGATGAAGGCGGTCGTCGACGCGCCACCCTTCGGGGGGGCTCACCCAGAAGATGAGGTCCGATACCTCGTTGTTCCAATGGGCCTTGACGTTCTCGTCGGGGCGCAGGACCACGTGAACGCGCGCGGCTTCGCCGGAAGCGACGACATTGGGAACGACGATGGTCTCGGCGCGGATGAGCGGCTTCTCGTCGCGATAGATGCGGCCTTCCGGATCGGGCTCGACGCGTTCGTCGGTCCCCCCATCGTCGACGAGCTTTTCGAGGGGGGCGGCGAACTCGGCGCCGCCGGGCTCGACTCGAAGCTCGATCGGCGTCTCACCTCGAGCGAGGAGCGCTTGGCGCGCCTCGGGAACCCAGTCATAAAAGGGATAGGGCTTGTCGAGCCTCGGTCCGTATTGCTGGATACGGCGTCTGAAGATGTACTGATTGGGATCGAGGTCGAGCGCCTTCACCCAATGCGTGACCGCTTCCTGGAAGTCGCTGGTTCCCGGAGATTCAGAGTCGTACCGCCGGCGCAGGGCGACACCGAGACGAAAATGTGCCCGCGCATCGTCGGGACGCTCGCGGACGCGCTCCTCGAGGAGACGGATGGCGCGTCCCAGAGAAGCATCGCCCTCCCACAGCAGCAGGTGCTCCGCCGAACCGGCGGTCGGAATGAGGTCCAGCGGCTCCGCCGCACTCGGCGAATAGTCCGTCGCGAGGAACGTTCGGAGATCCTCGTCGCTCGGCTTCTCGTAGCGGACGACCCCGTGCTCGTCGATCAGATAGGTGAGGGGGACGGCCTCGACCGCGAGCAGATTGATGGGATCGTGAAGGAGAGGCCAGCCCATCTCCATCCACTGCATGAACAGACGTGTGCGGTCAGGATGCTGCTCTTCGACGATTCCGACGAGACGCAGCTTTCCCTCCTGCTGGAGCGCTTTCGTCTTTTCGTGCCACCCGGGCACGTGCTTGCGGCAGCCCGCTCACCACGATGCCCATACGTGGAGCATGAGCTTCTCGCCGCTAAAGTCGGCGAGAGTCAGCGGGCGCCCGTCCTCGATCGAGGGAAGCCGCAACCGAGGGACCGGCTCCCCGACGCGGAAAGGAGAAGCGCCCGCTGCCGAAGCCGTCGCGAGGGCGAAAAGCGCCGCGACGTTCGTGAGATTGGCTTGCTTCATGACGGTCCCAGAGTACCGTGGTCGATCGGCGGCGGCAACGGAGAAAACCGGTCGGACCCTGGAGGACATCAGGAAGTGTTGCCTACTTCGCCGTGATCGCCTTGCCCTCCGCTTTGTGCAAGAACGCCTTGGCTATTTCCATCGGGGCGCTCTTGCCGACGACGATATCGACGTCATACACTCGGCCGGCCCCGTCTTTGAAGTCGACGCAAGCCACGTAGCCCTGCTCGTGAGCTTGGACGCCTTCATGAACGTGGTCGAAGGAGAGGCGGATGGGCTCGCCCGAACGCGGGTCGAGCAGCAAAAACGCCTCTTTGACCCGACTGTCCCGCTCGACGTAGCTCTCGATCGCCTCGATCACCTGCGCCTTGGCCGCCTCGCTGATTTCCGCTTGAGTTTCAGCGAGCGCCGCAGGAAGGGTGAGCCCCAACCCCAATGCACCCGCGACGGTCGCAATCAGATATCCGTTCATATAACCCTCCTTCCGGAATGCGAATGAAATCGCTCTCCACCACGAAAGACCGGAGTTCCCCCCTCTTGCTTACAGCCATAAACTCATGGGTCCACGAAAACCTGCTCCATCCCGTCACCCCGATTAGAAACCCCAGGTGTCAGGAAAACGTGGAATATCCGGTCTTGTTCGTGAAGGAGTTGGACGTCGCGACGTTCAGCCTCGCGGAAGTGCGGAAGGCACCCACCTGCGTCCTAATGGTGAAAGCCGATGTGACGTGGTGTTCCTCGACGCCCTGGGCCGCGAGCGGAGAGAGCTGAGGGTCGCGCCCGAGGATATGCTGGAGCGAATCCGGACTCTCGAGGCAAACGCCCCCGAGCGGTGAGCGCCCGGAGCGTTGGCGGCCATGGCACGGAGTACGGGTGGATCCGAGGCTTGACGACGGATGGACTCGCGACGAGGTCAGTTCGAGGCTCTGGTGCAGGGCTATACGGCGGACCTCTACCGCTACGCCGTTTGGCTCGGCAACACCCGCGAGGCGGCGGAGGATCTCGTTCAGGAGACTTTCCTGCGCGCCTGGAAGTCTCTCGACTCCTTGCGGGACGCTCGAGCGGCGCGAAGCTGGCTCATGACGATCCTGCGTCGCGAGCACGCCCGGCAGTTCGAACGGCCGCAGGCAGTGGACGGGAGGACGGAAGAGTTGGATCCCGAACGTCTCGTCGGCTTCAGGGACGGCGGGCAGGCCGCCGCGATGGCCCTCCGGCAGAGTCTGGCCACGCTCCACAAAGACTACCGCGAGCCGCTGGTGCTTCAGGTGCTCGGCGGCTACTCATGCACCGAGATCGGCGAGATATTGGGCCTCAAGCCGGGTGCGGTGATGACCCGCTTGTCGAGGGCGCGGCACAAGCTCCGCCGGGAGCTCGACGCTTCCGGGCATCTAGCTCGCAGAGCGGAGGGATCGAGATGAACTGCATCGCGTTCCGGCGGGCGCTGAGCCTCTCGCCGGCGAGTTGGGATGAGGATCTGCGCGCGCACGGCCGGGAATGCCCGGGTTGTGGGGCGTTCGCCCGGCGCGTGTTGGAATTCGAATCGAAGCTCGCGGAGGCCGTTCGGATCGACGTTCCCGAGGGGCTGGCCTCGCGCGTCTTACTCGCGCATGGCCTCCGGCTCGAGGGAGGCCGGCGCGTGCGTCGCCGTCGCATTCTGCTTGCTTTCGCGGCCATCGCAGCGATCGGGCTCGCCGCTTCCTGGCTCGCCCTCGCGCCGAGTCGGCTCGATCGCGACGTGCTGGCCCACATCGAGGCCGAGCCGTCCCACCTCCACGCTCGCGATGAGCTTTCGCCCGCCGAGGTCAACCAGAGGCTCGCGCCGCTCGGTGTCGGTGTCGAAGGCGAGCTGGGGCCTATTAGATACGCGGGCACCTGTTGGATCCGCGGGCGCCTCGGTGCGCATCTCGTTTTGCAAGGTGAAAGAGGACCCGTCACCGTGTTGTTCTTGCCTGACGAGCCCCTGAGCGAGCCCGTTCCCGTCCGTTTCGAACGCCTTCAGGGGATTATCGTGCCGGCGGGCCGCGGGAGCCTGGCCATCGTGGGCGAGCCTGGCGAAGCGCTGGAAATCATCGAGCGGCGCCTGAAGCGCGCGTTGCAGGTGGCTTCTCGCGACGGGCCAGAGGTCGCGCTTGTCGGAAGCCACGGAGGACGGTATGCCTAGACTGGCCGGCGGGACACCCGCCTATGCCGCGATCGCTCTTTCCATCGGGGCGATCTTGTTGGCGGTCGCGTACTGGGCCGGGGAAGGGTCGAATGCCGGCCGTGCGAGCGAGTCGCTCCCGGCCGCATCGGAGGACGTCGGCGAGCCCCTGCCGGGTGCAGCTCCCTTCGCCTCCGAGCTGTCGGCGAAGCTCGAAGCCAGGTGGGCGGCGCGAGCCCCGGGTTACGTGCCCCGCACGCGCCATCTGCTTCCTGACGGATCGCCCAAGTACATCAACCGCCTCTTTCTCGAGTCGAGCCCCTACCTCTTGCAGCATGCACACAACCCCGTGAACTGGTTCCCGTGGGGCGACGAGGCGTTCGAGCTCGCGCGGAAGCTCGGTCGCCCGGTTCTGCTCTCCGTCGGATACTCCACCTGCCACTGGTGCCACGTGATGGAAGAGGAGTCCTTCGACGACGAGGAGATCGCGCGCTACCTCAACGAGAACTACGTCATCGTGAAGGTAGACCGCGAGGAGCGGCCCGACGTCGACTCCATCTACATGACCGCGGTGCAGACGCTCGCCGGCCGCGGGGGATGGCCGATGACGGTGTGGCTCACGCCGGACCGCAAGCCCTTCTTCGGAGGCACCTACTTTCCCGCCCGGGACGGCGACCGCGGCGTTCGGGCCGGCTTCCTCACTCTCTTGCGCCAGCTCAAGCAAGCCTACGATGCCCAGCCCGAGAGAGTGACGCAAGTGTCCGGCGAGCTCTCCGAAGACATCCGTCGGAGTCTCTCACCCGAATCCGGCGCCGAAGACCTTCCGGGGGCGCAGGTGCTCGAAGCGGCCGCCGGTTATTATCGCTCCCGATACGACGCCGAAGCGGGCGGGCTTGCGGGCGCCCCCAAGTTCCCGAGCAGCCTCCCCGTGCGCTTTCTTTTGCGCTACCACCGGCGAGCTCGGGACGTCGAGATTTTGCGCATGGCGACGAGGACGCTCGAGGGCATGGCGGCCGGGGGAATGTACGACCAGGTCGGCGGCGGCTTTCACCGCTACGCAACCGACGCCCGTTGGCTCGTGCCTCACTTCGAGAAGATGCTCTACGACAACGCCCTTCTCACCATGGCGTACCTGGAGGGCTACCAGGTCACGGGACGGGAAGACTTCGCTCGCGTGGCGCGAGAGATCCTGCGCTACGTGGAGCGGGACATGACATCGCCGGAGGGGGCCTTCTATTCGGCGACGGATGCCGACAGCCTCGCTCCCAACGGCCGCAGGGAGGAGGGGTGGTTCTTCACCTGGACGGCTCGGGAGATCGAGGCGGTCGTCGGCAAGGAGCGGGCTCGCATCGTCGGAGCGTACTACGGCGTCACAGCCGCCGGGAATTTCGAGGGCCGGAACATCCTCCACGTCCCCCGGCCGCTCCCGGACGTGGCGGGCGAGCTCGGTCTATCGCCAGAGAGGGTGCGGGAGGTCGTCGAAGAGGCGAAAGAGGTTCTCTATAAGGCGCGCGCGAAGCGGCCTCCTCCGCTCCGGGACGAGAAGATCCTCGCCGCCTGGAACGGACTGATGATCGGCGCCCACGCCCGAGCGGCGCTGGTTCTCGGAGACGAGCGATACGCGGCGCGCGCGGCGCGGGCCGCGGAGTTCATCCTGACGACGATGCGCAGCAAGGAGGGGCGCCTGCTGCGGAGCTTCATGGACGGTCAGACCAGCCGCAACGGGTTTCTGGACGACTACGCTTTCCTCATCGCGGGGCTCCTGGATCTCTACGAAGCGACGAGCGAGGTGCACTGGCTCGAGGAGGCCCTCGCCCTGGACGGCGTGCTGGAAGATTTCTACGAGGACAAGGAGCACGGCGGCTACTTCATGACGAGCGACGACCATGAGTCGCTCCTCGCACGCGAGAAGCCGGCCTACGACGGCGCCGAGCCCTCGGGGAATTCGGTTCAAGCCTTGAACCTCTTGCGGCTCCACGAGCTCACTACCGACGACCGCTACCGGCGGCGAGCGGAGCGCGCCCTCCAGGCCTTCGGCGATCGCCTGGAGCAGGCGCCCGCGGCGCTCTCCGAGATGCTCCTCGCGAGCGACTTCCACTTCGACACTCCGAAAGAGGTCGTGATCGTCACTCCTGCCTCGCGGGCGGATGCCGAGCCTCTTCTCGCAAAGCTCCGCTCCACGTTCCTTCCGAACCGGGTCCTCGCCGTGGTCGCCGAGGGCCGGGACCTCGCCGCTCAGTCGGAGCTGGTCCCCATCCTCGAGGGCAAGGTCGCCCGGGGAGGCAGGGCGACAGCCTACGTTTGTGAGAGGCGCATCTGCGACGCTCCGACTTCCGACCCCGAGGTCTTCGAGAAACAGATACGGAAGGTGGCGCCGGTGAAGGCCGCGGATACGCCACCCTAAGTTCAGCTTGGCTCCGCCATGCAGGTCGATTCCCGCCGCACGGGCGCCAGGGGGATGCGGGTTTCAACGGCCCCCCCAAAAAGAACTCCCCAGCCGGTAACGTTCGACGCCCCTCCCGCAAAGTACGCTATGAAAGGAAACATCGATGCAAACACAAGCGATATCGCTGGCTCAGCCCCGCGCGTTTCTCGCTAACCCGTGTAGACCCCTCTCCTTGGCGCGTCTGGGCCGGGCGAAGCAGCTCGGCGAGTTCCCGCTTTTCGAAGGCCTCGACCCCGCAGCGTTGCAGGAGCTGGAAGCGTTCGCGCAGACGCGAGTGGTGGAGAAGGGGCAGGCCATTTTCTTTCCCGACGATCGCGCGGGAAGCGTGTATTTCGTGGCGTCGGGCCGGGTGAAGATCTCCCGTCTCTCCGTCGAAGGGAAGGAATTCATCTTCGATTTCATCGAGCCGGGTCAGATGTTCGGGGAGGCCGGGATCTTCGACGGCGGGCCGCGGGAGGCGAGCGCCGAGACGATGGAGCGCTCGACCCTCGTTTCCGTGCCCTCGGAGAGGCTCCGGTCTTTCCTGGCTCAAAAGCCAGCCATCTTGATGAGATTCGCCGAGATGCTCGGGAACAAGCAGAAAAAACTGGAGAAGAGACTCGTGGACGTGGCCCACAAGAACGCACCCCGGCGGCTGGCGGAGCTCCTCGTCCAGTTGAGCCAGAGTTACGGCGTCCGCGATGCGAGGGGGACTCTCTTGCGCATCAAGCTGAGCCAGTCAGCTCTCGGGAACCTCCTCGGGGTGAGCCGCGAGATCGTCAACCACGCGTTATCGGACCTGAGACGACGGAGCGTGATCGACGTCGCCGACGGGCGGGTCATCATCCAGAATCCGGAGGCGCTCGCCCTCGCGGCCCTATAGGAATCGACCACGGAGCCCCCCATGATTTGTAGGATCCTGAGCTGCGGAATGTCCGCCACGGCCGTCGGTTCGCTCTTCCTCGCCGCCGCCTGCGGAGGCGCCGCGTCGCAAGCGTCGCTGCGGCACGTGCAGTCGGAATCGGGGGTGGTCGCCCGCGTCGGAGAACGAGAAATCACGCTCGACCAGGTGGACGAGCGCGCTCGCCGCTCCAATATGAGCGCCTATCAGGCTCTCTACGAAGCCCGACGGAGCGCCATCGAGGAAATGATCGACGAGACGCTGCTGGAGCAGGAGGCGCGCTCGCGCGGAGTTTCAACGGATGAGCTCGTATCGCGGGAGATCGAGACCAAGATCGCCGAGGTGACGGAGGAAGACGTTCAGACATTTTACGTCCAGAACCAGGCACGGCTTCACGGACAAACGCTCGAGCAGATCGGGGGGCAGATTCGCGAGTTCCTGGCCGCGCGAAACGAGGCATCGGCCCGCGAAAGCTACCTGGCTGTTCTGCGAGGAAGAACCTCAGTCGCGGTTTCACTCGAGCCGCCCCGGGTGCCTTTGGCGGTCGAGAGCGGCGAGCGGGTCAAGGGTCCCTGGGACGCGCCGGTGACCATCGTCGAGTACTCGGACTTCCAGTGCCCGTTCTGCGCCCGGGTCGGTCCGACGATGGCGAGAATCGAGGAGACCTACGGGGACAAGGTCAAGCTGGTCTACCGGGACTTTCCCCTTCCCAACCACCCCGAGGCGCAGTCGGCGGCGGAGGCCGCGCGTTGCGCGCACGAGCAAGGGAAGTTTTGGCCTTATCACGATCGTTTGTTCGCCAATCAACAAACGCTATCTTCCGAGAGTTATCGACGTCTCGCCGTCGAGGTCGGTCTCGATCCGGGGGCTTTCGAGGATTGCGTAGCCTCCGGGAAGTTTCGAGAGGCGGTCCAGGAAGACTACCGAAACGGCGAGTCGATGGGAGTTGGCGCCCTCGACGCGGGCTTGAGCGAGGCGTCGGGGGAGCTTATCGCCGTCTTCGACGCCGACTTCGTTCCCGGTTCGAGCTTTCTCCAAGAGACGGTGCACTACTTCGCCGACCCCGGCGTGGGAATGGTGCAGGCGCGCTGGGGGCACGTGAACGCGGACTACTCGACCCTCACCCGGGTTCAGGCCCTCCTCCTCGACGCGCACTTCGTGCTGGAGCACGGAGGACGGAACCGGGCGGGGTGCTTCTTCAACTTCAACGGAACGGCGGGGCTGTGGCGGCGGCGGTGCATCGAAGAGGCCGGAGGCTGGCAGCACGACACGCTCACCGAAGACATGGATCTTTCTTACCGCGCGCAGCTCGAGGGCTGGCGGTTTGTCTTCCTTCCCGACGTCGTCGTGCCCGCGGAGCTACCCGTTTCCATGAACGCCTTCAAGAGCCAGCAGCACCGCTGGTCCAAGGGTTCCATCCAGACGGCGCGAAAGCTCCTTCCGAAAATCCTCGCAAGCCCGCTCCCTCGAACGGTCAAGTTGGAGTCGCTCTTTCACCTCACGGCGAATGTCAGCTATCCCCTCATGGTGCTGCTCTCGCTTCTGATGTTCCCGAGCATGATCCTCCGCTTCGACATGGGCGTCTCCGAGATGCTTCTCGTCGACTTGCCCCTCTTTTTCCTGGCGACGGCTTCGGTCACGAGCTTCTACGTCGTTTCCCAGCGCGAGCTCTACACCGACTGGAAGGGACGCCTCCGGGTGCTCCCCGTGCTCCTCTCCCTCGGGATCGGGATGTGCCTGAACAATGCCCGCGCGGTCCTCGAGGCGCTCCTCGGGCGCGAGACCGAGTTCGTGAGGACACCCAAGTATGGAATCGAGTCCTCGGACGAGGAGTGGAGGCTCAAGAAGTATCGCGGTCTCGCGAGCTTCCTCCCCCTACTCGAAGTGGGGCTCGGCCTGTATTTCACCGCGACCGTCGCCTACGCGCCAGCCGGGGGGTCTACGGGTCGCTTCCGTTTCTCCTGCTGTTCCAGGCAGGGTTCCTCTACACCGGAATTCTCTCGCTCCGGGAGCGGTTCGAGCTCGGGACCTCAAGGATCGGGAAAGCCTCGGAAAGCGCCCTCGAGCTCACCGGCTAAGACGGGCCCCCGTAGCTGTCTCGGGCGGCTCATTCGTCGGGCGGTCTCTCTCGGCTGAAGACGAAGCGGAAACGTGGTGTCTCGCGCAGGCCGTCCGTCGGGCTGCTCGAAGGCGACGCAAACAAACCAAAGACTCGTAACCGCGCAGACCTAACCCAAATCAGTTGTCCAAGAAACCGGGGCAACTTCATGGTACATAGGTGACGGCGCGCACGAGGAACACTCGGGTGCGGAGCGTGCGGATCTCCGCTTCTGCCGTGAGCTTGCGAAGAATCGAGGACATCTCGAGCTTGTTGGAGGAATCGACCGGGCCGCCCAGCGGGCAGGTCATGTGCCTATGAAGATTCGTTGGCCGCCTCCTCCCCTCGGTCTGGGCACACCTCTGAATCTCGCTGCCGTGTCGCCTCAGACGCGGGCTTTTCTCGGCCGTTCCTGGTGGCTGGTTCCAGTGCTCGGCGTGGCAACCCCATTCTTGATGCTGGCGATCGACCAGGCGCTCTTCGGAGGCGCGAGTTTGCAGCGCGTCCGCGATCTCGGGTCGCAGCCGCTCTGGTTCCGCACCCTCGTCGTCCTCTACTCCGGAATGACAGAAGAATTTTTCTACCGGCTATTTATCGCGACGCTCGTGGCGTGGCTGGCGTACAAGGCTATCTCCAGCTTCACAAGGGAGCCGAGGACGCTTGCACAGTGGCTCGGGATTCTGGTAGCGGCGCTCCTGTTTGGCCTGGCGCATGTCGGCAATCTTCCCGACGTGGCCTATCCGATTCTCCGCGCGATCACGGTCAACGGCGTGGCAGGTCTCATACTCGGCTGGCTTTACTGGTGGCGTGGCTTCGAGGCGGCGGTTCTGACCCATATGGTTGCGATCGTGGTGCTTTATATGGTCGTCCCACTATTCCTTTGACCGATGGTTGGGGGAGCATCTAACGTGCCCTATTCGCACTGCTGGCGTATTTTGGTGTCGGTTGCGAGCGCGGTTCAGTCGTTCGGAAGGAGGTGCGTAATGTCTGATGTCTGCACGACCATGGACCTGGTCCAGAATCGAGGTTTCCTTGCCATGTGGGGCCTCACTATAGTCTTGATCGTCGGACAACTCGTGCGGCCGGAGAGTAACATCTATTTTGCTCCGGCGTTACTCGCATCCTGGGGTGTCTTCTGCTCGATCAACGCTCTCAGATGTGGTCGGATGCATTGCCGAATCATAGGGCCGCTTTGTCTGCTGGGCGCGATCACCGTTATCCTGACGAGTCGCGGAGTAGTGCCGCTGTCGGGGGATGGCTTCAACGCTATCATCCTGGTGGGCATTGCAGCTGCCTTCGGAGTCGAAGCTGTCCTTGGAAAGTACGGCCGGGGGAGTAGGAGCGAATCGAGGGCCGACGAGAAGAAGTAGCTGCGGAACAATCCCTCACCCCGGAAGGTCGAGAGCTTGGTGACGACCTCGATGAGGACCTCCTGGGTTAACGCTCTCGCCGCCTCGGGAGTCGGTTGCGTCGAGCTCGGTGCGGATAGCTGTCTCGGAGATGCCGAAGCACGGGCAATCATTTCTCCTTCTTCAGTAACGGGTCGCCGCCGGACTGCTTCGCCTCCCGGAAAACGCCGGTTGGGTCGTCGGACGAGTATCCTTTTGCGGAATTCGCGGCGCCCATGAGAGAGTCTTCGGCCTCGGGAGGGGAGGGCTCGGACATGAAACTCTGGCTGGCGATTCGCGCGATCGTCTATGGGATCGGGTTCGTCGCGCTCTGGGTTTGGATCGCCCTTCTGGTGCGTCGCTTCGACGCTCGTCTGGGGTTCCAGCTCCCGTCGTGGAGCGAGCTCGTCGGTTGGGCGCTCGCGGTAGCGGGCGCGGCGGTCGCTGTGAGCTGCGTCGCCGTCTTCGTGCACAAAGGACGCGGTACCCCGGCGCCCTTCGACGCGCCGCGCGAGTTCGTCGCAAGCGGACCCTATCGATACGTCCGCAATCCGATGTACATCGGCGGCCTCGGCGTCATGCTCGGTTTCGGGCTCGCGCTTCGTTCGGCTTCCATCGCGCTCCTGGCAGTGGCCGCCTCGGCCCTGATGCACGCCTTCGTCGTCCGGTACGAGGAGCCGACCCTCGAAAAGCGCTTCGGCGCGGCCTATCTCTCGTACAAGCGCTCGGTGCGTCGTTGGCTTCCGACTCGACCGGACGAGGGGGCCAGCTGAGAATGCGCGGTCACCGGCAGTACCGGAAGCGAAGTAGGGCGCGGCTTCCTCAACGGGGCTCTGGCGGGGTGCCCGTGAAAACCGCCGCCGGCGCGACGGGGTTCCCGTTGAGTCGCCGCCACGCGTTGATCTGTCCCACGTGGGTCAACGCGTCGGCGAGGGGGCCGTTCATGATGTTCCAGACCGGCCAGATCGATCCGTCCCGTTTGACGACGCGGTGCTCGGCGAAGATGTGGTCCTCGAGCCCGGCCAGACGCTCCCGCACCCCCTGGAGAATCTCGAGGGTCTTGAGGCGGAGCGTCGCCGGATCTTCGCTCTCGAAGCTCTCGCGCGTCGCTCGGTTCTCGGCGCATTGTTCGATCATGAGCGTGAGGCTCAGCACGTGCTGCAAGAGCTCCTTGGTGCTCATGCTCGAAGGGCCGGGACGAAACTCATAGTCCTCGGCCCGCAGGCCCTCGGTGGCCCAGTAGTAGCGAAAGGCGAAACCGTCGAGGAAACGGGTGAAGACCGCGACCCCATCGAGGATCGCGGGAGCCGGTGGAATCTCGTATCCGAATTCTCCTCTCATCGGGAGCGTATTATTACAGCTTCGATCCGCGCGGCGATAGGGATGAGCCTCCGGCCCGGAGAGCGGCGACCGATCGTAATCCCAACCCTCAGGGGAGGAAGCGCCTGCGGGTGCCCGAAAGGTCGATGACCGTCTCCAAGGAGCTTCCCCTCACGAAGGAACTTCACCGGAAGCAAATCGAGCCCGCGAATCCGCTCCGCGGACCGAAGGAGGCATTCTGTATGACAGGCTTCCTGGTGGCCCAGCTCCAGGATGAGGTCGCCTCCCAGCAAGAAATCGACGGCCTGGATTCGAGCGGGTATCGTCCCCGGCCGAAGGCCCGCTGTCGGCCGGGCTTCCTTTGACGACGTCCTGAACCAGGAGCGCCCGTCGTATAGGCCCTCTGGTTGCCCTCCGCCTTGGCAAATACCGCAGAAAAAAGGCTGGCAAATAGCTCTGAAGATTACACTCCAAGGGATTACGCCCGCTGCTATCTGTACGCATTTAATACACACATATTGACAGAGGCCTGGGAATCGTGTACTCTTTTAATGAGTACATAAAGGAAGGAGACACGCCCATGCCCAGAGCGGCCGTCGATGACAACAAGCGAATGAACCTCCGGGTGCGGCCGGAGCAGAAGGCGACGCTCATGCGGGCGGCGGCGTTGAAGAACACGGACCTGACGGACTTCGTCCTGCAGCCCGCTCTGCGGGAAGCCAAGGCAGTGATCGAGGAGTCCGAGCGCATCGTCTTGTCCGAGCGGGACAGCCTCATGGTGCTGAACCTGCTCGAAAATCCGCCCGCTCCGAACGCCAAGCTGCGCGCGGCCATCGCGGCGATGCCGAAGCCGAAGCGGGCATGACGCTTCCCCCCTGGCACGAAGAGCCGATCTCGCGGAAGCACGATCGCAAGGCTTTCGACTGTGGCGACGCCGCCATGAACGACTTCCTGCGGCGCTATGCCCGCCAGAGCCACGATCTTGGCGGCGCGAAAACCATTCTCGCGATCGACGATGCCGATAACAAGACGATCTTCGGCTTCTACAGCCTGGCGCCGGGCGCGCTCGCTTATGCGGAGACGCCGGAGATGATACGCCGGGGCCTCGCCCAGCACGACGTGCCGGGCTTCAGGCTGGCGCGTCTTGCCACGCGCGTCCGCTTGCAGGGACAAGGTCTCGGCGGTCAGCTTCTCGCTGCCGCCGCACGGCGCTGCCTGCGCGCCGCTGCCGAGGTCGGCGGCGGCGTGCTCATCATCGATGCAAAGAATGACCGCGCGGCCCGGTGGTACGCCAGTTATGGCGCTCTGCCCCTGAACAACAAGCCGCTGACGCTCGTGATGTCGCTCGCGACATTCGCAGCCGATCTGAAAGCCGCAGACCAGCTATAAGCCGCCAAAATCCGCGCCCGATTATCGAATTGGCTGCGAGGCGTCCATACTTCTTGACGTATCATGATTTGTCATGATGACTCAGGGTGAACAATTAGTTTAGATCGAGCAGTCCCAAAACGGCACCGTCTCGACCTACCCCAGCGACTCCCGGACGACCATCTCCCACGTGGGGCCGTCCGGCGCCACCTCGAGCCTTGCATCCGTACCTAGGTACAGGGTGCAAAATACGTTCAATGAAACCCCTTACCATCGGAGCACTCGCCAGCCGCGCCGGCGTCGGCGTGGAGACGATCCGTTTCTACGAGCGCAAGGGCTTGGTGCGCCGCCCGCCGCGGCCGGGCACAGGCTTTCGCCTGTACCCTGAGGAGACGGTCGCGCGCATCCGGTTCATCCGGCAGGCACAGACGCTCGGTTTCACGCTTCGGGAGATCAAAGGGCTGCTCGCGCTGCGGGTCGCGCCCGGGACCGACTGCGCCGCGGTGCGCTCGCGCGCGGTGGCGAAGCTCGCGAACGTCGAAGCGCGCCTCGCGGAGCTCGAGCGCATCCGCGGTGCGCTCGCGAAGCTGATTGCCGCTTGTTCCGGCCGGGGCGCGGTCACGACCTGCACGATCCTCGGGGCGCTCGCTGAGCGCGCCGAGCACATCCCAGAGCCGGTGCGGCATCGAAACGCAAGGAGTAGGGACATGAAATCGCTCGAGCTGAGGATCCAAGGCATGCACTGCGACGGCTGTGCGGGTACGATCGAAGCTCTGCTCGCCCGTGAGCCAGGGGTGAAGGGGGCGAGCGTCTCCTACGCCGCGGGCAAGGGGCAGATTCTCTACGACCCCGCGGCAACGGATCCTGTCCGGATCGCTGCGAGCATCAAGCGAGCGGGCTTCCGCGTCGCGGACGATCCGGCGGCAGGCGGCTCGTGAGCGGCGCTGAGCTCACCGCGAC
>Ga0326597_10005743_pt1 | contig 17146 bp, 17 predicted proteins | sample RVTome_12_FD_203789 | JGI IMG/M metagenome (GOLD analysis project Ga0326597, IMG submission 203789) | Soil microbial communities from uranium-contaminated site in the Upper Colorado River Basin, Wyoming, United States - RVT100D185 | ecosystem: Environmental > Terrestrial > Soil > Contaminated >...
CTGTAGCGGTTTTGAGATGGCTTCTAATCAATAAGTATTTGATTATAAAGTAATTTACAAATGCGCAGCGAATACTGCGGCCGCATCGGCCGTCACCATCTCGGCCGGACCGTGAGCCTGTGCGGCTGGGTGCACCGCCGGCGCGACCACGGCGGCATCATCTTCATCGATCTGCGCGACCGCGAAGGGCTGGTGCAGGTGGTGTGCGACCCGGACACGCCGGAGACGTTCAAGACCGCGGACCGGCTGCGCGGCGAGTACGTGGTGCGGGTGGAGGGAAAAGTGCGCAGCCGCCCGGCGGGCACGGTCAACGCCGATCTCGCGAGCGGGGAAGTGGAGGTGCTGGCGCAGGCGATCGAGATCCTCAACCCCTCGCTGCCGCCGGTGTTCCAGCTGGACGACGAAACCCTGTCGGAAACGGTGCGGCTCGAGAACCGCGTGCTCGACCTGCGCCGCCCGCAGATGCAGAAGAACCTGCGGCTGCGCTATCGCACGGCGATGGCGGTGCGCCAGTTCCTCGACCGCCAGGGCTTCATCGACATCGAGACGCCGATGCTGACGCGCTCCACGCCCGAGGGCGCGCGCGACTACCTGGTGCCCTCGCGCGTTTACCCGGGCGAGTTCTACGCGCTGCCGCAGTCGCCGCAGCTGTTCAAGCAGATGCTGATGGTCGCGGGCTATGACCGCTACTACCAGATCGTCAAGTGCTTCCGCGACGAGGACCTGCGCTCCGACCGCCAGCCCGAATTCACCCAGATCGATATCGAGACCTCGTTCCTCGGCCAGGACGAGATCATGCGCATCATGGAAGAACTGGTGCGCGAGATCTTCAAGGACGTGCTCGGCGTGACGCTGCCCGACCCGTTTCCGCGGCTCCCGTACGACGAGGCGATGCGCCGCTACGGCTCCGACAAGCCCGACCTGCGCGTGCCGCTCGAGTTGACCGAGTTGACCGACGTGATGAAAAACGCGGCGTTCAAGGTGTTCAGCGGTCCGGCCGGCACGCCGGGCGGGCGCGTGGCCGGGCTGCGGGTGCCGGGCGGGGCGGCGTTGACCCGCAGCGAGATCGACGCCTACACCGAGTTCGTGAAAATCTACGGCGCCAGGGGGCTCGCGTACATCAAGGTCAACGACGCCAGCCAGTTGAACGAGTCCGGCCTGCAGTCGCCGATCGTCAAGAACCTGTCCGAGGCGGCGTTGAAGGCGGCGATCGACCGCTCGGGCGCGAAAAACGGCGACCTCATCTTCTTCGGCGCGGACAAGGCCAAGGTCGTGAACGAGGCGCTCGGCGCCCTGCGCGCGAAGCTCGGGCACGAGCGCGGCTTCGCCGAGAAAGGATGGCGCCCGCTGTGGGTGCTCGACTTCCCGATGTTCGAATGGGACGAGGAAGAGAAGCGCTGGAACGCGATGCACCACCCGTTCACCTCGCCCGCCGACGGCCACGAGGACCGGCTCGAGTCCGACCCGGGCGCCGCGCGCGCCAAGGCGCACGACATGGTGCTGAACGGCTGGGAGATCGGCGGCGGCTCGGTGCGGATCCACCGCGCCGACGTGCAGCAGAAGGTGTTCCGCGCGCTCAACATCGGGGCCGACGAGGCGCAGGCGAAGTTCGGCTTCCTGCTGGACGCGCTCCAGTACGGCGCGCCGCCGCACGGCGGCATCGCCTTCGGGCTCGATCGCATCGTGGCGCTGATGGCGGGCGCGGACTCGATCCGCGACGTGATCGCGTTTCCCAAGACCCAGCGCGCGCAGTGCCTGCTCACGCGCGCGCCGAGCCCGGTGGACGAGAAGCAGCTGCGCGAGCTGCACATCCGCCTGCGGCAGCAAGAGCCCAAGAAAAACTAACCGCCAAGACGCCGAGAACAACAAGAGACAATTATCGAACCGCCAAGCACGCCAAGAATTCCTATCGTACTGAAGCAATCCCACAAATGGATATCAAGGAAATCGTAAAGGACAACGAGGTACGTTTTGCGAAATACCGCCAGGGTTTCGCGTATTACATCGTCCGCGTTCCCTCAGAAGGTATCGATTACACGTTTCCCGTTCCTCTTTCGGATATTGGGGATGCCACGCTCCTCGCGAACGACAAAGCTCTCGTGTTCATGCGCTACATTCGCAAAGCGCTCGAAGAAGGAACATTCGTCAAGGCAAGTTAACTTCACTGGAGCGGCGATTCGCCTCACCGCATACTTATGGTGAGATTCTGGCTGGCGCTGTTCGCGCTTCTGTTTTCGCTGGTCAGCCCAGCTCCGGCGCGTGGCCCGGCGCCCGATGCACTGCCGGAGATTGCCGCGGCGGAGCTGCCGGCGGAGGCGCGCCAGGCGATTGCGCTGATACGCAAAGGCGGGCCGTTTCCCTACCATCGCGACGGCGCCGCGTTCGGTAATTTCGAGAAGCGGCTGCCCGTGAAGGGACGCGGTTACTATCGCGAATACACGGTGCGGACGCCGGGCGCAAGCAACCGCGGCGCGCGCCGTATCGTCTCTGGCAGGGGAGGCGAGCTTTACTATACCGATGACCACTATCGAAGCTTCCGGAGGATCAAGGAGCCGTGACGTGATGATGCGTGACGTGATACGGCGTGACGTGGTGGTGCGTGACCTGATAAAGCGCGCATTGCCCGGGGTTCGCTCGCCGTTTCATGTCACGCTTCACCATGTCACGAATCATCGCGTCACGAATCACCATGTCACGCTACGATAGGATTCTCCGCTCCGGCCGCTCGGGCGTGTACGCTGCGCCATTCCTCGTGGGGCCGCTGCGCGCGGCGGCAAAGGGCGCGGGCATCGCGTGGTTCGACCTCGATCTCGCGGGCGTCGCCGGCCGCGAGGCGTTCCTGAAACGCTGCGCCGTGGTGTTGCCGCTGCCGGACTACTTCGGCCACAACTGGGACGCGCTGCACGAGTGCCTGCTGGATCTCGCCATGGCCGGGACGCCGGGCGCGGTCGTGCATTGGCGCCGCGGGACGGACCTGGCAAGGCGCGCGCCCGATGCGGCGAAAACCGCGCTTGAAATCCTGCGCGACGCAGCCACGTATTGGGGAAGCACCGGACGGGTATTCCTGGTGATCGTCGACCGCGCCAGCGCGCCGGGCCTCGACCTGCCGCCCCTACGCTGAGGATAGAAAGAGTGGCTCGTTGCTCGTCTCTCGTTTCTCGACTTTCCGCAGGTTGAAGGGCGGCATCAAGGCGCCAGGAACGAGAAACGAGAAACGAATCACTTTTGTTTGTATGGCCTACAAGATTCCCGTCTCTGTACTGGTCGTGGTGCACACCCCGGCGCTCGAGGTGCTGCTGCTCGAGCGCGCCGACCGGCCGGGCTTCTGGCAGTCGGTGACGGGCAGCCAGGACGACGAAGGCGAGGCGCTGCGCGAAACCGCCGTGCGGGAATTGCGGGAAGAGACCGGGCTCGACGCCGCGCGCTACGAGTTGACCGACTGGAACCAGCAGAACCGCTACGAGATCTACCGCCGCTGGCGCAGCCGCTACGCACCCGGCGTGACGCACAACACCGAGCACGTTTTCGGGCTGCGGGTGCCGGAAAAAATCGATGTCACGCTCGAACCGCGGGAGCACCTGCGCTACGAATGGCTGCCGTGGCGCGACGCGGCGGAGCGAGTTTTTTCGTGGAGCAACGTGGAAGCGATACGCGAATTGCCGCAGCGAGCGGGGAAAGCCGCTGAAAAACCCTGACCAAAATACGGACTTTTCAAGAATCCGCGGCACTAGGGCCGCGGATTCTTGTCATATAATATTGATAAGGATTTCCTGAAGAGGCAGAACAGGCCATGGAAGCAGCAACCATCGCATTCGACCGCTTCAAACCGCTTGCCGACGAGGCCTGCGACGAGCGCATTCGCGCCGCGCGCGCCGCGCTTGGCAAGAAGGCCGTGATCCTCGGCCACCACTACCAGCGCGCGGACGTCTACAAATATGCCGACCTGACCGGCGATTCGCTGCAGCTCTCCAAGCTCGCCGCCCAGACCGACTCGCAGTACATCGTGTTCTGCGGCGTGCACTTCATGGCGGAAGTGGCGGATATCCTGTCCAAGCCGCAGCAGGTCACGATCCTGCCCGACCTCGGCGCCGGCTGCTCGATGGCGGACATGGCGAGCCTCGCCAAGGTCGAGCGCGCCTGGCGCGAGCTGGCGACCGTGCTCGATCCCGACCAGCACGTCACGCCGGTCACCTATATCAACTCCGCGGCGGACCTGAAGGGGTTCTGCGGCGAGCACGGCGGCATCGTGTGCACCTCCTCGAACGCGCGCCAGATCCTCGACTGGTCGTTCGCCCGGCGCGAGAAGGTGCTGTTCTTCCCCGACCAGCACCTCGGGCGCTGGACCGGCTACCTCATGGACATCCCGCTCGCCGAGATGCTGGTGTGGGACCCGGACGAGGAGCTGGGCGGCCTCACGCCCCAGCAGATCAAGATGGCGAAGATCCTGCTGTGGAAGGGGCATTGCTCGGTGCACCAGATGTTCCAGCCGCAGCACATCCTGCGCTGGCGCGAGAAGAATCCCTCGGGCATGGTGATCTCGCACCCGGAATGCCGGTTCGACGTGTGCAAGCTCTCGGACTACGTCGGCTCGACCGATTTCATCATCAAGACGGTCGCGGCGAGCTCGCCGGGCACGCGCTGGCTGGTGGGGACGGAGTTGAACCTGGTGAACCGCATCGCCGAGCAGTACAAGCCGCAGGGAAAGCGGGTGCAGTTCATGGCGCCCACGGTCTGCATGTGCTCGACCATGGCGCGCATCGATCCCCAGCACTTCGCCTGGGCGCTCGAGAACCTCGTCGCCGGCAAGGTGGTCAACCAGATCAAGGTGCCGGGCCAGGACGCGGAACCGGCCCGCATCGCGCTCGACCGCATGCTCGCGGTCTCCTGAGGATTTCGTCGGCCCCCGCCCCGACGAAATCCTGAAATAAATCGGAAGAAATGAGGGGGGCACTCCCCTCGTGTTTGCATGCATTAGGGATCTTTCGTTCATCCCGGTCCCCCCCTGATATGGCCTGAGACGGTTTCGATCAGGATTTCGGCGGACATGGGGCCGCCGAAATCCTTTACGCTATGGGCTGTCATGCCCGCTGCGCGCTCGTTCCTGCTGCCGCTGTTCGTGCTGCTTGCGCCCGCGCAGGCCGCGGAAGTCGCCGTTCACGTCACGCGCAACAGCGGGGTGTTCGAGGTGGACGCGTCCGCCGAGTTCGACGGCACCGTCGCCCGCACCTGGCAGGTGCTCACCGATTACGGCCGGCTCGCCGAGTTCGTCCCCGACCTGCAAGCGAGCCGCGTGATATCCCGCGACGGCAACCAGGCCATGGTGGAGCAGAAGGGGGAGGCGCGGGTGCTGTTTTTCAGCTTTCCCATCGACGTGCGGCTCGTCGTCACCGAGCACCCCTATGAGCGCGTCGTCTCGCGCGCCGTGTCCGGCAATTTCCGGGAACTGCACGGCGCCTATTCGCTCGAGGCGGGGCAGGGGCGGGTGACGCTGCGTTACACCGGGCGCATGGTGCCCGACTTCTATGTCCCGCCTCTCATCGGCACGCTGGCGTTGAGGCACAACGTCGAGACGACGTTTCGCGCCCTGGTGGACGAGATCGAGCGGCGGCAGGCGCCGCCAGCGCCGTCATCCGGGGTGAGCGGTGAGCAGTGAGCAGTCAGCGGTGAAAACCAACTACTCCAGCTATTTGCCTGACATGACTACCCCGCGCCAGCCGCAGGGGGGTCATTTCCGCTTACTGCTTGCCGCTTACTGCTCACTTGTGCTGCTGGCGGGCTGCGCGGTGACGCCACAGCAGCCGCCCGCCACGGGGCCAGAGGCGGAATGCCGTGAAGTGTTCCGGCGCGTGGACAGCGCGGTCGAGGCGGCCGGCGTGGCGGACGGCATGGCCGCGCGCGTCGATGGATTTCCGTACCTGCGCGCCAGCCGTTTTCTTGCGAGCTACGCGCGCGAGGAGATGAGCGACGCGCAGTTCGCCGAGTGGATGAACCGCCTGATCGCGCTCGGCCGGCAGGCGCACGCGATTGAGGTCGCCAACCTGGCCGCGGGCGAGGCCGAGGCGCTCGGGCACGCCCTGTGGGACATCAGCCTGGGCCATGCCTGGGCAGCGCCCGCCCTGGCCGACTGCGCGGCGCGGCTCGCCGCCGCCGATTTCGCCGACCCGGCGCGGCGCGCGGCGCTGCGCGCCGCCGTGCGCGTGCCGGACGATTACGTGGCGTGGCACCGGGTGGCGGGCCTCTACTGGCTCACCCGCGTCCCGTTCGCGTACGGGATCGGCCGCTGGCACCGGGAGGTGCGTGAAACGTTTGCGCGCCCCCTCGATGCGCTGCCGGTGGCGGGCCGCCTCGCTTCGTACTCGCCGCCGCCGGGGACGGTTAAGCGAGAGCAACTCGCCGCGCTGCTCGCGCGCGCCTCCGCCAACCCGCTCGGCATACCCCAGCCGGAAGGCGCGGACCTCGCGCTGCTGGTGCGCGCGTATGCGCCCGAGTTCGTCGTGGATACCGCGACCGAAGCCGACCGGCCCGGCGATCTCGGCTGGGGCGAAAGCGGCGCGCCGCAGGTGGTCTCGCGCCGGCCCGTGATGTATTACCGCGTGTCGCATGCGCGCTACCAGGGGCGCGCGCTATTGCAGTTGAATTACTCGATCTGGTTTCCCGAGCGCCCGAAGGCGGCGGGTTGGGACATCCTGGGCGGGCATCTCGACGGCGTGCTGTGGCGGGTCACGCTCGCGCCCGGCGGCGAGCCGTGGCTCTACGACTCGATGCACCTGTGCGGCTGCTACCACCTGTTTTTTCCGACCGCGCGGGCCGCAGCGAGGGAATGGCCCGACACCCTCGACGAGGTCGCGTTCGTGCCGCAAGCCTTGCCGCGCATCGAGCCCGGTGCGCGCATGGCGGTGCGGCTCGCTTCCGGGACGCACTACCTGCAGCGGGTGACGGTCGCGCCCCCGGCGCAAGGGAGCCTGGAATATGACCTGGTGGAAGACGACGCGCTGCGCTCCGTTTCCCGGCCGGGGGGCGGGCGGCGCAGCGTGTTCCGGCCCGACGGCATCGTGCCCGGCACCGAGCGCGGGGAGCGCTGGCTGTTCTGGCCGATGGGCGTGCCCGAGCCCGGCGCGATGCGGCAGTGGGGGCGCCACGCCACCGCCTTCATCGGGCGGCGGCACTTCGACGACCCACGGCTTCTTGAGCGGTATTTCACGCTCAAGAAGCCATAATGAGTGAGTTGGCTCATGGATCATTTCTCCCTTTCCCGTCGTGGGAGCGAGGGAGCGGTTACGGGGCACGACTCACGACTCACGATTCACGACTCACGGTATTCATGACGATGCGCACGCTGCGCGTAGCCAGCTACAACATCCACAAGGGGCTCTCCGTCACGCCGCTGCTCAACCGCCGGCTGACGATACACGAGCTGCGCGAGCGGCTGCGCGCGCTCGACGCCGACGTGGTGTTCCTGCAGGAGGTTCACGGCAATCACGATCATCACGCGCGGCGCTACTCGAACTGGCCGGCCGCGCCGCAATACGAGTTTCTCGCCGACTCGGTGTGGACCGACTTCGCCTACGGCAGGAACTCGATCTACGACGCCGGCCACCACGGCAACGCGATCCTGTCGCGCTTCCCGATCCTGCGCTGGGACAACCAGGACATCTCCAGCCACCGCTTCGAGAAACGCGGGTTGCTGCATAGCGAGATCCAGGTCCCGGGCTGGAGCGAGCCGCTGCACTGCGTGTGCGTACACCTCGGCCTGAGGAGCCACGAGCGCAGCCGTCAGCTCGAGAAGCTGCGCCAGCGCATCGAGCGGCTGGTGCCGCCGGGGGCCCCGCTCATCGTCGCGGGCGATTTCAACGACTGGCGCCTGCGCGCGACGCGGGAGCTGGCGCACCCGCTCAACATGTACGAGGTGTTCGAGCTGGTGAAGGGCCGGACCGCGCGCACGTTCCCGGCGGCGCTGCCGCTGATGGCGCTCGACCGCATCTACGTGCGCGGCTTCCAGGTGCCGACCGCGCACGTCCATCATGGGCGCGCGTGGGCGCGGATCTCGGATCACGCGGCGATCACCGCATTATTGGTGCCGTTGTGATCGAATTCGTCAACGGCAACCGCATCACGCTGCTGAAAGGCGGCGCGGAATATTTTCCCGCGCTCGCGGCGGAATTCGACGCCGCGCGGCACGAAATCCACCTCGAGACCTATCTCTTCGAGGCCGACGCCACCGGGCGCGCCGTGGCCGCGGCGCTCGAGCGCGCGGCGCGGCGCGGCGTGGCGGTCCGCGTGCTGGTGGACGGCTTCGGGTCGCAGGACCTCGATGCGGCACTGGTGCGCGAGTTGAGGGAGGCCGGCGTGCGTTTCCTGGTCTACCGGCAGCAGATATCGCCGTGGACCCTGCGGCGCGCGCGGCTGCGGCGCATGCACCGCAAGATCGCGGTGGTGGACGCGCGCGCCGCCTTCGTCGGCGGCATCAACGTGGTGGACGACCTGGACCAACCGGACGTCGCGGAGCCGCGCTTCGATTACGCGGTGCGCGTCGAGGGGCCGCTGGTCGCCAGGATCCACGCCGTGGTGAAGCGGCTGTGGACGCTGGTGCGCGCCACGCAGCTGGGCGTGCGCTGGGCGGAAGGGGGCGCGACGGCCCCACCACCGGCGGAGTTCCGCGGCAGCCAGCGCGCGGCATTCGTCGTCAGGGACAACCTCGGGCACCGCCGCGACATCGAGCAGGCGTACCTGGCGGCGATCGGCCAGGCGCGCGGCGAGATCCTGATCGCCAACGCCTATTTCCTTCCGGGCCGCAGCTTCCGGCGCGCGCTGATGATGGCGGCCAGGCGCGGCGTGCGCGTCGTGCTGCTGTTGCAGGGCAAGGTCGAATACGTGCTCCAGCACTACGCCTCGCGCGCGCTCTACGGGCCGTTCCTCGACGCCGGCATCGAGATCCACGAGTACCACAGGAGCTTCCTGCACGCCAAGGTCGCCGTGATCGACCGCCACTGGGCGACGGTCGGCTCGTCCAACATCGACCCCTTCAGCCTGCTGCTCGCGCGCGAGGCCAACGTCGTGATCGAGGACACGGGGTTTGCCGGCGAGCTGCGCGAGAGCCTGCTCGCCGCCATCGCCGGCGGCGCGGAGCAGGTGAAGCGCGAGAGCTGGAAGGACCAGCCGTGGGCGATGCGCGTGTTCACCCGGGGCTGCTACGAATTCGCGCGTATCCTGACCGGCGTGTTCGCTTATGGCCGCGCGGAGGAATTCACTTAGATAAGACGTGACGCGATCAGGCGTGACATGGTCAAGCGTGACGTGAGGAGGCGTGACGCGAGCGGGCGATTGTTGTAACAGGCTGTACAGGCGCGCTTCACCATGTCACGCACCATCATGTCACGATGCACCGCGTCACGGCGCATCATGTCACGCTTCATCAATAGCGATACGGATACCCCCCCGTCGCGCTGACCGGAGCCGGCGGGACGTTCGAGACCGGTGCGGGACCTGCGCCGCGAACGTCCGATCCCATTATCGCCGGCGTGGGGGCTGCTGCCGCGGGCGCGTTGTCGATCACGCCGACACCGACGCGAACCGTGGGGCCCGGATCGTACGGCAGCGTGGTGGTGATATCGCGGTCGTAGTAGCGGTAGACCACGGTATAGCCCCTGACGACGTCGCGCGTGCTCTGGATAGTGCGGCATTGCTGCGCCGGCGCCGCCGCGACTTGCTGCGGGTTCTGCACGCGGTCTCCGGCGACTGCGCCGACCACCGCTCCTGCTCCCGCTGCCGCAGCGCTGCCGCTGCCCCGGCCGACCTGCGCGCCGAGCAGCCCGCCGGCCGCGCCGCCCACGACCGCGCCGCCTACCGGCCGGTCGCTCTCGGGGTTCGCCACGCGGTCGCCGACGATCGTGCCGACCACGGCGCCGGCCGCGGTGGCCGCGGTCCTGCCGCTGCCGCGGCCGACCTGGGCGCCGAGTATCGCGCCCGCTATGCCGCCCACGATCGGGCCGGCCACGCTGCGTTCCCGAGACGGGGCGGGAGCGGCGGCCACCGGGCCGCACGCCTGCCGCGGCTCGTAAATGCGCTCGACGATCGGCGTGGAGGAAATCACCTGCGCAGTGTCGATGAGATCCGTTGCCGCCTGGCCCTTGCCTGCAAGGGCCATCACCACTGCCGCGAATAGCGCCGACTTCTTCATGATCCTGCCTCCGGGTTCATTGGATGGGAAGCGCCAAAGATAAATGCATCCCCGGTGCCGGCGTTACTGGCTTTACACCTGGTTACAAATGATGCCGCGTGCCCCGGTATCGCGCGACTGATATTGGTGCATTGAGGCGGTCGCCCGCACGGATCATGGCGCGGTTGAAGACAATGGCACGCGGCATAAATTGCAACTCATTGATTATTATGTTTTAAATGAAACCCCGGCACCCCGATTTCCTGTCTGATTGATGAAAGCGGAGAACGACATCTTGTTCCCCGCTTTCATCACCGCGCCCGTTTTTTTGCTCCGCCCGCGCGCCGGCGCCCTGGAAAAAGCCGGTTTGCGCTCCATGTTAAGCTGAATAAAGCGAGGACTGCGGCAGGTTTCCGGTTTTCCCCTCAGCCCTCATCCCGCCCTCCGCTCATGAACCCCCATAACCCTGCACTGCCGGCCACCGCTCACCAGGCCGCGGCCGCGCCGCGCCGGCGCGAATGGCGCGTGGTGCCCATGGTGCTGCCGTACCTGTGGGAATACCGCTGGCGCGTCGGCATCGCGCTCATCCTGCTGGTCGCCGCCAAGCTCGCCAATGTCGGCGTGCCGCTGGTGCTGAAGGAGGTGGTGGATTCCCTCGACCCGACGCGCGCCGTTCTCGTGGTGCCGCTCGCGCTGCTCGCCGCCTACGGCCTGCTGCGGCTTTCCACCACGCTGTTCGGGGAACTGCGCGATCTCGTGTTCGTGCGCGTGACCCAGCGCGCGATCCGCCGCATCGCGTTGACGGTGTTCCGCCACCTGCACGCGCTGTCGCTGCGCTTCCACCTCGAGCGCCAGACCGGCGGTGTCTCGCGCGACATCGAGCGCGGCACCAACGGCATCTCCACGCTGCTCTCCTACCTGCTGTTCTCGATCGTCCCGGTGATCCTCGAATTCGGGCTGGTGGCGGCCGTGCTGTGGAGCCGGTTCGACTGGCGCTTCGTGGCGGTGACCTTCACCGCGGTCGCGCTCTACCTCGCCTTCACCTTCGCCATCTCCGAGTGGCGCATGGGCATCCGCCGCCAGGCGAACGAGCTCGACTCGCGCGCCAACGCCCGGGCGATCGACAGCCTGCTCAACTACGAGACCGTCAAGTATTTCAACAACGAGGAGTACGAGGCGCGGCGCTACGACGAGAACCTGAAGAGCTACGAGCAGGCGGCGGTGAAGACGGAGGCTTCGCTCGGGTTCCTCAACATCGGGCAGAGCTTCATCATCGCCGGCGCGGTGACCGCGCTGATGATCCTCGCGGCGGAGGGCGTCGCCGCGAAATCGCTCACGCTGGGCGACCTCGTGCTGGTGAACGGGCTGCTGATCCAGCTCTACATCCCGCTCAACTTTCTCGGCATGGTCTACCGCGAGATCAAGCAGGCGCTGGTGGACATGGACCGCATGTTCGCGCTGCTCGACCAGAACCGTGAGATCGAGGACCGGCCGGACGCGGCCGCGCTGCCCGCGGGCGGCGCAACGATCCGCTTCGACCGCGTGGACTTCAGCTACGACGCCAAGCGCAAGATCCTGCAGGAGGTGTCGTTCGAGGTGCCGGCCGGAGCCAAGGTGGCGGTGGTGGGCGCAAGCGGCTCGGGCAAGTCCACGCTGGCGCGGCTCCTGTACCGCTTCTACGATGTCAACGGCGGCGCGATCCTCGTGAACGGCGCGGACCTCCGCGCGGTGAAGCAGACGAGCCTGCGCGGGGCGATCGGCATCGTGCCGCAGGACACGGTGCTGTTCAACGACACCATCTACTACAACATCCACTACGGCCGCCCCGGCGCCGCGCGCGAGGAGGTGATCGCCGCGGCGCAGGCCGCGCACATCCATGATTTCATCGAGAGCCTGCCGGAGCGCTACGAGGCGAGGGTGGGCGAGCGCGGGCTGAAGCTCTCGGGAGGCGAGAAGCAGCGCGTGGCGATCGCGCGCGCGATCCTGAAGAGTCCGCGCATCCTGATCTTCGACGAGGCGACCTCGGCGCTCGATTCCCGTTCGGAGAAATCCATCCAGGCCGAGCTCGACCGCATCGCGCGCGGACACACGACGCTCGTCATCGCGCACCGCCTGTCCACCGTGATGGACGCGGACCAGATCCTGGTCATGGACCACGGCCGCATCATCGAGCGCGGCACCCACCGCGAGCTCCTCGATCGCGGCGGATCCTACGCCCAGATGTGGGCGCTGCAGCAGCAGGAAGAGGCGGAGCGCGAGAAGGTCGAGGCGACCACCGCGACCTCACCGGTGACGCCGTGACGCGGTGACGAAGTGACGGGGTGGCCGCCATCAATAGTTGGCAGTTGGCAGCCGTCAGTTGGCAGTAACTGCAAACTGCCCACTGCAAACTGCAAACTTCAGGAGTCGACTCACGATTCACGAATCACGACCCACAACCCACAACCCACAACCCACAACCCACAACCCCCTCCCTTGCCCTCCCCCTTATCAAGGGGGAGGGGATGGGGTGGGGGTCAGGCGGCAAGCGGCAGGACGACGCGCGCCACCGTCCCGGAACCGTTCGCGCCGCTCGCGAGGCTCGCGAGCCCGCCGTGAGAGAGCGCGATCTCGCGCACGATCGCGAGCCCAAGCCCGCAACCGTCGGCGCCGCTCCCGAGCAGGCGATGGAAGCGCTCGAACACCCGTTCGCGTTCCGCCTCCGGAATGCCCGGGCCGTTGTCCTCCACCGAGAGCACCAGCGAGCGCGGTTCCCCCGCGACACGCACCGTGACCTGACCGCCCGGCCGGGTGTAGCGCACCGCGTTGTCGAGCAGGTTGTTCAGCATCTCCTTCAGCATGAACGGATCGCCCTCGATGCGCGCGCTGGCAAGCGGGCTGTCGAAGCCGAGATCGATGTCGCGGGCGAGCGCGCGCGGCACCCACTCGGTGGTGGTGTCGCGGGCGAGCCCGACCAGGTCGAGCGGCTCGGAATTCTGGCCGCGACCCGCGCCTGGCTCGGCGCGGGCGAGCGACAGCAGCTGGTTGACGAGGCGGGCGGTCTGCTCGGTGGCGGTGTGCAGCTGCTTCAACGTCGCTTGCACGTCCTCCGGCCGGTTCTGCCGCAGCGCGAGCTCGGTCTGGGTCTTGATGCCCGCGACCGGCGTGCGCAGCTGGTGGGCGGCGTCGGCGATGAAGCGCTGCTGGGTCGCGATCGCCGCGCCCAGGCGCGCAAGGAGGTCGTTGATGGCGCGGATCAGCGGCCGCACCTCCTGCGGCGCCTGTTCCGCGGGCAGGGCGGAAAGGTCCCGGAGCGAGCGGTTCTGGATTTCCCGGCGCAGCGTCGAAAGCGGCGCGAGTCCGCGCCCCACGCCGTACCAGACGGCGAGCCCGGCGAACAGGATCAGCAGGCCCTGCGGCACCACCATGCGGGCGATGATCAGGCGCGCGAATTCGTCGCGCGCCGTGACGCGCTCGGCGACCTGGATCAGCGCCGTGCCCCGGCCGGTGCCGGGCTGGACCGGGGCGCGCAGCGCGACGGCGCGGACCACGAGACCCCGGTATTCATCGTCGTAGTAGCGCACGCGGTCGGGGATTTCCTCGGGAGCGTCTTCCGGCAGCCGCGGCAGGTCGGGCTCGCCGGTGATGAACTCCCGGTCGGGGCCCGTGACGAGGTAGTAAAGCCGGCCCGAATCGCGCGTCAGCAGGATTTGCTGGACCGCCTCGGGCAGGTCCACGTAAATGCGGCCGTCGAGGATCTTGATCTGGCGCCCGATGTCCTGCGCGGATTCGAGCAGCGCGCGGTCGTAGGCGAGATTCACGAACCGCTTCGCGATGTCGTAGTCGATGAACGTGCTGACTAACCAGAGGACGATCAGCGGTCCGGCCAGCGTGGCGACGAGCTGCTGGCGCAGCGTCCGGGGGGTTTTAGGCCTGGTCATGCCCCGGTTTTTCGAGCAGGTAGCCGAGTCCGCGGATGGTGCGGATGGTGACGCCGGCCGGCTCGAGCTTGCGGCGCAGGCGGTGCACGTAAACCTCGATCGCGTTGGCGCCGACCTCCTCGTCCCAGCCGTAGAGCTGCTCGGCCATCTGCTCCTTGTTCACCACCCGGCCGCTCCTCAGCATCAGGACTTCCAGCACCCCGAGCTCGCGCGCCGAGAGATCGAGCGGAGCGCCGTTCAGAGTGGCGCGGCGGCCGGCGGTATCGAGCGAGAGCGCGCCATGCGCGAGCAGCGAGCTGCCGCCCGACTGCCCGCGGCGGATCAACGAGCGCACGCGCGCCTCCAGTTCCGGCAGGTCGAACGGCTTCGCGAGGTAATCGTCGGCGCCGAGGTCGAGGCCCTTCACCCGCTCGTCGAGCGTGTCGCGGGCGGTCAGCACCAGCACCGGCACGCGCGAGCCACGCCGCCGCAACCGGCGCAGCACTTCGAAGCCGTCGAGCTTCGGCAGTCCCAGGTCGAGGATCACCAGGTCGTAATTCTGGGTCGCCAGGACATGGTCGGCCGCGGCGCCGTCGACCGCGCAGTCCACCGCGTAATCGGTTGCGCGCAGCGATCGGGTCAGCCCGTCCGCCAGCACGGGATCGTCTTCAACGATGAGGAGGCGCATCGATCACAATCGGTTCCAGGCCGGACGATAGTTTATCCCAGCCGTATCCCGGTCCAACTCCTGGACTGTCGCGCCCGGCGTCCAGTCGCGAGCGTGAACTGCTTCACGCCCTCGCGAAATGAATGCTCCAAGTAAGCTTCACGTAAGGCAGCCGGCATAACCTTCCCGAAACGATCGCGGGAAGCTCAGCTGTCAATCCCGCCCAGGCAAGCAGCTTGATCGGTCTTTCCTCCTCGGAGGTCTGGTAGTCGCAATTATCTGTGCTGAGCGGATGGTTGCACGGCCTCTTTCCCTCCGCCGGGACAACCCACACTGTCCCGTGCGGGGATTTTTTTGTACTGCCGCCCGTCAAGCGCGCTCCCCGGCATGCCCCCGCAGTTAAAAAATCAGTTGAAAAGTTCCCTCTAACCCTGTATTTTTACGGGCTAATTAACGGGGTTCCGCGACCGGCTGGTGAATCCGCGAAACCCTCACAGGGAGGAGGAGCGCCTGAATCCGCTGCTGCTTGTCATCGCACTCGCGCTGGCGCTGCCGGCTGTGGCCCATGCCCAGCAGCGAGCCCATGCCGCGCAGGCCGCCGTCAAGGCGGGGCCGCTCAGCCTGAAGTCCGCCGCCGTACTGGTGCTCGACCAGAGCGGCCAGCGGGTGCTGTACGCCAAGAACGTCGAGACGGTCGTCCCGATCGCATCCCTTACCAAGCTGATGACGGCACTGGTGGTGCTCGAGTCGGCGCTGCCGCTCGAGGAGCGCATCGCCATCAGCGCCGAGGACGTGGACGACATCAAGCGCACGCGCTCGCGGCTCAAGCTCGGTACCGTGCTCCCGCGCGGCGACCTGCTCAAGCTCGCCCTCATGGCGTCCGAGAACCGCGCCGCGGCCGCGCTTGCGCGCGCCTATCCTGGCGGGACCCCGGCGTTCGTGGCGGCGATGAACCAGAAGGCGGTCGTGCTCGGCATGCCGCGCACCCGCTTCGTGGACGGCACGGGGCTGTCGAGCGGGAACGTCTCGACCGCGCAGGACCTCGCGTGGCTTGCCGCGGCCGCCTATCGCCAGCCGCTGATACGCGAGTACACCACCGAATCGAGCTACACCGTGGAGCTCGCGAACGGCAGGCAGCTCCACTACTCCAATTCCAACCGGCTGGTCCGCAACACGGGATGGGACATCGGCCTGTCCAAGACCGGCTATCTCAACGAAGCCGGGCGCTGCCTGGTGATGCAGGCGAAGATCGCGACCAGGCCGGTGATCATCGTGCTGCTCGATTCGTGGGGGAAGCTGACGCGCATCGGCGACGCCAACCGCATCAAGAGGTGGATCGAGGGCCATTCCTCCCACTAGCTGTAGCGGACAGGCAGTTCTGCCGATGGCGCGAAATAGCCCCCGCTTTGCCTTCCGCGACCGGTTGCCCTACGCCGGCAGCTTCCTCGATGACGTGATCGCCGGGTTGTCGCGCCCGCGCAAGGAACTGCCGCCGAAGTACTTTTACGACGAACGCGGCAGCGAGCTGTTCGAGGCGATCTGCGAGGCGCCGGAGTATTACCTGACGCGCGCCGAGACGGCGTTGATGACCGCCAGGGCCGGCGAGATGGCGCGCCGGCTCGGGGCCCGGTGCGCGGTGATCGAATACGGCAGCGGCAGCGGCCGCAAGACCCGCATCCTGGTCGAGGCGCTCGAGCCCGTCGCCTACGTGCCGATCGACATTGCACGGGAGCAGTTGAGGGCGACGGCGGCGGAATTTGCGAGTGATTTCCCGCAGCTCGCGGTGGTGGCGGTCTGCGCCGACTATTTGCGGCCCCTCGCGCTGCCGGAACTCGATGCGCTCGATGCGCGGCGGCGCATCCTCTATTTCCCCGGCTCGACCATCGGCAACCTCTCCGTGCCCGAGGCGGCGGCGTTCCTCGGGAACGCGCGCGCGCTCGCCGGCGCGGGGGGCGGCATGCTGGTCGGCGTTGACCTGAAAAAGGACGCGGCGCGGTTGAACGCCGCCTACAACGACGCGCTCGGCGTCACCGCCGAATTCAACCTGAACCTCCTGCGGCGCATCAACCGGGAGCTCGGCGCCGGCTTCGACCTCCGCGCGTTCCGGCACCACGCGTTCTACAACGCAACGCGGAGCCGCATCGAGATGCACCTCATTTGCCTGAGGGACCAGCGGGTGAAGATCGGCGGCCGGGCCATCCGGATCCGCGCCGGAGAGAGCATCCATACCGAGAATTCCTGCAAGTACTCGGTGGAAGAATTCCGGCGGCTCGCCCGCGGCGCCGGGTTCGAGCCGGCCGGTTGCTGGACCGACCCGCAGCGCCTGTTTGCCGTGCACTACCTGGCGGTCCCGCAGTCGTCCGCGCGGGATCGCGCCCGCGCTGGCTGAACTGCGTGACGCGATACGGCATGACGCGGTAAGGC
>Ga0326597_10005744_pt1 | contig 17145 bp, 16 predicted proteins | sample RVTome_12_FD_203789 | JGI IMG/M metagenome (GOLD analysis project Ga0326597, IMG submission 203789) | Soil microbial communities from uranium-contaminated site in the Upper Colorado River Basin, Wyoming, United States - RVT100D185 | ecosystem: Environmental > Terrestrial > Soil > Contaminated >...
GAGACCATGCAGGAGGCCGTCTGATGAGCACCGGCAAGCATGTGGTTCTGCGGTTCCTGGTGTTGTGGCCCCTGCGCATCCTGGTGGCGGTGGTGCTGCTGGGGCTGATCGCCATCATGGCCCGCGTACCCGTGGGCGAGGCGCCTGAGCATGGGCTGGTGCGGCTGAGCTGGCGCAACGTGGGTGAGCGTGTGCGCATATGCCGGGATTACACCGCGGCCGAGCTGCAATCCGTGCCCCAGCACATGCGCCGCGGGCAACTCTGCCAGAGCAGCCTGCTGCCCTATCGCCTGATCCTGCGCATTGATGGACGTATGATCGTGGACCGCGTGGTGCGTCCCGCCGGTGCCCGCCATGACCGCCCCCTGTTCGTCGCGGAGGAGCTGTCGCTGGAGCCGGGGAGCTACCGCATCGAGCTCGACTATGCGCCCGAGGCGGAATTGGCCGGCAAGCTGCTGGAGGCGGGCGACGACTTCAGCGAGGAGCAGGCCCGCGCGGCGCTGGAGGCAGCGCTCCACGAGGCTCAGCAGTACCGGCTCAAGGAGCCGATCCGCGTGCGCGCAGGACACGTCGTGCTTGTCTCGCTGAACGAGGATGCCCGCAGCCTGCGCATTTTCGGAAATTAGACCCTGCCCAGGACAATTCCCTGGGACGATCAATTGCCTGGAACGGTCAATTGGGGGAGACGGGGACGGAGGTCTGACCTCCATCGGGCTTCATACTGTTGCCAGCAAGCACAGGCCGGGCGCCGGTGATCGTGCCATCGATCAAGGTGGTGAATCCCGTAGGCGTCAATGGCGCTGATAGCTGTTGATCCCACGTCATCGCCGGAATCAGGCTCAACGGCTGAATTGGCTGTGAAGAAGGCCATGCCCGTGCCGTCTCACTTCCTGTTCATTGATATGATTTTTCATTGGCACCCATCAGCATTCGGGAATGGACATTCTCATGGTCGGTTTTCCGCGCAGCCACATTGACACCTTCAACCAACGGAAGCCTTCGGTTGCGACCGCAGCGCGGGGAGGCTCACAGGATGCGGAGATGGGTTTGCCCGCCTGTTCCTGACCCTTGCGCAACCAAGCGGTTGAATTCATGGAGCGCTCGTCCACGGTCTTCCTCAAGCGCGCTGTCGCCTGGTTTGCCGCTCAAGGCGTGCAGGTGCGGCGCGTGATGACCGACAATGGCGCCCGCTGTATCTCCAGGGCTTTTGCGGCCACGCGAAGCGAGCTGGGACCGCGTCACCTGCGCACTCGGCCCTGTAAGCGCCAGACCAACGGGAAGGCCGCACGCTTCAGCCAGACCCTCCTGCGCGAATGGGCCTGCGCACGTGACGACTCCTCTTCGGTGCAGCGGCATCGCCAGCTACCGCACTAGCTGACCCATTACAACCGCCATCGGCCACACGGCCGCATCGGACAGGAACCGCCCATCACCAGGCTGCCCTGTGAACAACCTGCTTGTTATTGACAAGTGCCACCGTCTACATACGTCGGCGTCGCGTCTCGGCTGCCTTGAAAGGGCTAAGGCGGCGGTATGTGCACCTGTCAAATGACCGGTAATTGACGTACATCAATTCGTTCCGCAATTCGGCAGATTATGATGAAATCGAAAGCCGAGCCGACTTGCGGGCCTGGGCTTCCAAAAGACAATGGCTTCCGCTAGCCGGCCAGGCGCCAAGGCGGCGCCATCGTTGGGGCGGTTGCGGCAACTTCCGCCGGCCCCAGGATCACGCTGAGTCCGGGGGTGCGGGCAGATGGTCGTGACGGCGCTATACTTCATCTACCTGTTTCTTCCTATCGTCCTGTTGTTTGTGGGCTCATTCGGCCAGTCCTGGACGAATACGCTGCTGCCGACGGGAACCACGCTGTCTTGGTACTGGACGTTGTTCGAAGACGGCAGCTTCCGGCGCGCATTCGTGGTGAGCCTGGAGGTCGTCGTGGCGACCTGTGTGGTGTGCACGGTGGTGGGACTGCCGCTGTCCTATGCCATGTACCGCAGCGCGACACGCGGGGTGCAGGCGGTGGTGCGGGTGATTTCCCTGCTGCCGATCGCGGTGCCTCCGCTGGTGTTGGGCTTTGGCTACATCCTGGTCTTCTCCAGCGACACGCTGCCATGGCTGGGCAGCCAATGGCTCCTCATTGCCGGGCACACTGTGCTGGTACTGCCCTATCTGCTGCACACCCTGATCTCGGACATGCGCCATCTCCAGTTGCACGTGCTGGAGCGCGCGGCTGAATCGCTCGGCGCGGGATTCTGGCGCCGCTTCATCGACATCGTGGTGCCATCGTTGCGGCACAGTCTCGCCTCCGGATTGATCATGGTGGCGGCCCTGTCCATCGGCGAGTTTCAGCTTTCCAATCTCATTGCCGGATTTCTCAGCCGCACCTACCCGGTGGTGCTGTTGCAGGCGTTCTACGGGGCCACGGGCTTCGCCTGCGCGGCGACGGTGGTGCTGTTGATCCTGGCGCTGCTGGCCGCCCTGGGTGGTGCGGGGACGGCGCGTACAGCGGGGGCAAGCCGATCGGTGGGTGCATGACGGTACGTCTCGAAAACGTAAGCTTCACCTACCCCGGCACACAGATCGGGGTCCTCGACGTGAACCTCACGGTGCCCCGTGGCGAACTGGTGGCGATCATCGGGGCCAGCGGCTCGGGCAAGACGACCTTGCTGAATCTGGTGGCCGGATTCCTCATTCCGACTGCCGGGCGCATCTACCTGGACGATGAGGATGTGACGCAGCTTCCGCCACGCACCCGCAACCTGGGCATGGTGTTTCAATCCTACGCCCTGTTTCCGCACCTGAGCGTGGTGGACAACGTGGCGTATCCGCTCAAGGTGCGCGGCATGGCCAACACCGAGCGTCGCAAGCTGGCCCACGCCATGCTCCAGCGGGTGGGTCTGGCGGACTTCGCCCTGCGCAAGCCCGGCTCGCTCTCCGGCGGGCAGCAGCAGCGCGTGGCCCTGGCGCGGGCGCTGGTCTTCGAGCCGCAGGCACTGCTGCTCGATGAGCCGCTCTCCGCGCTGGACGCGGCGCTACGGGTGGACATGCGTGACCAGATCCGCGGGCTGCAGCAGCAGCAGGGGATCGCGACGCTGCACATCACCCACGATCAGGAGGAAGCCCTGTCCATTGCGGATCGTGTGGGCGTGATCGAGCGCGGGCAACTGGTCCAGTTGGACACGCCCCGCAACCTGTATGACAGGCCGCTCACGCGCAGCATTGCGGCATTCGTCGGTCACGCCAACCTTTGGGACGGCGAGGTGACCGGGCCGGAGACGGTGCGTGTCTCCTTCGGCACCTTGCGCAGCGGGCCTCACGGGCGATCGGTGGGGGAACGCTGCGTGGTGCTGGTACGTCCCGAATGCGTGGCGCTGGGCCATGGGGACGGGGGCGAGAACAGCTTCGACTGCCGCATTACGCGGGACCGGTTTTTCGGCGCCATCCGCCGGTATGACGCCATTATCGGAGATCAGGGAACCCTGTTGGGGGAAACCGGCGAGCGCGGTGACATCACCGCGGTTCATATTCCTGCCCGCCACGTGCAGCTCCTACCTGGCGCGTAGGACGAATCAAGCGAACACTATGGGAGACGCAACCATGAACTTCAAGGGATTGTTGGCCGCCATCGCGATGACGGCCCTGCTGGCATTGCCAGTGACCGCGGCCCCGCTGGCCGGCCCGGAACTGTACCCCGGCGAACAGGCGCTGTACGATTCCGCGGCGCGGGAAGGCATGGTGGTGTCCTTTGATACCGGGCCGACCTGGGCCAACTGGGGCACCATGTTCAAGTCCTTCAAGCAGCGATACCCGGAGGTGGAACTGGTCTATAACGACCTGGGCTCCGCAGCCACCGTGGTCGCGCTGGACAAGGGGCGCAACCGGCCACAGGCGGATACCGCCTATTATTTTGCCGCCTCCGGCATCGACGCCGCGGACAAGGGGCTGGTGGCTCCGTTCAAGCCGGTCAACTTCAACAAGCTGCCCGATGTCTTCCGCGACCCCGAAGGGCGCTGGTTCACGATTCACAAGCTCACCATAGCCTTTCTGGTGAACACCAAGCTGGTGAAGCGTGTGCCGCAGTCCTGGGCGGATCTGCTCAAGCCCGAGTACAAGAATTCCATCGTCTACCTGGATCCGCGCACGACGGGCCAGGGGCAGGTGCTTGTCTTCGCGGCCAACTTCGCCGCCGGCGGCAACATGGACAATGTGAAGCCGGGGCTGGACTATCTGAGCAGGCTGCACAAGGCGGGCAATGTGCTGCGCGTGGAGGGCACAACGCCCTATGCCAAGTTCCTCAAGGGAGAGATTCCCATCTGGATCGGCTATGAGAACGACGGTCTGAAGGCCAAGCATCTGGATGGCATGGGCGATGCGGCGGCGGTCGTGATTCCCAAGGAGGCCAGCGCGGCGGCGCCCTATGCGATCAGTCTGGTCAAGAACGGGCCCAATCCCAATGCGGGCAAGCTGTGGCTCAACTACATCATGACCCAGACCGGGCAGGGCATCTTTGCCGCGGGCTTCGTGCGGCCTTCCGTGCCGGACGTGCAGTTGTCGGCAGAGACCGCGGCCTTGCTGCCGCCGGCCCCACAGGTGGTCCCGCTTGACCTGAAGAAGGCCGCCGAGCGCAAGGGCGATGTGGACCGCGGCTGGGCCAAAGCCGTCTTGGGGAACTAAGCCATGTTGGGGCTGAGTCGAATGCAACTGTTGGCCATGGCCGGGCCGGGCGTGGCGATGCTGCTGCTGTTCTTCATCGCCCCGCTGGCTGTGGTGGTCACCTCCGCGTTCAGCGACGGGGGCCATGCCTTCAGCGGGGTTTTCGCGGACCCGGTGTTCTGGCGGGGTCTGCGCGGGACGCTGCTGCTCAGCCTCACCTCCTCCAGCGTGTCGCTGGTGGTGGGCTTTCTGGTCGCGTTGTACATCGCGCGGCTGGGAGAGAATTTTCGCACGGCGCTGATGTTCTTCATCTCCCTGCCGCTCACGTTTTCCGGTCTGATCGTGGCCTATGGCTTCATTCTCGTCTTCGGTCGGGCCGGTTTTGTCACCCTGTTGCTGGCCGAGGTGGGCATCGACCCGGCGCTGTTCGCCGGGTTCATCTACAGTCCCATCGGGCTGGCCTTCGCCTATTCCTACTATCTGATTCCGCGTGTGATACTGCTGCTGTTGCCGGTGTTCGTGAATTTCGATACGCGCCAGTTGCTGGCGGCGGAAGGGATGGGCGCCACCCACTGGAAGGCGGTACGGGACATCCTGATTCCGCAGGTCATCCCCTCCGCGGCAGCGGCGCTGTGCCTGGTCGCCGCCGTGGCGCTGGGAGCCTATGGTACCGCGCTGGCGCTGGTGGGGACCCAACTGAACATTCTTCCTCTGTTGATCTACAGCAAGATTTCGGAAACCGGTGCGGACTTCCCCAGTGCCGCGGCGCTTTCCCTGCTGTTGCTGGCGATGTGCTCGTTGGTGATGGGTGCCGGGGAAGCCTTCGCCTCCTCCCGCGAGAGCTGACCGTGGCTGCGCCGCTCACGCTGATCCTGGATCGGCCCGCCGGTCGCCTGCTGTCCGGCGCGGGGCAAAGCTTTGACCTCGCCACGCGCACCTGGCAGCCCGGCGCACCCCCGTCCGGCGGCAGGGCGGTTACGGTGCTGGAGGCGCTCGCCTGGCTGCAGCGGGAAAGCGGCCGGCCATGCCGTGTCCCAGTGGGTGTGGTCGGTCCCCGCGAGCCCAGCCCCGCCCAGTTTCACACGGCCGAGGCCCTGGGCCGCGCTCTGGCGGAGCTGGGTCTGACCGTGCTGTGCGGCGGCCGCAGCGGCGTGATGGAGGCCGTCTGCCAGGGCGTGGCCGCGGCGGGCGGGATCAGCGTGGGCTTGCTGCCCGATGCGGAGCCGGAAGCCGCCAATCCCCATGTCACGATCCCCATCGCCACGGGCATCGGGATTGCCCGCAATGCCATCATTGCCCGCGCCGCGCTGTGCCTGGTGGCGGTGGGCAGTGGACTCGGCACCACCGCCGAAGTGGCGCTCGGGCTGCAATTCGGCAAGGCCGTGTTCGGCCTGGAGCAGGCACCCGCGGTTCAGGGCATTCAGCTTCTGCCGGACGTGGCGGCGGCGACCGATGCGGTGGCCCATGTGGCGCTGTCCCTGCCGTGGCCCCCGTAGCCCCGAGTGCGGGAACCCGCCGGCCTGATTGAACGGGTGCCGGCGCCGTCGCTGGCCGTGATGGCGATGTACTTCCAGGGCACACGGATAGTGTTTCAAGGAGATGGATTGCCGTCGATGCATTAGGCTGAGATAGCTTCGTTAAAGCGGCATGCCTAAGCCCAGGATCGATATCCATGTGCGCAGGCATGCCCCCGTGTGTCGGCAGGATTGCCCGCGCCCCCGTGCAGCGCCTCGGTACATCAATGGCGAAATGGGATTGAATGGTCTTGTCATATTTGCTATGCCTTGCCTTCACCATTCCCGGTCCTGCAACGCCCGGCTGACAGGGCGTAAACGGCATTCATCGGCGCCGGTCGGGGAATGTCACGAGTGCTGAAGTGCAGAGGAGATCAGGCCATGTCCGAACCAATGTTTCCGGTCGTCAGCCGTACCTTCACGGTGGAGCTGGTGAAGCGCTTCGGGGAATGGAATAACGACAACAATATGCTTCACTATGACGACGATGCTGCCCGGGAGGCGGGCTTTCCCCATCCGATCATTCACAGCCCCCTGTCGGCCAGTCTGATCAGTGAGGCGGCACGGGATCTGTTCGGCACGGCCTGGGTGTGTGGGGGCATTCTCACGCTCCGCTTTCTGCGGCCGGTGTATGTGGGTGAGACGGTAACGACCGGTGGCACCTTCAAGTCCCTCGACCGCTCCGGCGACGAGCCGCGCGCCGTCTACGAAGTCTGGGCGGCCAAGCCCAACGGGGAAAAAGTCATCGTCGGAGAAGCGTCTGCCGCGCGGCCCGCGGTCGCCTGAGCCATGCCGGGATGTCCGCGGGCACGCATCGCCGCCGGGGGAGCGGCTGCTCAGAACAGGCGTGACGGCAGATACAGGGCCAGCCAGGGCAACAGGAACAGCAAGGGCACCATCAGCAGCTGAATCACCACGAAGGGTGCCGAGCCGACGATGATGTCCCGCAGCGGCTCTCCGGTTGCGCCTTGCAGGACATAGAGATTGACCCCGACCGGCGGGGTGATCAGCGACACCTCGATCATGATGCAGATCAGCACACCGAGCCAGACCAGGTCGACGTTGAGTGACACCATCAGCGGCACGACGAAGGGCACCGTGATGACCATCATGGACACGCCCTCAAAGAACATACCCAGCATGAGATAGAGCAGGCACAGGACGATCTGCACCGTGGTCGCGCTCGTCCCGCTGCCGGCGATCCAGGCGACCAGCGTGGTGGAGACGCGGTACTGGATGAAGAGCAGCGAGATGATCTTGGCGCCGATGACGATGAACAGGATCATGCTCGTCTGACGCACCGTGGAGCGGCCCGCCCGTTCGATGGTGCTCCAGTTCAGCTTGCCCTCCATGGCGGCAAAGCACACGGCCAGAGTGGCACCCAGCGCCGCCACCTCGGTCGGGCTGGCGATCCCACCGTAGATGCCGCCCAGCACCACCAGGGCCAGCAGACCCACCTGCCACAGTGTCCCCACGGCCCGCAGGCGCTCGCCCCAGCCGACGCCCCGTTCCCGTGGCGCCAGCGCTGGATTGATCAAGACGCGCCCGGCGATGTATGCCGCATACAGGATGGCCAGCAGCAGCCCGGGAATCACCCCTGCCATGAACAACCGCCCCACGGACACCTCGGCAAGGCTGCCGTAGATGATGAAGATGATGCTCGGCGGCACCAGGATGCCCAAAGTACCGCCCGCGGCGATGGAGCCCAGGGCCAACGGCCGATTGTAGCCCCGCTGGCTGAGCTGGGGGTACGCCACCGACCCGATGGTCGCGGCGGAGGCCACCGACGACCCCGAACAGGCCGCGAACACGGTGCAGGCCGCGATGTTGGTCTGCAGCAGACCGCCGGGCACGAAGCCCACCAGCTTGCTCGCCGCATCATAGATGCGGTTCATGATCCCCGCCTGGAACAGCATTTCCCCCATGAAGATGAACAGCGGGACGGCAATCAGCACGAAGTTGGTGCTCTGCTCCCAACCGATGATGCCTACCATCAGCTGGAGCCGGGTCAGGCCCATCTGCACCATCAGGCCCACCACACCGCCGATCCCCAGGGCGATGGCGACCCATACGCCGCCCAGCAGCAGCACCAGCATCAGGCCCGCGCCGGCAAAGAATCCAGTCATGGCTGACCTCGCAGGGATGTCTTGCCGGGAGCGCCGGCGCGTAACGCCAGCAGATGCCGCAGGCTGCGCAAGGCATTGATGACCATCATCAGTGCCAGCATCACGGAGCCCAGCAGCAGGGGCAGCGCCGGCAGATAGAGCGGCATGCCCGTCCCGCCGATGCTCACCGTATTGCGCACCCAGAAATTCTCGATCCGCGTGTAGACGGCGGTGGCCAGAAAAATGGAGAAGGCTACGCCCAGGATATAGGCCACACATTCCACCACGGCCTGGGCGCGGGGCCCCAGCAGGCGCACCACGATGTCGATGCGGATGTGGCCTTCCTCGGCCAACGTCTGAGCCAGCCCGAAGAACACGACCAGCAACATGCAATAGGACGCTATCTCGTCACCACCGATGAGAGGGCGGTTGAACGCATAGCGCGTAATCACCCCCAGCGTGACGACGATCACGAGCAGCAGCAGGCTCGCAATGGCGACATACACGCTGGCGCTGGAAAGGCGGATGACGACGCGCTCCAGCGCGTCAAGTCCACGGCGCAGGCTCATGAGGCGCTCGCGTTACCAGGATTGGGCGAGGCCTAGTTGCGGCCCCGGTTGTATGCCTCGATCATGTTGCGTGCCTTCTCGTAGACGCGCTTGGAGGATGGGTCGAGCTTTGCGCTCCATGCGCTGATGATCGGATCAACCTGGGTCAGGATCTTCGCGCGGTCCTGGCCGACCACGGGCACCGGTTTCATGCCGTCCTGCACCAGTTGCTTCCGCCCGCGCTCGGCGGCGGCCCGGGAGGCATCGAACAGACGGCGGCGATGCTGCTCACCGGTCAGGCGCAGGAAGGTTTCGCGCACCTGCGGCTCCAGATCCTTCAGCGCATTCTTGTTGACCAGGGACATGCTGCCGGCCCCGGCGTTGCCGATGTCGTAGATGTAGTTGGTCACCTCGAACAGCTTGGAATCGTGCTGGGCCACGTCGGCCGTCCAGTGACCGTCGATCATGCCCTGTTGGAGCGCGGTGTAGAGTTCCGTCCAGTTGACCGGCACGGGCACGGCCCCCAGGCTTTGCGTAAAGCTGGTCTCCACCGGGCCCATCGCGCGAATCTTCATGCCCCGCAGGCCGGCGAGGTCCTGCAGCGGCTTGCGCGTGTAGATCATACGCGGCTCAAGCTGGAACAGGGCGATCAGGTGCACGTTGTACTTCTCGTCCAGCAGCTTGGCGAAGTCCGGATACATGGCATTCCACAGCCGCTCGCGGAAGTCGTAATCCGCCGGCACGAACATCGGCAGGTCGAACAGCTCAAGGATCGGCTCCTCGCCGGCCACATGGGAGCCGAAGACCGTGCCCATTTCGTAGAGATTGTTGGAGATGGCGTACAGGGTATCCGGGCTCTTGTAGCCGGCAGTGCCGCCCGGGTACACGGTGATCACGAGTTTACCGTTGGTCGCAGCCTTCACTTCCTCGGCCAGCGTGGCATCCGCCTGGGTGGTGTAGTAGCCGGCGGCGCCGATGTGCCCGGCGCGCCATTGGGTCTGTGCAGCGACCGAGGTGGCCAGCCCGACGCCGATGGCCAGCAAGGATACGATGAACTTGTACATGACTCCCTCCTTGACGATGACATTGCTTGTGATGTGGCGGCCCATGCGCAGGCGGGCGCCTATGACCTTAGAAAGGGAAAATCGAGCTGAAGCGTGTGCGGCCGATGACCGTCCCCAGATCGTCCACGGATTCGGTGGCCACTGAAATGTACTTGCGCCCCTTCTTCTCGTAGCGGTCGACCACCTTGCCCGTGGTCGTCAGCGTACGCCCCACGTACAGCGGCGCCAGATAATGGAACTCGTGGAAGGCATGAATCCCTCCGCTGGGGCGCTGCGTCCCGCCGATGCCCATCGTGCTGGACGAGAACTTGAGGAACATCATCGGGGGCGCGATGATGCCATCGAACGGCGTCGGCCCTCCGGTGTGCCAGGGGTGCGTATCGCCCGTGGAAGCCACGTATTCCGCCACGAAGTCCTGCGTGATCGGATGCACCACCGTCTCGAGCTGCATCCCCACAAACATCGTTTCATAGGTGTACTGGTATTCCATCGCGCGCCTCTCCAAGGTCCCCGGCTGCCCCGGCAAACATGCCCCTGACGGGACACCGCCCGCGGCGTCTTCATCGCGGTACGACATCCCGCCGGACACACCAGGACTTATTGCGTTGCTCCGGCTATGTCAATACGGAAATCCTAAGAATAATGGCATAAGGATGCTTCCTATTGTTACCCACGAACTGGCGCGAATAAGGGAAAGTATTAATATCAACTTCCGTTGATATCGTGAAACCTTATTGGGCGGAAACCCGCATTGAAACGAATAAGTCGCGTAAGATTGTATATGAATTGTGAATTTTTTGGGGTGCAATTGTGCGCTCAGCTGCGCGTCCATGACGCGCGCGCCGGCGGCGAAATTCGCGCCATTCCTTATTTTCCGGATTGTTGTAAACATCTGAGACAACGAATTAATTCAGCCTCTTGATGGAGACGTGGATGCCTTTCCAGCCGTGCTTTACATCTCATCTCCGATAGGTTAGGAAGCGCAAAACAGTCAGCGACTTGGCGCATGCAAACCGCCATAGGTGACGCGAACAGGATAACGCAGTGGCGCATTACACGACGGCGCCAAAGGCCGTTGGCTGGGACGTTTGCCGCTCAGTCCGGCGACGAGGCGGCGCCTGGGCTGACGTTCGTCATGACGCCGCAAGCCGGTCCGCCAGGGCAACGGTAGCCGCACGACAAGGCGCACCGATTGACGCATGCGCCAGCCCGTCGTGGGTTGCCGTTTCTTGGATCCAGCTGGTGGTCACGAATGCGCTGGACGCTTAGCCCAGGCCGGCACGTTGTGGTGCCGGCTCGAGTGAATATGACAGTGGAATGGGAGAACAGCGACATGGCTTCCGGATTGGATGGCATACAGGTCGTAGAAATTGCTGGCGGCGTCGCGGGGGCCTATGCGGCCAAGCTGGTGGCGGACCTGGGGGCTTCGGTCATCAAGGTCGAGCCGCCGGCGGGCGATCCGTCCCGGCGGCGTGGCCCGTTCCGCGATGGTGTGCCCGACCCGGAGGCCAGCGGTGAGTTTCTCGCCCTGAACCCCAACAAGCGCAGTGTCGTGCTCGATCTGGAGACCCCGGCGGGGCGTGAGCAACTGAGGGCGCTTGCGGCGCGCGCACACCTGCTGATCCATTCCTTCTCGCCGCGGCAGATGGAAGCCCGTGGCGTGGACTATGCGCGGCTCAGCCAGGACAATCCGGCGCTCGTGTTGCTCTCCCTGACGCCCTACGGCCTGACCGGCCCTTACCGGGACTATGTGGCCAGCGATCTCACGCTGTACCACGGCTCCGCCGCCTCGTCGGTCATGGCCGATCCGCGGGATCCGGCGCTGGCGCCGGTGAAGTTCTTCGGGCCTTATACGGGCATCCAGGCGGCGCTGCATGGCGTGACGGCGGCCCTGGCCTGCTGCCTGGATGCCCAGCGCAGCGGGGTGGGCGAGCACATCGATGCCTCCCAGTACGACCTGAACAGTTCCTATCCGCTGCCTTTCTTCTTCGAGTGGTCCTACGGCAAGAAGCTGCCGGACCGTCAATCGCCCCTGTTCTTTGCCCCGGCACAGTTCTATCCCTGCCGGGACGGCTTTCTGTTCATCACGACGCCCCAGGAACACCAGTGGAAGAACCTGGTGAAGGTGATGGGCAGTCCCGGCTGGTGCGACGATCCGCGCTTCGCCACCGGTGCCGACCGGCTGGCCAATCGCGATGCGCTCAACGAGCATCTCACCGCCTGGACCCGCGAATGGACCACCGACGACCTGTTCGCCGCCTGTCAGGACGGTGGCGTCGCGGCGGTTCCGCTCTACCGGCCCAGCCGCATCATGCAGCATCCCCACTTGCTGGAGCGTGGCTTCCTGCGGGAAGTGAATCATCCGGTCGCGGGCAAGCTGACCCTGCCCGGACCGCCGTGGCTGCTGCGGGAGCCCTGGTGGGCCCTGCGCACGCCTCCGCCGCTGCTGGGCGAGGCCAATGGCGAGGCGGCGACCCTGTTCAAGCCGCTGGAGCGGCCCGCGGCACCCAGCGCACCGGCGCTGCCGTTGAGCGGTGTGCGTGTGCTGGACATGACATGGGTCTGGGCCGGGCCCCACTGTACCGAGATGCTGGCATTTCTCGGGGCGGAAGTGCTGAAGATAGAATCCACCAAGCACCCCGATGTGGTGCGCCAGATCGGGCCGCTGCCCCAGGGCACCGACCCCGGGCTGAACCGCCGTGCCCTGTTCAATCAATACAACCAGGGCAAGCAGAGCCTGGCGGTGGATGTGACCCATCCCGACGGCCTGGCGTTGATCCATCGGTTGGCCAAGGTTTCGCACGTGACGGCGAGCAATTTCTCCTACGGCGTGATGGACCGCTTCGGCCTGTCCGCCGAGGAATTTCACAAGATCAATCCGGAGCTGATCGTGCTGATGATCTCCGGCTTCGGCCAGTCGGGGCCGCTGAAGGAATACATCGCCTACGGGCAGACCGTGTTTCCCCTGAGCGCGATGATTCCCCTGCCCAGCGAGGAAGGTCAGCAACCCCAGTATCCCGCCGGCAGTGGCGACCCCAACGCGGGCATCTACGGTGCCTTTGCCATCATCGCGGCGCTGATGGCCCGGCAGCTCCATGGGCGGAGCGGGCAGTTCATTGATTCTTCCCTGTGGGAGAACATGATCCCCAACTCCTTCATGGCCTGGATGAACGAGGCGCTGGGCAATGGCCCCATGGAATTCATGGCCAACCGCGACATGCAGTGGGCCCCGCACAATCTGTATCCCTGTGCCGGGACGGACCAGTGGATCGCCATCGCCGTGGAAACCGAGGCGGCGTGGCAGGGCCTGTGCCGCGCCATGGGCCAGCCCGCGCTGGCGGACAAGCCCGACTTCGCCACCATGGCCGCCCGGAAGGAGCATGAGGATGCGTTGGATGACCTCATCGCCAAATGGACGGCCAGGCAGGATCGCTGGGTGTTGACTGACAAGTTGCAGGCCGAGGGCGTGGCCGCCTTTCCCGCGTTGACCGCCAGGGATCTCACCGAGAATCCCCACCTGAATGAGCGCGGCTTCTTCTGGCGCGTAGAGCATCCGGAGGTGGGGGCACAGACGCACATCGGTGTGCCTTGGCACACCATGCGGCGTCCGACATTTCCACCACAATGTTCGCCGTTGCTCGGCGCGCACACCGACAGCGCATTGCAGCGCGTGCTGGGAATGGACACCGCCGAACTGGATGATCTCCGGCAACGGGGTGTCATCGGCTAGGCCCCATGTGTCGTGGGCTGCGCCGCGGGCGCAGCCGGCCGGGCAGATATTTCAGCGCGTGCGGCGATGTCCGCGGCCCGCGCGGACCATTGGCTGTGCCAAGGCGGTCCATCCGCCCGCAGCGAAGACAAGGAAGGAACCATGACCGAGCAGGCAGGACCACCGCCGCCCGATGCACAGGCGGTCGAGGCATGGCGGCCGCAGCGCTGTCTGCTCGGCCTGCCCGCGTCCGTGGAACGCTTCATCCGCAAGGCCGCGGACAGCGACGCGGATGCGGTGATGCTGGACCTGGAGGATTCGGTTGCGCCCAACCAGAAGGCGGAGGCGCGCGGCACGGTGGTGCGCATGTTGCGCGAGCTGGACTGGGGCGACAAGTGGCTGACCGTGCGCATCAATGACATGGACAGCGAGTGGGCCTATCGGGACCTGATCGAGTTGGGAGAGCAATGCCCGCGGCTGGACGCCTTCATGATTCCCAAGGTCGAGAGCGTGAAGCCCATGTACGCCGTCGACCTGCTGCTGCGCGGCGTGGAGCGGGCCGCCAGGCGCAGCCGGCCCTTCGCGCTGGATATCCTCATCGAATCGGTGCAGGGCCTGGGGCAGATCGATGCCATCGCCGCCGCCACGCCCCGCCTGCGGAGCATCAGCTTCGGGCCGGGCGACTATGCCGCCAGTATCCGCAGCCGCATCCCCCTGGTCGGCGCGCCGGACCCTGATTACGTGGTGCTGACCAATCCCGATGACGAGGGGCGGCGGGCCACGCACTGGAACGACGTCTGGCATTATCCCCTGGCCCGCATTGCGGCGACCTGCCACGCCCACGGGCTGCGTCCGCTGGATGGGCCCTTTCCCGACGTGAATGACATGGACGGCTATCGGGCCAGCGCGCGACGTGCCCGGGCGCTGGGCTTCGTGGGCAAGTGGGCGCTGCATCCGTCTCAGGTGGAACATGCCAATGCGGTATTCGGCCCTACCGAGACGGAGGTGGCCCAGGCGCGGAAGATCGTGGAGGCGCTGGCGCAGGCCTATCGCAATGGCGAGGGCGAGGTGCTGCTGGAAGGCAAGCTGATCAACATGGCCCATCGCCGCATGGCCGTCCAGGTGCTGCAGGCGGCCGGCGAGGATGTGGCCGCGTTGGCGGATACGTAGTGGAAGCGGATTGAAACCATGGGAGATGCTGCGGGCATGTCATCTCCTCGCTGTGACCAAACTGCATGCCCATGAGGGCGTGGCGCGCGCCAGGCGGCGGGCGCCATGCATTCGTAACTTGAGGGAGGGTAATATGCGCAACATTGCTCGATGGGTAATTGCCGGTATCGTACTGGCGCTGTCGGCGGGTGTCTCACAGGCCAAGACCACGTGGGATTATTATTCCTTCCTGCCGGTGTCACACCCCGTGGCACAACTCCACAAGGCCTTTGCCGATGAAGTGACCAAGCGCAGCAACGGCGAACTGGAGATGATCTTCCGGCCGGCCGGTGAACTGCCCTTCAGCGTGGCCGAGTCCATGCTGGCCATCGGCGCCGGGCAGGTGCAGATGGGCCACACCGCCGGGGATTTCATGACCGGCTCGGCGCCACTGGCGAGCGTGGGCTCGCTGCCGTTCCTCGTGCGCAACTGGCAGGAACTGGACAAGGCTGCGCCTATCATCAGCGCGGCAGCCAACGAGACGCTGAAGAAGCACGGCGCCATGGTGCTCTACCTCTACTATTGGCCGTCCTACCAGCTCTTTGGCACGGGCTCGCCGGTTGTCTCGGTCGATGACCTCAAGGGCCGCAAGATCCGGGGCACGGCCGCCGACCAGAACGCCATGCTGAGCCGCATCAACGCCAGCGGCGTGAGCATCGCCACGGCCGAGGTGCCGGTGGCCATGCAGCGCGGTGTGGCCGATGGCCTGATCACCTCCGCGTTCAATGCCAATGCCTCCCGCTGGTACGAGTTTCTGGATTGGGGCTATCTGGCCGATCTCAACATGGCCGGGCCCGACTATGTGCTCGTGAACGAGAAGGCCTTCAAGGCATTGCCGGCCTCCCAGCAGCAATTGCTGCGCGACCTGGCCAAGGATTGGCAGCCGAAGTTTCTCGCACTGATGCGTGACAATGACGAGAAGGCGCGGGAGGCCTTGCAGAAAGACCATGGCATGAAGCTCAACACCGCCTCCGCGGCCGATGTGAAGCACATGGTGTCCCTGATGCAGCCCTACTGGGACGAATGGGGCAAGCGTAATGGCGCCGAAGGCGTGAAGCTGATCAGCGATCTGCGCCGCGTGTTGGGCAAGTAGCGCTCCGCGGGCCATTCCTGCCCGGGGTGGCCCGGTATCTTCCATGCGAGGGGAGACATGCGCACATTGACAGCTCTGATCTCGGGCTTTGCCTGGGCCGTGGATGGCCTGTGCCGTATCGGCTCATGGCTGGGCGGGGTGGCGTTGGTCGCCATTCTGGCCCTGGTCTGCGTGGAGGTGGCCGCGCGCTCGCTGTTCGGCACGTCCACGCTCATCGCCGATGAGATGGGCGGCTACCTCAATGCGGCGCTGCTGTATTTCGGCATGCCGTGGGCTCTACGCACGGGTTCGTTCATCCGCGTGGAGTTTCTCTACGGCAAGCTGCGTGGGCCCATGCGTCAGGTGGCGGACTGGTTCATCGTGCTGGTGAGCCTGCTCTACACGGCGCTGGTCGGTTATACCATTTGGGGCTACGTGCTGCGGAACTATGCAATGGACATCCGCTCCTGGCAGTTCTCCCGTACGCCCCTGTACCTCCCGCAAAGCACCATGCTCTTCGGCTTTCTGGTGCTGGGTCTGCTGCTCGTGCGCTACGCCCTGCAACGGGTGCGGAACATTCCCTGAGCCACGCACACGATTCCTGTCTCGGAAAGCGACTTGACTATGTCCTGGGAGATTTACGCGCTCGTGCTGTTGGGGGCGTTGACCCTGTTGCTGGTATCCGGCCAGTGGACCGCCTTTGCACTCGGCTCCACGGGGCTGCTGCTGATCTACCTGAGCCGTGGGCTGGGCGCATTCCCGGGTGTGGCCTCCGTGGTGTGGAACAATTCCAGCTACTACCTGCTGGTGGCCGTGCCCCTGTTCCTGCTGATGGGAGAGCTGATCCTGCGCGCGGGCATCAGCCATCTGTTCTACCGCGGTGTGTCGATGCTGCTGCGTTTTCTGCCCGGGGGGCTGCTGCACACCAACGTGCTGGCCTGCGCCATCTTCTCGGCCATCTGTGGGTCATCGGTGGCCACGGCGGCGAGCGTGGGCACGGTCGCCATTCCCGAGATGCAGAAGCGCGGCTACCAGAGCCAGCTGATCATGGGCTCCCTGGCGGCCGGCGGTACGCTGGGGATTCTGATTCCCCCCAGCATCATCATGATTCTCTACGGGGCGCTGGTGGAAGAATCGGTGCCCAAGCTGTTCCTGGCAGGGGTGTTTCCCGGGCTGGGACTGGCGCTCCTGTTCAGCGTGTACATCGCTTTCCGGCTGCTGCGCAATCCCGCGCTGGCCCCGACGACGGCGGAACTCCGGCTGCCGCTGC
>Ga0326597_10005745_pt1 | contig 17143 bp, 20 predicted proteins | sample RVTome_12_FD_203789 | JGI IMG/M metagenome (GOLD analysis project Ga0326597, IMG submission 203789) | Soil microbial communities from uranium-contaminated site in the Upper Colorado River Basin, Wyoming, United States - RVT100D185 | ecosystem: Environmental > Terrestrial > Soil > Contaminated >...
TTCTTGCCGGCGTATTCCGCCTGCGCAAAGCTCCCCTGCCGCTGCATCGTCCTGCCCCGTGGTCCCATCCCCACCGCAGATTCTACCCGATGCGAGCAGCGGAGATACACCTTATTTCAGTGTTTCCTTAGCGCGGCTTCCGTTGTGTTCTTGAGGACAAGGTCTTCGAAACCAATTTCCGCGTGCATCAAAGAGACCTCTACTTCGGCCTCGATAAGGGCCTTGTTTTCGGCGCTCTGCTTGTCGCAAATGGCGAAGGTCTGTTTACCAAGGCCGCGATAAAGCCGCGCCATGTCCGGGATATTCGTTTCCCCGCCGGCATCGATCGTACAGATGCCCAGCGCCTCCAGGGAGGAGTATGTGCCAGGGCGCCATTCCGCGAGCCGCCGGCAGGCAACAGGAAAGCTGGCCGCCTCCGTCGCCCCTTCGGCGATGAGGATGCGGCGGGCGAGCAACCCTTCGCAAAAGCGAGTCCGGAACTCCTGCCGATAGCGCTTCGGCTTCACGCTTTCGGGCAGAGCGATGGCGGACTGGGTAAGCGATCCCTGTGTGTCCCGCGCAAGAACGACGGTCTCATCCAGGGCGAATTCTTCGAGGACGTAGGGCGAATGGGATGTGAACAGCGTCTGCGATGCCAGTTTGCGGATTTCGTGGACGATCCGCTTCTGCGCATACGGAGGGATCGCTGTCTCCGGCTCCTCCATCGCGAAAATGACGTTCTGCCTGTCCTCAGCGATTTGCGCGAGCATCGCCAGCACAAGCATGTTGATTGTTCCCGTGCCCTGCCGGTAGTAGGGCGCCGCGTGACTGCCCTCGCCGGTGGCGATAAAGGCGGTAATCACCTTCCGCAAATGCTCGCGCGTAAGATTGGATACCTTGAGATGGGGCTCAATTCCCCATTCCTTCGGCACGTATTTCTTGAGCGATGCGCTGATGCTTTCCAGAACACCGGAGATGCCAAGTGCTGGATCGCTCGCCACGGAGTACTCTGCAAGCCGTCCAATTGTGTCCTCCCACATCTGCGGCCTGACCTCCCGCAAGCGCAGAATGATGTCGAGGAGGCTGCCGCGCTCCAGGCTGAGCGCGCGCGAGCCGGTGCGCAGCGACCGCAGGTACAGAAAGCCGCAAATCTGCTTGTGAGTCCTCGAAAAGATGCTCGGCGTCGGGCCCTCAGAAAGGCTACGGGTGAAATACGTCCTGCCCTCGAAATCGTCTTCTTCCGGATCGTACCAACCGTGAAAGGTGACGCGCAGCGCCTCGGTGATGTGTGCGGCATCAACTCCGGCCGGATCGGCCTCGGCGTAAAAGGTGTCGCTCTCCTTGTCCCAGAATTCCAGATAGTCACCGAACCTGCCCTTCTGCTCCTCCGTAAGGTCGGCAATCGTGACTTCAATCTCGATCCGCGGCGCCTCAGAAACCTTTCCAGCGGCTGGTTGATCGCCTTGCCAATCGCCCCCCGCATCTTTGACCGGACTTGCTCCGTCGCCACCTCCCGCCGCCTGAACCGCTTCGATGACCGGGTCGGTTGCCGTACCGAGATACTGACCCTGAAAAAAATCATGCTCATCGACCGTGGGCGTCCGATTCAGACGGTCGGGCCCGAGGGCCAGATCCAACGCCTCCAGGATCGTGGTCTTGCCGGTGTTATTGTCGCCGATGAGCACGGCGTGATTCGGAAGCAAAATCGTGGCAGAACTTATTCCACGGAAGTTTGCGATCGTTACGCGACATACTTTCAAACTGGCTCCCCCGTTTGTAGCGGACTTTTTCTTAACCCTACGCCGCGAAAGGCAAAGTTGGAAGTCACGGCGGCGAGCTGGGGGTCCTGCGCTTTACCTTGCCGATTTCGGTGCCGGTGCCGGGAAGCGGAAGGAACGTGACGTACGTTATCGGGGTCCTCTGGCTGGTCGCGGCGGCCGCGCATGCGGCCTTCCCGGGCGGCGATCTACCGGGGCCGGATCCGGTCCGGCAATGGCGTCCGCTGCGCTTCGGCCCTTGCCGGCAAAAGCCGGCGAGGGTGCCGACCGGCTCCGTCCCCGGCAAAGGGATCGCCGTGAAGGCCGCGATCGGCGCGGCCGGACCAGCACAGGAGATCCCGATGACGCACAATCCCGTAACCTTCCTCCTTCCCGACACCGAAGCCGACGACGCGCAGCACGCGCTGTCGCCGAGCGCGCATCTGCTCGACGAGCTGGCGCTATATGGCCACCGGCCCGGCCAGGACGAGCCCGATCCGCGCCCGCTGCCCGACGCCGACGCCGTGCGCGCCGAATTCGGCGCTATCGTTGATAGCTTCGCAACCATGCTCACCAATACCCGGCTCGAAGACGATCTCGACGATCTCCTGTGGTCGTTCGTCAATGTGTTCCATCGCAAGATCGACCGCGTCCGCCGCGAACTCGACAGCAACGAACAGGCGCAGCGCCGTTCCCAGCTGGAGCAGGACGGCTCGGAAATCCGCTCCGTCGAGCTTGAGCAACTGACCGCGCATGGCATCAGCCTGATCGAGCGCCGCAACGCCTTCGAGTTCTGCCGCGAGGCGGCGGCCGAATGTTACGAGGCGGTGACCGGGTCGGCCTGGCGCCCGCGCTCTGGCTCGATGGTCAACCATCGCGCCCTGACCTCGGCGGTGATCGACAGCCGCGAGTTCATCGCCGCGAAGCGCCGCGCCGAGACCCAGCTGCTGATCCCGGTCGGCACCCGCATCGCCTTCACCGGCGGCACCGAGTGCAACGACCATCAGCGCATCTGGGCCGCGCTCGATCGCGTCCATGCCAAGCACGCCGATATGGTGCTGCTGCATGGCGGCAGCCCGCGCGGCGCCGAGCGCATCGCCGCCTGCTGGGCCGACAACCGCAAGATTGCGCAGATCGTGTTCAAGCCCGACTGGAACCGGCACCGCAACGCCGCGCCATTCCAAGCGCAACGATGCGATGCTTGATGTCCTGCCGACCGGCGTCGTCGCATTTCCAGGCTTGGGCATTTCGGCGAACCTCGCCGACAAGGCCCGCAAAATGGGCATCCCGGTATGGCGCTTCGGCGAGGAGGGCGGCGCCTAGCGCCGCTCCTTCTTCACCGCGAAGCTTGCGATCCACGCCGCGCCGGCAGCGGTGTGGCGCCCCGCACATTTTCTGCCGCGCTTCGCCCTTACACCCGCCGCCCGTTCGCCCGCCCGGTAGGAACCGCGACGCGGGGCCGTACCACTTGGTGTACAGCTCCTGTGCTTGCGGTTGTTCCTCGTCCACGGCCCGAGAACGGCGGTCGTCACCGGTGCCGCTCGACCAGATGCCAGCACGACATATCGCCGGTCATGCCGCAGCGATCCAGATTCCACCTTCCCCGGCCGCGTCATGGTCCTCCACGGACGAAGCGTTGGGTCGGTCGTGCGCGTGTCGGTCCTTTCAAGCGGGCCGCACAAAGCGCGGGCTTCAGTGTGGGGATCGGGCCGGAGCGCGGCGGGGCGGTCAAGCCCGCTCGCTTCCGCGCCCCCATCGTTCCTTGGGGGCTTGTGCAGCTTCGCGCCGCTGGCGCGGTGCTGGCGCAGCCATGACCGCCCCGCTGCGCTCCGGCGCAAGGGACCCCACGAAGCCGCGCAATCACGTGCGGCCTCGAATATCACGAAAGGAACAGACCATGAGCATGAACAAACCGATCTACATCGCCTACACCGTGAAGAACCGCGGCAGGAACCAATCGGCGATCTGGACCCGCATCGGGGCGGCCTGGGCGCACAATAGCGGCAATGGCTTCTCGATCGAGCTGGAGGCCTTCCCGGTCGACGGCCGCCTGGTTCTGATCGAACCGAAGGAGGACGACAAGAACCCGGCCGCCGAGGACGAAGTCCCGGCCACCGGGGATGACGCCGCCTGACGCGACGGCCAACGCAATTCGCTCGCCCTCCGGGGCGGGCGAATTCGTGCCGCGTCCCTAAGAACCCCATCGCCCGAATGTACCGCGACCGCGCGATGTAAGTGGCGACGGCTGACCAGGGAGTCTGTCTCTGTCGATTTCCCAGCATACGGTGCCGGACCGGGCCGCCCCAAGGATGCGCGGTGCCCCCAATTTTGCCGAGCGTAAGGAGCGCGAAGGCGCGCCGGTTTTAATTTGGCGCTCGGCAAAATCGGCTCCCCCACGCCCCGCTCGCGCGGCGCCCCAAGAGGCGTCCTTGACCCGGCCCGGCCCGCACCGTGCAGACGTCCCCGTCTTCATAAACACGAAGGAGGGGACGATGATCGAACTTTACGACCACATCCAGGAACTGCGGGCCGAGTTGCGGAGCTTGTACCTGTCGCGCCGCGAGCGCGCGCAAATCCAGGCAGAGCTGGCGCAGGCGACCGCGGAGCAGGCGGAGCTCGACCGCGCATTCGACGCACAGCTCGAAGCTCTCGCCAAGGAGAGGAGGTGAACCATGTGCAAGATTTTCAATGCCAGGCAGGTCGGAAATCGGTCAGCGGCCGATCGCGTCTATGTCGGCCGACCAAGCAAATGGGGCAATCCATTTGTCGTCGGCCGGGATGGAACGCGTGACGAGGTGATCGCGAGGTATCGTGCCTGGATCGTGCGGCAGCCAACGCTGATGGCGGCGCTCCACGAATTGCGCGGCAAGCATCTCGTCTGCTGGTGCGCGCCCGAGCGCTGCCACGCGGAGGTATTGATCGAGCTCGCCAATCGGTGAGAGGCCGCCTCGCGCCAACATGGTCAGTCGGCGCGCTCCCCTTGCGTGCCTGACCAATCCGAGCCGCCGTCATCGTCGCTTCGCGACAATGGTAGGCGACGGGCAGCGGCTGTGCGAGGCATCATGCTTCTCGATTGCCGCGATATCACACCCAAGCGACTACCCGTGCAAGCCGCGGCGCTTTGCCCTCGCGACGGCTGCGTGCGCTGCTCTGGCCTTACGCATCAACGCGACGATCTCGCGCGTAATCTCCTTCGCGGTGCGCCCCTTCACCTCTGACCACAGCACATCGCTCACCAGCGCAACGACCGGCTGCGGCCATTCCCTGGCAAGCGCGGTGTAGGCATTCTCCGGCCGCATCCGCGTGTAGCGCTTTAGGGGGTCGGTTGCGTCTGCCGCTGTGGTTTCGGGGGCGAGCCCGCCTATACGCTCGCCGTATTGGTAAACCAGCGCGGCGAGGTCGTTGCGCTGGGCAGCAATCGCGACGGCGGCCTGGCCCTCGCGCGGCCGCAGCCTGTCGGATCACTGGCCAAGATCGCCGCCGCGCTCGCCCTCGGCCCAACCGACCAACCCAGCACGCGGTATTGCCGCGGCCCCGGCTGCGAGGCGTTGCACATCTTCGCCCGCTCGCTGGCCAGACCCCTCGAACACCGCCTGTCAAGAGTGCCTGAAGCCAGCCTGTCGCGAGCCTTCGCCGCGCTCGGCTGGCACGTGCCGCCGGGGGAAGCGGCACGCCGTCACGCGGTCTATGGCGGGCTTGAGGAAAGCGCCGCCACGGTGCTGCGCGCTGTCACTGCCGTGACCGACAACCTTGCACACAAGCCGCAGACGGTGTCGCTGCCCCATGTAGTGCATTCCGTCAAGCTGAGAGATGGCAAGCTGAGAGATGGCCGCACCATGACACCGCAGCTTCCGAGCCTACCAGCCGAGCCGCTTGCGAGAGCTTTGGTTGAGCCGACCCGCTCGTTCGCCATCAGAGTGCTGGAGGCACCGATCAAGGAGCGCGCCGGAACCGCGCATCGGCTCGCCGCGGTGCTAGACCGCCCCGACATTGGGCTGCGCTGGGCCAAGACCGGCACGGCCAATGCTGATGGCGGCGAAAACCTTACCCGCACGAGCTGGGTCGCCGGCGGGTTTGTCCATCGCGCCCAACCCTTCGCCTTTCTCGTCCTGGTAACCGCCCCGTCCAACCGCGTCCCGCTCGGCCATGTCGAGGCTCGCGATGTCGCGGTGCCGCTGGCAGCCGCCCTCCTTTCCGCCAGCCTCGACCGCCTCGCCGCAAAGGTGACCGACCGATGATCCACCTCAAAGCCGCCAAGCTCATCCATTATGCTGCCGTTGCGGCGTTGATCTGGGCCTCCTTCAAGGGGTTCCACGCGCTGCTGGCCAGCGAATGCGAGCCACGTCACCGACAGGAGCAACAGCGCCAGGCGGAGCGGTGCAGCCAAAAGCAGCCAGATTGCTGCAGCGAACAGCATTGCGACCTCGTCAGCTGGCGCGCCGGCGCGCCAGTAGCGCGCTCAACCCAACCCCCGCCTTGGCCAGCAGAGCGCCGCGCAGGAAATCGCCCTGTGCGGCGAGAACCCGGACATAGGCGAGCAGCTCGCCGCCGAGATTCTGCGGGCCGCTCTCATAGAGCCGCCAGGCCAGCCAGCAGAACGCAGCGGCGAGGAGCAGCCGCCTCAGCCAGGGCACGATCAGCAATGCAAAGCCGGCCACCGCGCCGCACACGACGCCGGCGACAAACGTGATCTCGGAGGCGCTCAGCTGGTACATTGCCATGACTCCCAGGGCCGACGCGGCCGGGCCGCAGCCCACCGATTGGCCGCGCACCCTGGAGCCGACTGCCCGCGCGAGATGGTCCCGCAACCTTGCCTGCGAGCGCTGCCTCGACCGGCGCGTATCCCGACCCCGGGGCGGCACCGAGGCGCTGATCGCGATCACGCTCTCGCGGACAGCCCTTGCCCGCTTGCCGTTGAATGAAACCCGTAGCTCGCGGGCGAGCGGAGCCGCGGCAGCGCCGGATTCACGCGGCCCGGCGGCGGCCACAGAGCCGCGGGCGGCGCTTTCGACAGGCCGCAAACCGTGGTGTCACCACGGTCTCATTGAAACCCACAGTTCGACCGCGACGTCATCCTGGCCGCACTCAGCGCCGCAAACCGTGGTGTCACCACGCCTCACTGAGAGGTGGGGTGCCCGTCTGCGAATTTTTATTTGGAAAACAACGCTACAGAACGAGCGGCTTGGGGCCGGGAATGACAACGGGAGGACCGATGCCGGCCAGGGGACGCTGCGCGTCTGTACCGCCCACCCGCGCAATCAGCAAGCGGTCGCGCCTTCGGTCGAGAATTTGCGCCAGCTCCAGCTCGATGCGGAGCGCTGCGCCTGGGTCGTCCGCTGCCCGATGTTGCGCGATACGCAGGGGCGCATTCCCGAAATACGCCGGCGCGGCGTGGCCGAGGAACCAGCCTCCCGGCGCGCACCAGGACACCGGGACGCCGCGCCGCAGCAGCTCGTGCAGGCCCGGTCAGCACCACTTCCGAGATTTCGGTGAGCCGCGCCGCATGCCGCGCCCCGTCCGGCAACAGGATCTCGACAAGATCGCCCGTTTTCGACAATCGGGCGCCTTCGGTCGAGACATAGATCGGCCGCGCGTCCGGGGCTTGCGGCGGCCGCTCGAAACTGACTGTTTCGTTTTCGTCGATCACGCCGCACTAACCGGCTGGAACAGGCCGAGCCCGAAATGGCAGCCATAGCCCAGCGCCAAGGGGCCGGTGACGGTTTCCGGGAACTCGATGAGCAGGAACCACCCGGGCAGCATCGGTGCCGGCGGTCCTTTCATGCGACGGCGGACAAAGGCCTCGGCTTCGAGCAGTCCCGCGGACGTCGAGACGCCCGGCAGCTGATGCACCTCCAATGGCACCGGCAGACCGCGCAGCCCCAATTCGCGCAGCAGATGCTCGACGAGCCCGGCGCGTTTCTTCCGGTGCCACGGCGGCAGATACGGGGTCATCGACACCCAGCGCCGGGACGCCCCCAGCAGGAGACCGCCCGCTCGCGACGCACGGCCATCCCCCGCCCACATGTCGAGGCACGCACCGGGCAATCGCGGCACAAACGAGTGCAGCGCCATGATTGCCGCATCCGGCAGGCCGGCATCGGCGTGGATCACCAGATGATCGATCCAGCCGTCGAGATCGGCGGCCTCCGCAAGGTGGAAGGCGTGCTGATGCACCCAACCAGGGGACGGAAGGCCGTGCCCCGACAACACCGGCGGGATCGCGTCCGGGCCATAGGCGAGCCGCAGACAGCCGAGCGCTGCGCTGTGCATCGCCTCGCCGACCCGCAGCGCCTCGGTCAAGGGCAGCCCATGCGACAGTCGCCACCGCACTGTCGTCGAATGAACATCCGGTTTGATCATCCCCCCTCCGGCCGCGTCGCGATGGCGATCTCGCTGCCCAGGAACACCAGATTCTCTCCCGGCCCGACCCGTCCGACGCGCGGCTCGATGCCCCGTTCGAGCAGGCATTTTATCATCGCGTCGTGCGGCACCTCGTCGAAGAAGCGCGCCAGATCGGCGTCGACAATCCAAGCGTTGCCGTCCTTGATCCCGGTACGGACGCGCTCCAGCGCCTGCCCCGTAGAGCGGCCGGCCCGATAGCCGAAACTTGGACTCGACATCTGCGCGTCGAGGCCGCGGTCGAGGAGCAGCATCAACGCCGCTTGCACCACCCTGTCGCGCACACAGGGTATCGCCAGCACGCGGACCCCGCTGTCCTTCTTCGCGATCTCGACCCGGCGCAGCGGACCCGGCCGGTACCGGTCGGACAGCAATTCGCGGCTGAGGCGTCCGAGGCGCGCCTCCAGACCGACGGCAAAATCGTTGATCCTGACACCATCGCCGCCCGGCCCACCCTGGTTGCGCCGCACGCGCGCCCAGCCTTCGGCGATCTGGCCGGGCGCCGCGAGCTGATCGAGGGTGAGCGGATGGCGAACCGCCGGAGAGCCTCGGCGCAATAGGAACATCGGGCCTCGGTCGCTCCACGGATCTATCCACGGCAGCGGCTGGCGGCCGCGGCCGCGCTCATAGCGAAACTCGGTCGCCTGCGAGCCTATCACCTTGCGAACGACCTTCCGCGAGACGCGAAACTCGCGGCAGATCGCGTTGATCGGCTTCGTCTCAAGCGGAATACGCCCGATCGGTTTTCGCGATTGTCTCCACTACCAGCATCCCCAATCCGGCTTCCATGTTCCCCGATGGAAGCCACTGTGGACCCGCCGTCGTCGGGGTCCCGATTGGATGCCGATCACCCGAACACGGGATCTTATACCAACCCGCGGTGAAGTTGACTCGCTGAGGGGGATTCCCTTTATGCGAGATCTGTGACTCATGGAGAGCCGGTTATTCGCGGGAGGGAGCGATGCCGGCGGTACGGTCGCGATCGGATTGGGATGCGGTGCAGGTGCGCGCGGCGGCGCGGGAAGCGCAGGATGCCGCCCAGGTTCGCCGGTTACTGGCGATCGCGGCCGGTTTACGAGGGGAAGAAGCGGGCTGAGGCAGCGCAGGCTGGGGCGATGGACCGGCAGACATTGCGCGACTGGGTTCACCGCTTCAACGCCGCAGGTCCGGCTGGGCTGATCGACCGCAAGGCCCCCGGGGCAAAGCGGGGATTGACCGCCGAGCAGGAGGCGGAGTTGGCCGCGCTGATCGAGGCCGGTCCCGACCGCGAGCGCAACGGGGTGGTGCGCTGGCGCTGTGTCGATCTGCAAAAGCTGATCTTGGACCGCTGGGATGTGGCGTATCACGAAAGCACTGCCGGCAAGCTGGTCAGGCGGCTGGGGTTCCGGCACATCTCGGCCCGCCCGCGCCATCTCGGGCAGGACCCGGCCGAGATCGAGGCGTTCAAAAAAACTTTACTGCTCGCCTGCAAGAGACCGCCGAAAGGCTCGCACCGGGCACACCGACCGGGCACACCGATAGAGGTCTGGTTCCAGGACGAGATGCGGCTCGGTCAGAAGAACAAGATCACCCGGCGCTGGGCGCGGCGCGGCACCCGGCCGCGAGCCTTGGCCGATCTGCGCACCAAGTCAGCCTATTTATTCGGCGCGATCTGCCCCGAACGGGGAACCGGTGCTGCGATCGTCATGCCGCACGCCGACGGCGCGGCGATGCAGCACCACCTCGACGAGATCGGCCGGATGATCGCGCCAGGCGCGCACGGCCTCATCGTGCTCGATCAGGCCGCCTGGCACACCACCGACAAGCTGCGCTTGCCGGCCAATCTCTCGCTGCTCGCGCTGCCGCCCAAATCGCCCGAGCTGAACCCCGCGGAAAACGTCTGGGAATTCCTGCGCCAGAACAAACTTTCCAACCTGATCTTCGAGGGCTATGAGGCAATCGTCGCTGCGGCCTGCGACCGCTGGCAGGAACGCTATTTGGCGTGTGGGCTTGCCGGGCTGAAGCGCGACGCGACGCGACGCGGGCGCAAGCCGCCGCTCACCGCCTCGGTAATTGAGCGCGTGGTGGAGATGACCGTGCACGACAAGCCACCGGCCTGCGAGGCAGGGGAGCGCGCGTGGGAGCGCGCGCGTGCTGGCGAAGGCGATCGGCATCAGCCACACCAGCGTGCAACGCATCTGGAAGGCGCACGGCTTGAAGCCACACTTGGTGAAAGCCTTCAAACTGTCGAACGACAAGCAGTTCGTTGAGAAGGTCAAGGACGTGGTCGGTCTTTATCTCGATCCGCCGGACAAAGCCGCCGGACAAAGCCCTTGTCTTCTCGGTCGATGAGAAATCGCAGATCCAGGCGCTCGATCGCACGCAGCCCGGCTTGCCGATGAAAAAAGGCCGGGCCGGGACGATGACCCACGACTACAAACGCAACGGCACCACGACGCTGTTCGCCGCCCTCAACGTCGCTACCGGCCATGTCATCGGCCAATGCATGAAGCGGCATCGCCATCAGGAGTGGCTCAAATTCCTCGGCGCCATCGACCGCAACACCCCAACCGGGCTCGCCTTGCACCTGATCGCCGACAACTACGCGACGCACAAGCATCCCAAGGTCAAGGCGTGGCTCAAGCGGCATCCGCTTTCCGTTTCCGGGAAGGCTCCCCACACCGCAAATTTACCGTCTGCCAATACCAGACGGGCTACGTAGATCTCGCGTCGGTCGTGGCGGAACTCGCTGCGCGCGAGCCCGGCTGGGGCGGATCGGCCACAATCATTGGCTCACCTCAGGGGCGAGGTTCTAAACTCCCGCTCGAGGCGGTCGTCGCCGCGGTCGCCCGACGGCTCCTATGATGACCGAGGCGTCGCCGCCAATTGGGGTGCTATTCGCGCACGGCCTGCGGTGCCCGGGCGCCCGGGCGCGGCCGGTATTGCGCAGCTCCGACACCGGCTTCCGTAACCATGATGTCCGCAGCGTTGACGAGCCCAAGCCCGCAGGTCGAAGTCTTGCGATCGTGGGCCGGGTCAGACAATCGTATCTTGGTCATCACGCCGAAGGTGGATAGCAACCGGCGGATCTCTTCCGCGTCGTTCAGTTGCTCTCCCAGCTTCTCCCTGAGTTCCTTCTGTAACTTGGACTTATATTCCGAAAATTTTTGCCTCAGCTTTGGATGCTCGCCGCCGATCGGGTACCCCAATCTCGCCACGTCCTGCCACGAGGTCCGGACCGCTTGGTCCCACTGTCGCTCGCCCCAGAACGGTGCGTCAGCCATTTCGTTCACCCGGTCCCAGGCGGCAATCTCGCTGCCGGCCCGACCCGATCTCTGCCGTTCCGCGAGAACCGAATTGTAAGCTTCAGAACAAAAAGTCAAAAATTCATCGATGCATCGGTCCGTTACCGATATTTCGTGAATCGCAGCGTAAATGCGGAGATTAGGTCTTTATCTGCCAGGAATTCACAGTGAGAAATCCGTCCATCGAGAGCCCGCCGCGGTGCTTGCCGCCCAGGCCCGTTGGCCCCACGCCTGGCAAGCCGGTCCGCATCGCCTCGTTGTCCTTGTCGGCGCCCCGGCTGTCCTTGTGCACCCCTGCGAAGCCCTCGATCACTTCCCGATCGACCGGCACCGACGACGCGGCCGCATCAAAAAAGAAGAACTCCTTCTGTTTTCGAGTCGCTCCTCCGGCACCGGTATTGCCGGTGAACACCAGCGCGCCGTTTTTTAGCTGGTAGCCGGCCCGCTGCTGAAACGAGGCCTTCACCGAAGCAGCCGCATCCCCGCCCGCATCGGCCGGGATTGGCGTCTCGACCCACACCGTTTGCGCCAGCGACAGACCCGCGGTTTCCCACGCGTGGCATCGCGTTGCCGCCGACCCGCGCTTTGCCCACCGTGTAGCGTCGCCGCTCAGCGCCGCCAGATGGCGATGATCGACACGCGCAAACCGGCAAGGCGTCAGCTGCCAACGGCTCCCCTCGAACCTCAGCCAGCCGGCACGCGAGCGCCGGCCGGTCGCGATAGAACAGTGTCGCCCCGCTGCTGAGATCGCGGACGCCGAGACGGCGATCGTCGACTCGGATGAACTTGCCGAAGGCGGCGATCTCGATCACGCTACGTATCATCCCGTTGAGCGACGATCCGGGAATGGCGTAGCGGCCATCCGGCAGCAAGAACGGGTGCACGGTGTGGTCCCCCCGCTTCCTGTCGCCGCCGACGAGCATCGGCGTGCGCGCGGTTACGGTGAACGAGAGGACCCCGCTCACGCCATCATCGAAAGGGAGGTCGTGCGATACGGCAGCGTGCCATTCGGGGAAGTACACGAAGCGGGAGAGCGGTACGAAGTTGTATGGGGCGGTAATCGCCATGATCACCTCGCTCACGAGAAGCCCACAAACCGCGCCGCGATGCGGCGCGAACCATGTTCGTCCACCTGCCAGTAGATATTGTAGTGGAGGTGGCCCACTCCTTCGCCGAGCACGCCGATGCGCTCGACGAGGTACTCGTCGCCCTCGTCTTCGCGAAAGGCGATGAGCCGCCAGCTGCCGCCCTCGCTGGGGCGCAGGTGCAGGCTGTGCGACCCGCCATCGGTCAGCTCGCCGTAGAGCGGCATCCCGGTTTCCGCGAATTCGGCGGGCAGCGTGATTGGCCCAGCGCCCGAGGTGGTCGACCAAAGACGCGATTGGCGCCGCATCCACCCGGCAACCCACCCATTCGGGGGGCTTGGGCCGAGAGCGCGTCGACGAGCGCATTGGGGTCGGCGACCTGCGATGCGTTCACCGTCAATCGCGCACGGAACAGTGGCGGCAGCTTATGCTGCCGCGGGAGGCCGGCGTAGAGGCCGTGTAATTCTTGATTCATGCGGCGGGTCCCTCTCGCGCAGCGCCGCCGGCTTGCTGCGGCCGAACGATCCTGCCCGAGCAATAGCCGTGGCTGCGGCCGCCACCTAGGGCTAGGCGGCCGTGCACCAGATCCTCGAGCGCGCGATCGAGCGCCGTCAGCGCGCGCGCGTCTGCTTGAGCGGCATCGAGGATCACCAATGACAACGTCATCGGATCCGAGTTGCCGGATACGAGCTCCTCGCTGAACAAGAGCCCGTCGCGGACTCCCTGGGTGAAGCGGTCGATCGAGTTGTGCGGCATGATCGATATGGGTTGTTCGACCAAATGCAGGTCGTGCCCTATCACCCGCCCCGCCCGCCCGTTGCCGTCGTCCTTGACCTGGCCGAAAAGCTCGATGACGGCAGGGTTGTTCTCCGCCCACTCGGCAAGCTGCTCGGCAGAGGTTTTGGGGGTGGCGAAGCGTCGCTCAATCCGGTTGTAATGGTAGGCCACGCGGTGCGCGATCGCCCCCTTTATCCCGCTCCATGGCACCACTAGCCGGGATTCGTATTGCGATCGCATCCCGTTCCAGACCACGACCGGCTCGCGGAGCGGGAGAAGGTCGGCAGCTTTTTCAGTTGCCGTCAGCCTCCCGGGTTGGCTCCCTTGCCCGAACCGCCAGAAATCTTGGAATTCAAGCTCGATCTCGATCCTGCGGTCCCTAGCCTGGGCATTGGCGGGCGGCAACGCTCGTGCATTCTGGACCCGTCCCCATCGGCGATCAGGACAGCCGGCGTGGCCTGGACCTCACGGGGCAGCTGGGCGAATCGCGCGCGGTCGTCGGCATTGCGCAAGTCGAACGTCACCATGGCGGCGCGAGCCAGCTTCAGGCGGCCGAGGCCGCGTCGTGTGGCTCCCCCCGCACGGACGCTCGGCGTATCGAACAGACCGAGCACCTGCTCGAGGCGGTCGCCGAGAGGCGTTTCACTCCACAAGACCAGTTCGACTGTGAACCGATTTCCGACCGGCAGGATCGAGCGATCGAACTTGCCCTGCGGCACCGTGATGCCACGATGGTCGATCCGAACGTGATCGCGGGCGACCGGTTGCCCACCGTCTATCCACGGCGAGCAAGGGGTCCTGCGAGAGCCGGACGCGCTCCTCTCCGAGAGCGAGCCCCTCGACGGGGCGATCTTCGGCATCGTGAATGCATCCCCAGGACACTTCGAGCGCCGAGATCGCGCCCCTGTCGCCGTGCGGTACGGTGAACCCGAACAAGCTGTCCGCCGCTGCCGCGCCATAATGGCGGCCATAGCCGTGGCGGAGAACGCCGGCCAGGCTCGACGCAGGTAGCGCCGGCAGGCCGTTGGCATCGCGCACGAGCGCCGTATCGAACAGTCCCGCGCCGAGCCCGGTACTACCGACCGACAGCGCAGTCTCGGCCTCCAGGACGACACGCGCTAGCTTCAGACAAGGCCAGGAGAGGATCATCTGTCGCGCTCGCTCCGCAAGTATTCCCGCGTTCGTGCGGCGAGCAAACCGAGCGCATACGCGATTTCGCGCACCGGGTATTGTCCAAGACCATCCGTTGTTCGGCTCACCAGCCAATCACGGAAGGTAACAACCCGTCCGGCATGGATCCCTTCGCTCGACCACTCCGGGTCGTCGGGGCGACAAATGGCCGATGGCCCATCGAACAGGGCCGCGGACAGAGCATCCAGGGTGGGTTCCGGTCTCCCTGCTGCGTGGAGGAAGCGTCCCCATTGGGTTGACCCGGGGCCAAACCGCCGGCCTTGCCGGACACCCGCCCGGATGCGACCGGCGACGTACAGCTCCTTCATTTCCTCGATCCACTGATCCACCAGCCGAAGAATGCGGACTCGGATTCGAGTCGCCTCACCCTGCTCGTCGAGCCAGGCGATCACGCCCGCGCTGTACTCGTCTCGCTCCGGCAAGGCTTCGAGGCCTTTGCGCGGCACCAAGGGCGGGTCAGGATGGTCGTCGGCGCCGATCTCGACGCGGCCGACGTTTCCGCGATCTTGAAGGGCGAAGAGGCGCGGCGCGATGCCGCGCTGCTCGCGGCGCTCGGCGTTCCCGAGGATTGGCCGGCGGAAGTGCGCGAGGGCGTCGCGCTTCTCGCCTGGATGGTCGCCCGCCAACGGCTCGACGTGCGTGTCGCACTCCGCGTGCATTCCCGATCCGGGCGGCCGTTGACGCCGGACTCGGTCGCGGACGGCTATGTCCACATGAAATTTGCGGTATTGCGCGACGCGGCCGGCGACCGGCTTTACCTAAGCGGCTCGCTTAACGAATCGCGCACCGCGCTGCACCTCAACGCCGAAAACATCGACGTGCACTGCTCGTGGCGTGGCGACGATCCGGCCGCCCGGGTCGCCGATGCCGAGCACCGCTTCGCACTCCTTTGGGGAGACCAGAACGCGGCAATGCGGGTCATGCCGCTTCCCGAAGCGGTGCAACAGCGCCTCATTGAGTTTGCAGAATTCGTACCGTTCCGCCGCCGCAAGGAGCCTGAGAGCCCCATCGAGCTTGACGAGGGACCCTCGCTGTCGCCCCTCGAACGGCTTCGCTTCGCGCTGCTGCGCGACGGTCCCCGACTGCCCAACGGCCGCGCGGTTGGTATCGCGACGGCGCCGGTCGAGCCCTGGCCGCATCAGGCGGTCGTCGCCCGGCGGTTGGTGGAGTGTTTCCCATTCTCCTGGCTGCTGTGCGACGAAGTCGGGCTCGGCAAGACAATCGAAGCCGGGCTGGCGCTGCGCTCGCTCTACCTGTCCGGCATTGCGAAGCGCATCCTGATCGCGGCGCCGGCCAGCCTGACGCGCCAATGGCAGCGCGAGATGGCGTCGAAATTCTTGCTGCCGTTCGGACGCGCGCGCTCGGGCGCGCCGCTACGCCACGAGTACCTCCTTCCACGGGAGATGGATCTGCCAGCGGCATCGCTCTGCGAGCCCGACCTTGCGATCGTCTCGACCGGACTCCTTGTCCGCCAGGACCGCCGCGAGGAATTGCGGCGGGCGCGCGAGTTCGACGTACTGTTGCTCGACGAAGCGCACTACGCGCGCCGGCGCAACCCGCAGGGAGGCACACGCGCCGATCCCGATTTCGGAACGCTGCATCGCCTGTTGGTCGACCTGTTGCGCGGGAAAGCAAGGGCGCTTTACCTCGCCACGGCGACGCCGATGCAGCTCGACCCGATCGAGGCTGCGGATCTCGTTTCCTTGACGCGGCGCGCCGGCCCGTTCCTTCAAGACCCCAGCCTTTTTCTCGGCTACTACGGCGCGCTTGGCGCGCTGGTGAATGGTCGCGAGCTGCTGCCCGTCGAATGGGAGTTCCTGCGACGATCGATCCGCCTTGTCGAAGAGCAAGACCCGCCGCTATGGGAATGGCTCACGGCGAACGTAATCGACGGACGAACCCGTCTTGCCGTTCGGCGCTGGCTCGACGACGGCAGAGCCCCGGCCGGCCTTGACCGACGGCACCTGCTCCGGCTGATCTTCGCCGCACCGCCATTGTCGCGGGTCATGCTGCGCAATACGCGGCCGCTACTGGAGATATATCGCCAAGAGGGCCGGCTCGGCGCAAATCTCGCTAAGCGCGAGATCCTCCCGATACCGCGAATGGTTTTCAGCGTTCAGGAAAAGATCGTCTACGAAGCGCTCGAGGATTATTGCAAGGGGCTGACTGAGCAGCTCGGCAATCGGCGCAACAGCGCACGCGCGCAATCACTCGGCTTCTATTTGAGCTTTCTGCGGTTGCGCTTCGCGTCGAGCCTGTTCGCCATTAGCGAGACGCTACGTCGCCGCCGCGAACGCGTCGAGGCTACTCGACGTGCGCTGGCGCCGCGAGAGAGCAGCGGCGAAATGGAGCGGGAAGACCAGCTCTACGGCGACGAGGAAGGCGACGAGAGCGCCGTCGGCGAGGTGTTACGCGACCGCACGCCCGACGATCTCGCCTGGGAACTCGGCAAGTTGAACCACCTGATCGAGCGTCTTCAGGATCTGACCGCCACGCCATCGAAAATGCTGCAATTGCTGGGCGTATTGGAGAAGCGCCGGAGACCCGGCAACCGCGTCAAACAAATGGTCGTGTTCACCCGATTCACAGACACGCTCGACGATATCGTTGGCCGCCTCCGCACGGTCGACAACGGTTTGTTGATCGGCACCTATTCCGGCCAAGGTGGTCA
>Ga0326597_10005746_pt1 | contig 17140 bp, 18 predicted proteins | sample RVTome_12_FD_203789 | JGI IMG/M metagenome (GOLD analysis project Ga0326597, IMG submission 203789) | Soil microbial communities from uranium-contaminated site in the Upper Colorado River Basin, Wyoming, United States - RVT100D185 | ecosystem: Environmental > Terrestrial > Soil > Contaminated >...
GGCAATGTGGGTCACTACGCGAAGATTGTGCAAAAAACGGCGACGTTACGGCGGTTGATTTCAGCGGCGTCGGAGATTTCTGATTTGGGGTTTGTTGAGGGCAATGAGGTGGATACGGTATTGGATCAAGCCGAGCAGGCGATTTTTTCAGTGTCGAAGCAACACAAAAATCTTAATTTCACAAAGTTATCTGACGCGCTGGAAGACGCGTTTACTAGAATCGATAGCTTACATAAGGGCGAGCGGGCGTTAAGAGGAGTGCCGAGCGGGTTTCCGGATATTGATTCGATTTTGGCCGGATTTCAACCATCGGACTTGGTGATATTAGCAGCTAGGCCGTCGGTAGGAAAAACTACCCTGGCGCTGGATTTCGCGCGAGCCGCGGCTTTGAATGGCGTGCCGACGGGGGTGTTTAGCTTGGAGATGTCGCGCGAGCAGCTGGTAGACAGGATGTTGGCGGCGCAAGCGCACGTTGATTTGTGGCGCTTAAGAACAGGCAAGCTAGAGAGTCGAGGGGAGTTTGATGATTTCGCGCGGATTGGTAAGGCGATGGGCGAATTGAGCGAAGTGCCGATTTACATTGATGACAGAGCGTCTAATAATGTGATGGGCATGCGGACGATGGCGCGGCGGTTGCAATCGGAGCATGGGCTGGGACTACTAATTATTGATTATTTGCAGTTAATGGAATCTAGTCGATATCAGGACAATCGAGTACAAGAAGTATCGGATATATCGAGGAGTTTAAAAAAATTAGCTTTGGAACTTGATGTGCCAATATTGGCTTTATCACAGCTGAATAGATCGGTAGAGATGCGGCCAGACCAGAAACCAAAGTTATCGGACTTGCGAGAATCGGGCAGCATTGAGCAAGACGCTGATGTGGTTATGTTTATTCATCGGCCGCCGCTAGCGGAAGACGAGGAGAGGTCGGAAGCGTATGACGTGAATCTGATTATAGCCAAACACAGAAATGGCCCGACGGGTGAAGTGGATTTGCGGTTCCATAGTCGGTTTGTGACATATATGCCGCCGGCGGAAGCTTACGAGCAATTGGCAGAGATACCGCAAGAACAGGAAAAGGCAGTGGTCTGATTATGCAATCAGTATTGCCAAAAGCCGTGCGAGAATTGACGCAAGAGCTAACGCGCTTGCCGGGAGTGGGCCCCAAAACAGCTAAACGCTTGGCGATTTATTTATTGCGACAGCCGTATAGTAGCGTGTCTCGTTTAGCCGGGGCACTGAAAGATTTGCACGCCAATGTGCGGATCTGTAGGACTTGTTTTAGTTTGGCCGAAGCGGAGGAATGCTTGATTTGCAAAGACAGCGCGCGAGATAGGTCGGTTGTTTGCGTGGTTGAGGAAGCATTGGACGTGGAGGCTTTTGAAAGGACTGATGTATATACTGGCGTGTATCATATTTTAGGCGGAGTGCTATCTCCCCTAGAAGGAGTAACGCACGACCAGTTGAATTTTAAACAGCTTTTCGCGCGCTTAGAAAACGAGGCTATTAAAGAGCTGATTATCGGTTTGGACCACAATATGGAAAGCGAAGTAACCGCGCGATACATTTTAGAGAATGTGTCTAAAGATAACTTGAAAGTAACTAGATTGGCGCGGGGACTACCCACCGGAGGCGATATTGAATTCGCGGATAGCTTGACGTTATCAGCGGCGTTTCAGGGGCGGAGCAGGCTCTAGGCTTTGATTGTGTTGATTTCGACTTGAGTGTAGTGCTGCTTGTGGCCGAGAACTTGGCGATTGCGTTTCTTGGCTTTCATTTTGACGCCAAAGAGTTTGGGGTGGCGGGCATGATCTATGACTTTAGCCTCAACAACGGCGCCTTTAACAAGCGGGGTGCCGATGGTGATTTTATCGTCTTTAGATGTCAGTAAGACTTCTTCAAATTTAACTGATTGTCCGGCTTCGACGGGTAGTTTTTCAATTTTAATTTTATCGCCAGGAGCGACTAGGTATTGCTTACCGCCGGTTTTGATAACAGCTTGCATGGGATATAAACTACTGTACTTCGGTTCCGGTGTCAATTTTTAGATGAGCGGCTTGGCCAGCGGCTAGCTCAAGGACGTGATCTACTTCGGTAGGCGAGACATAGTGCGCTAGTTCGGAGTCGGGAGCAGAGCTATCGGCTGGTGGTGGAACGTTCGCGTTAACACCGGTGACTACCCCATTGCTGATCCAGATAATGTCTATAGGGATAAGCATATCTTTCATCCAGAAGGCGGTTTTTTTAGGCTCCGCAAAAGTGAAGAGCAGACCAGAGTTAGTAGAGATTGCGGCGCAGCCGCTTAAGCCTTGGGCGCGTTCGGCGGATGAGGAAGCAACGCCAACAGTGAGAACTTGATCGTTGATATTGAGATCCTGTTGAGGAAGCGTGGCTAGTTGGCAGGCGGGCAGCTGATCAGATTCTTTGACTATTGATTCAATTGCCTCTTCCTGACCTCCTCCCCCCGTATCAGAATCCGAGGGCTCTCCCCCTTCGTAAGGGGGAGAAAAATTTTGATTCAAACGCCAGATGCCGGCTATTAAAAGCAGAGAAACAATGATGACTAAAACAATGGCAAAACTAACGACTTTTTTCATGACGAATAATTGTAGCAAAAATAAAAATCAATAGCAAAGCGGCGGCGATAACAATAGTCAGCAACTTATAACTAGTGGATAATAGCAAAGCAGCTATGCCAAGTAGGCTAGTGAAGACAATAGCGATAAGGGTGATTTGGGCGGAACTAAAGCCGAGAAAACGCAGGCGATCATGTAGATGCAGCTGGTCACCGCCGCGCCAGGGAGGACGACGCTTGATCAGACGTTGTAGTATGACAAAGATGGCATCGAGAATTGGCAAGGATAAAACAAGCAGAGTGGTAGCGATCTTGCCACCGCCAAAGGCAGCTAGGCCAAGATAGAGCCCCAAAAACCAGCTGCCAGAAGTACCAAGATAAACTTTGGCTGGTGGCCAGTTGAACAGTAAAAAGGCAGCTAGGGCGCTAAAGCCTATGAGGCTCAAGGCAAGCGTGGCTGAATCTTGAGTGGCGGGTAGTAAACTAATAGCAGCGAGGACCAGAAAGGCAACGAGACTAACGCCACTGGCTAAGCCATCGACTCCGTCGAGCCAATTGATGGCATTGATCATAAGAAATAGCCAGACGACAGCTACTAAACTACCCGGAATTAACCAGGTACCTAGAGAAAATTGATCTAAATATATTAGCCCGTCCCCGAAAGGGTTAGTGATATAGGGAATGCTCCAGCCAAAACTGACAACTGGTAAAATGGCGGCTAGTTGCCAGATAATTTGCAAGCCGGGTGAGAGAGAAAGTTTTTCGTCCACCGTGCCGCCAATGGCGATGATGAGTCCGGCCAGGACTAGGCCAAGTAATAAGTAAAATTTTAGAATAAAGGCGCTAAAGAATATGATGGTGAATATCAGGGCAAGGCCAACGCGGGGCAATTTGGCGCGCTTGTTGAGAATGATAGTTATTAGAAAAGCAGTGAAGCTAAAAGCGTAAAGAGCTAGACGAGGGTGTTGCGGAGACAGGATGGTGAGATCGAACATCGTTATTGCCTAGCCTCTATCGCTTTAAGCTTTCTTGCGATGTTTTTGCATGACGTTGAAGTTTAGGTCACGGCCGAGCATGAGGCGGGTTTCAGAATCGAGCGCGGGAATGGCGGAAAGCAAAGTGGCGATGGCTGGGACTAAAACCCACATCCAGGCGAAGCTTAAATAGCGCCAGCTAGTAACGTGCCGGGGCTTGGGGGGCAAGAGATAGTAAGTGAGGATACCAGAGAGCACTAGGCCAGTCATGGCAATAGTCATTATGGTTCTGGTGATAAAGGGCAGGTTGTAAGAGAGGGTGGTGATTTGAAATTCAGGACCGCCAACAATAATGGGCAGCCAGCCGAGAGCGGCGACGATGATGGGGGCGGTAGCCCAAGAATAATGACCCTCTAGAGTGCGCCAAATGTAGGTTAATTTAGTGCGCAGCGGCATTTTTTTATTGCGCAAGAAACGCTCGGCAATGTAAGGAAAATTTTCGATACCCCAAGCCCAGCGGCGTTTTTGTTTGTATTGGTTTTTGAGAGTTTGCCACCAAGACTTGCCTAGGGCGGCGTCCATGGAAACTGTTGTATATAGGGGCTCGGCGCGATAATGACCATCGTAGCGGACAAGGCACTGCCAGAAGATGCGGGAGTCTTCAGAGACTATGTTGGGCTGCCAATAGCCAACGTCTTTGAGAGCCTGGAGAGTCATGGAGTGACTAGAGAAGGTGACAAGACGTTCGGGGCGGGTGGATTCGATCATTTGCCAGAAGGTAGAACCAGTGGCAACGACCCGGGAAAAAGCGGGAGCGTCCCAAACGTTGTTGTGATACATTGGTAAAGGTTGATAACTGACATGATAAGGGTCGGGGTGAGTAATAAAGATGTAGGTGAGATAAGAAAAGTAGCCCTGGCCGACGACGGTGTCGCTATCGAAGTTGCTGACGAGTATCTGTTTTGTGTTAATGCCTTTGGCCGCAAGTTTTTTCTCCATAGCTTTAACAGCCCAATTAGCGTTGGCGCTTTTGACTCTCTTTTCACCGGGTAAGCCGTCGGGGTGCATAGTGGTCAAGAAAGTACCGAAATGCTGGGTATATTCTTGGGTAACTGTTTGAGCCTTTTTTTTAGCAATATCTCCGACGCGAGCCTCAAAGCCAACCACAACGTGCATATTGTTTTTAATAAAGTCGGTATTTTTCAGGCCATCTAGCGTAGTTCGTAAAACATCTAGGGATTCGTCGTAAGTGGGAATAATGACTATGTGATGAACGCGTGACCAGGATAAGTGGCCGGTGGCCCGCTTGGCTTTAGTTAACCAATCAACATCTTTGAGATGGCGTAAGCGGCGATAAGCATGAACGAGGTGAACAGACATATAGACAGCGCGGATGAGAATATACATGTCAAAAACAATGATAAATATGGCGACCCAGAAAGGCAGCGTAAAAGACAAGACAACTAAACCAATAAGAGTGGACCAACTTAATAGTCCGGGAAGGATTTGCCAGAAACTAGCGCGGACTTGAGTTAAATTGAATTCAATTTTGTACATTTTATATGGCTTTATATATTCAGTCTTTGTAAGAAGATGATAGTAGTTAACAGGATCGCTTGATGAAAAGGTAAAATGCCCCAGAGAAGCCAAGCGGCGGAAGCGGCGGATGACTTTATTATATAGCCTACAACAAGGTGGCCGGAAATGAGGAGAGTGCCGGTTAAGGGCAAGAGAATAATTTTTGAGCCTTCACCAATCAGGTCTATGCCGACACCAGAGGTATAATGCAAGACAGCGGTGGAGCTGGTACGCGGAAAAAACCAAAAGGCGACAACCCAAGAAGTTATGTTAAGAACTAGAGCGAGAAGGATTGTAAACCCGACTAGCTTGGTCACACGCCCTCTTTGGCGTACTCCGCGGCCACGGCCAGCACTCGATCAATGTACCAGGAGAATTTTTGCCAGTTGGGAGAGATATAGCGGCCAACGGCTTCGCGTTCGCGATTGGGATCGGTACCACCTCGATCAGCTAAATAGATAGCGGTGGCCACGATAGCATCGCCTAATTCATAGGGATTAGCTTTGGACTTTTTCATGAGAGAAGCAACGCGCGGCTCTATCCAGAGCCACGTATTGGGCATAAACTGACCAGGACCCATAGCGCCACCACCACGAGAGATGGGCGCGGTGTAGGGGTCCAGGCCTAGGTCACTAGTAATTTTAAGAAAAGCGTCGTGTTGTGATGTCAGCATATTGTCTGGAAATTGACCGGAGCCGACATTTTGACCCAGATTACTTTCGGTCTTAATAACGCCGAGAATTAGAGCGGCGCGGACGCCAGTCAACTCACTGGCATAACTAGCGGCGGCAAAGGCGTCGTTTAGTTTTACCTCTACTTTAGTACCAGAACTTTGGATAGTAAAAATATCTTGTTCGATTTCTTCACGCGCCTTTTTAGCATCGGCTAAAAGCCTTTGATAATTGGCCTGCTCGGCTTTTTTTGAGACTAGAAAGTTTTCTTGTTCGGATTTTTGGGTTGAGATATCAACTTGCTGGGCGGCTTGGATTTGCTGGAGCTTAACCAAATCAATGGCTTGTTGTTCGAGGTCAGACTGGCGTTTTTCCAGCTCTTCGCTTTTGTCTTTGAGTTCCTTAATGACCGCGGAAGTGTTTTTTTGCAATTCATGATAAGCAGAGCGCTCGGCCAACACTTGGCTCATGCTCAAATTGGTAAAGAAAATTTTTATTAGCGGTTGTCGTTCGCGCGCATAAAGCTCACGAACAAGATAACGCAAACGACTTTTAGTGTCTTCTATTTGCCGTTGTAAGGACTCGATAGAATCTTCGTTGTTGGCTTGTTCAGTTTTGGTGGCAGCGATGTCGGATTGAGTATTTTGAAGTTCGAGCTGGGCTTTTTGCAGAGAAGCTTGCAGACGACTAACTTGAGCATTAATAAGACTAGCTTCGTGTTGGGCGGTATCGTTTTGACTTTGTAGTTCCTTAATTTTTTTCTCCAGTTCGGCTATTTCATTTTGTTTATCGGCGAGATCCGTATTGCTGGTTTCAGCTTGAGCGCTTAAATTTCTAAACGGGATGATCAGGCTAGCGATTATAAACAAGCCGATGCCGAGACCTTTAGTAAACATTTGCCAGTCGCTACTGCCTTCATCGTCGTTTTCTTCCTGATAGGCGGTCCAGGATTCTTGGGGGGCCAAGATGCGAGTCTTCCCTATTTCTCCGACGGCTAGTAAGTGATTGTCCTTGGTGACTAGATGGTCGGCTTGGCCACCGGCCGCGGCTTGAAGAAATTTATAATCGTCGGGATCGTCTATGGTGACTTGAACTGGCGTGGGGGTGACTGGCTTGGCTTGGGAGAGAAATTTATTTATCCGGTTTTTATATTCGGGATCATTGATTAGCCGGCGCAAAATCTTGGTGTATTCGAGCTTGATATCAGGAGTAACAAGAGCAGTTATTTGTCCGTTGATAACGGCGTCTATGAGCTTGGCTTGAGTACTGTAGTCGTCTTGAAAGCCATCGATTAAAACATTAGTGTCTAAAACAATTCGCACGGGGGTAGCATACTTTCCACAGGGGCTTTAAGTCAATGTGTTATAATTTTGTTCGTATAGAACATATGGGATACAGCAACCTAAGCAAACGACAGTCGGATACGCTAGACGCGATTAAAGACTGGCTGGCGGCTAATAAATACGCGCCAAGCTACCGGGAGATTATGAGGGAAATGGGGATCAAGTCGCCGGCGACGATTTATAATCATGTACAGGCACTGAAAAAGAAGGGCTATCTAGCTATTAAAGATGGTGTTATGAGGTCTCTAGAGCTAACAGAAAAGTGCAACATGTTTTGTAAGGCGGTAGAGTTGCCGCTGGTGGGGATTATCGCGGCGGGACAGCCGATTGAGGCGGTGGAGAATAAGGAAATGATATCGATACCGATTGAACTACTCCCGCACTTGAACTGCTATGTTTTGCAAGTGAAAGGAGATTCGATGATTGATGATGGTATTTATGACGGTGATTATGTGGTAGTGGAGCGGAGTTTTTATCCGAATAACGGTGATGTGGTGGTGGCGCTTTTAAACAACGAAAACGCGACTTTGAAGCGGTATTATCGGGAAAAGACGAGGATTCGCTTGCAACCGGCGAATAAGAAGATGCGGCCGATTTACGCGAAGAATCCGGTAATACAGGGTATTGTCAGGGCGGTGCTTAGAAAGTATTAGACAATCATTGGGCTAGTTGAGGTTTTCGCGCTCCACTTCTGATTCTTGAGGAAGTGGAGTTTCTTTTTGTTCGCCGTCACTGATTTGATCAAGACGATTGGATAATTTATCTAATCTTCGAGTGGAATCGTCGTAGCGGTTTTTGGCGTTGTTTAAGTGGCTGCCAATCATGGTGAAATCTTTAGCAAATAATGTCATATCGTGCCGGACTTGGCTTAAATACTGGAGAATGTCTTTGGCCTGTTGTTCTATTTTCATGCCCCTTAGGCCAATTAAGATAGTTTGCAGATAAGCTAAGAAACTATTGGGCGAGACGGGAATAACCTTGTGCTGGAGGCTATATTGCCAAAGGTCGCCGTCGTGAACGAAGGCTTCGTAGTAGACACCTTCAATGGGAATATACATAAAGGCGTAATCTAAAGTTTTTTCTTGAGGATTTATGTATTTAGAGCTGATGTCAGAGATATGTTTTTTGATGTCGCGGATGAAGGCTTTTTTGTAAGGTTCGGAAAGGGTTGGATTTTCATGAATTTTGGAGAAATTCATCAGGGGAAATTTAGCGTCGATGGCGACAATGTGGCCGTCTTGCAGCCTGATAATGGCGTCGGCGATGTTGTGATTGGAAGGAAAAGTATATTGGAGTTTATAGCGGTCGTGTGGCAATATGTCGGATAATAAATTTGATAATAAAACTTCGCCAAAAGAGCCCCGGACTTTAGGCGCTTTTAACATATTTTGAAAGCTGGAGATTTCTTCGTTGGTTTTTTGCAGGGCGGCGGTGGCGTGTTCGAGCTTACCTAAACCGCTGACAACGGCGCGGACAGATTTTTCGGACTCCCCGATCGCCCGCATGTTGTCTTGCATGCGCCGATCGATTATTTCAGATAAATTTCGCATGTGATTGGCGATGGCTTGCTCGAGGCCAGCGGCAGCCGGGCGGCGAGTAAGCCACCAGATCACTCCCCCACCGATGATGAGGCCTAAAGCTAATAGAATTAGTTCCTGAATCACTAGATTAGTGTATCAGTTTTGTTTGGTTATTAGTATTTACTTTCCAGTTTTTGGATACGTTGTTCGTGATTTTGCACGGTTTGACCGATCACTTCGACCTTAACAGTAAGCTCGCCGACTTGGTTAAAGACTACGTCAAGTTTGTGTTTTATCTCGGGGATATCTTGAACGTATTCCATAATGGTATTGAACTTTTCGTCGTGGTGCTCTATCAGGGCTTCTAGTTTATGGTCAGATTCTTCTTTGAATTTATTGTACAGGGTGCCTATTTTCTTGTCGTACTGGGAAAATCTTTTGTCTAGTTTTTCGTCATGCTGGGCAAAACGAATATCAAGCTTACGGTCAAACTCTTTGATAAGCGCTTGGTTATTTTCAGAGATTAGTTGCTTAAGCTCTTCTTTATCTTGCGGTGTCATGATTAAAGAATAGCAGGAAGTTGATAACTAGTTAGGCAAGTTTTCCACGGCTTGTTCTAAGGAGACAAAGTTCTCGGGCGGCAGGATTTCTACCGGCTGATCGCGATCGGTTAGGGTGATAATAGTTTCAACAGTATTGGCGCCGGGGATAGTAAGAGAGCTTTTGAGTTGGCGGAGATCGGAAGTAAGTGGAGTCAGCCAGATCTCAACCGGGACTTGTGTAACTTCAGTAGTGCTTGACCTTAATTGATTGATTTGGTCGTCGGTTAGATTGGTTCCCAGTAGGCGGGCTAGATTGTCCATAAAGCTGACAATGGCCGCTTGGGAAGCTTGAGCTTGGTATTTATGAGTTGATTCATCACTGATTTCTTCTTGAGTTAGGTAAGTGACATCAGTGAGAAGCTCGGCTTGAGACGGAGCGGGAGTAGTGAGGCTTTGCTGGCCGCGAGGCAATTCTATCCACTGGCCCTTGAGTTTTTGGAGGATGGGGAAAAGAGGCGGGGATTTAGTGATAAAGATGTAGGTCTTATCGTCAATCAACCGGGCTTCGCCGGTCAGACCGACGGTCACGCTATCGGTGGCGATTGACATATTGATATTGGATTGGATAGCAGCGGCTTGGTTTTCAGCCCGGCGGTAGGCGCCGTCTAGAGTGATCTCGATTTGAGCTTCTTCGCCAAGGATCGATTGAGTTTGTTGACTATTAGCCAGAACTACTTTGGTGACAAAGTGGTGCGAAGTGGCGGCGGCAGCTTTGTTGAGAGCTAGGCCAGTTAAACGAGAAGGGCGGCGAAGGTAGAAGAGTAGACCAGTAATGATAACAATGACGACTACTAGGATTAACAGCTGCTTTGGCCATCTTTTGAGCATCCAACGAATTCTACGGGTTTATAGATATGTTATCAACTCTAATTCGTACCTCACCCTAACCCTCTCCTACCCTAGGAGAGGGAAATAACTAAACAATCTCTTCGCGGCGTTCACGGATAAAAACAAACCATTCTTCGACTAGGTCTATGAGGAGCTTGAAAGGAGCTTCGAGAATTCTGTCCATGAGAAACAATGGAATATTAAAACGCTGGAGAGTACGGGAGAGGAGGCCGCCAAATTCTAGAACCGGCAAAAAGATAAAGCTGGTGATAACGCCTATTGTGCTCTCGTGTTTGGGCAACACTCGTAGTTCATCGACCGTACGACGGTTTCTCATGGCTAAGAAACTGACTAGGCCAAGATAGAAGACAAAGAAGAAGATAGCCAGGAGCGAGAAGCCGAGTTTGTCGAGGGTGAAGGTGAGTAGCCAAAAGATAAAAATAAATAGAACAGTATAAATAAGACCAAAGGTGGCCCAGGTTAGGGCGCCATATTGGCGAGGGGCCTGCATGACGATAGTGGGCAATTCACCATCACCGGAAATAATTTTGTAGACTTGTTCAATAATTTTCTCGACATTGTCAGCACTAGGTAGTCGCACAGTGGCGCTTAAAAAGAATAATAATATGGGATGGAAAAGAGTGTTGGCGATAAGGGCGCCCCAGTGAATTTCTTTTAGGAAAAATCTTTCATAGGGAACCTCAACTAGAAAAACCAGGATAGTTTTGGTGAAAAGCAAGAAAAGCACGCTGTGGCGGGCACGGGCACTAATACGACGGATAATGGTGCCACCTTTTTCCTGGATAGCTCCTCGAACATTATTAGACAAGCTATCCAAGCTAGTTTCGGTAGTAACAATGGCATCTTGGCAGAGCTGGCGCATGATGCGATAAGGAACCGCCACGGGCTTGAGAATGGTGGCAACGCGGTGAGCTGAGGAGTGGTTGACTATTTGGTCGACGTCGGATTTAAACTTAGGTAGTTGGTGAACTAGATCGTTAACGGCCTCGGCCGACAGAGGCTGGTCTTTAGACCAAGCAGAGAAGTGGTGGATGAAATAGTGGTAGATAATCTCCTCATCGGCAGCGGCAAAGAGAGCCCGGTGACAACCAACAAATAGTTGAGCGGGTCGGTCGGCTTCGGCGACTAGGTTGTCGGTCCAGGTGGTGCGCTTATAGACATCATGATACATGAGATGAACTAGTGACTCCTCGGGTTTTCGGGGATAAATAAGCCGATCAATAGAAATGGCTACAACGTTTAGCAGCCAGCGAAAGAGGTCGGCATCCAGCCCGGGCTCGATTTGTCTAAGACTGATAATTTTTTGAGAAATAGCTATAGCTAATTTATTGGAAGCGGCTTCTATATAGCCACCGCGAATAAGCTCTTGCAGAAGAGCGGTGGCGACGATTACGGGTGGGTCGTCGGTAACGGTAGCGCTGGCTGAAGAGACGCGGCGATAGAGAACGCGGCTGATGGCGTGACGACGCAGGATGTCTATTTCTTCTGGTTCTAGTATGTTCCGAAAGCGTTCGTAAGCACCGGCTATACGCTTAGTAGCGGAAGAAACGGAAATTTGCTCTTCATCGGTGGCGGACTCGGGCAGGCTCTCGGCGCAGAGATTAAGGAATTTTTGAGCAGAGGGGCGAATTTCCATAGCAAAAGTTATGACATTATCATACTCTATTTTCTATGTTTTCTAGAATAATTGGGACAGTAGCCAAGGGAGAGGGTTTAGGCCGGCAGTTGGGTTTTCCGACGGCTAATTTAATTTTAGCTAATAAAAACGCTCTAAAGCCAGGTGTTTACGCGGCAAGAGCCAAGATAATAGGCGAAGAAAAAATTTACGCGGCGGCGGCGCACGTGGGGACGCGGCCGACTTTTGAGAATTTGCCGCCGACATTTGAAGTGCATTTGCTGGATTTTAAGGATCGGGATTTATATGGCGAGCAAATAGAAGTGGTGGCCATGAAGTGGCTACGGGAGATAAAGAAGTTTGATTCCGAAGAAGAATTAGTTGAAGCAATTAAGCAAGATTGCGAGCGAGCGCGCGAGATTTATAAAGAGTCGTAGCGGTTAGCAACGGCAGCCCAGTCAACAACATTCCACCAAGCAGCAATATAATCAGGGCGTTTATTTTGATAGTTGAGATAGTAAGCGTGTTCCCAGACATCGAGACCGAGTAATGGAATTAAGCCTTGCGAGATGGGGCTGTTTTGATTTGGTGTCGTTATGATAGAAGGCTTTTGGTCAGCGTCGGTGACCAGCCAAGCCCAGCCGCTGCCGAAGACGCCAGTGGCGGCGGTAGAAAAGGCTTCTTTAAAACTAGAAAAATTTTCCCAGTGCTGATTAATGGCGTCGGCCAGTTGTCCGGACGGCTCTCCCCCACCGTTTGGACCCATGATGGTCCAGAAAAGATTGTGATTAGCATAACCGCCGCCGTGATTTTGAACAGCGGGGCGGATGTCTTCAGGAATTTTATTTAGATCAGTTAAAAGGGTTTCGATGGATTGATCGGCTAGGTCAGAGTGAGCTTCCAGAGCAGCGTTTAGTTTGTCGATATAGGCTTGATGATGTTTGGTGTGGTGGATTTCCATGGTGCGAGCGTCGATATGAGGCTCGAGCGCGTCGTAGGCGTAGGGCAGCTGGGGTAATGAAAAAGGCATAGAGTTAGTTTAGATAATAATTTTGATTTGTGCTAGATTTTTTTGTAGGAAATAACATGAAACGCTGGCTTTTAATTTTAATGGCGGGGGTGTTTTTGGTGATATTAATAGGCGTAACGGGCCGGCAATGGCTAGTACGGCAAGCGTTTGCGCCGACGGAGACGGAAGTGACACCGGGAGTAGCGCGTTTGCCAGTGAGCAGGGAGACTAGTGGACCTGATACGGAAGTAGTCGTGGAAAATTTAGAAATTCCTTGGGCCTTAGCATGGCTACCAGATGGGACTTTACTAGTAACAGAACGGCCGGGGCGGTTGTTGGCTATCGGGCAGGATGGCAGTCGGCGAGTGATTAATTTACCAGGAGAAGTCACGCCCGTGGGCGAAGGCGGTTTATTGGGCGTTGCGGTTCATCCAAGCTTCGCGACTAACAATTGGATTTATTTGTATATCACCCAGACGGCGGGAGAGGGATTAATCAACAGCGTAGAGAGATTTAAACTGTTTAGTGGAGAATTAACTGACAGGTTAGTTTTATTTAACAATATTCCGGGAGCGCAGTTTCATGACGGAGGGAGATTAGAATTCGGACCAGACGAGAAACTTTATATTACAACTGGCGACGCCGGCGATTCTGACAAGGCGCAAGATTTGGGATCTTTAGCGGGGAAGATTTTGCGGGTGAATGATGATGGCAGCGTACCGGTTGATAATCCGTTTGGCACGGCGGTTTATTCTTATGGGCACAGGAACCCGCAGGGACTAGCGTGGAATAGCTTAAGTAACCTATGGGCGACAGAACATGGGCGCTCTGGAGCGCAATCGGGATTCGACGAAGTAAACTTAATAATGGCTGGGGGTAATTTTGGCTGGCCGGTGATAGAGGGCGATGAGACAGAGGAAGGTATGATAAGACCAGTAATCAATTCCGGACCAGATAATACTTGGGCGCCGGCGGGAGCGGCGTTTGTAAACGCGCCGGGACGCAGCGGCGAAGGAAGTTTGTTTTTTGGCGGCTTGCGGGGAGAATCTCTTTATGAGGCAAAAACAAGAGGAGAAAAGATTGTTGATTTAAAGCAGCATTTCAGGCAGGAGCTAGGCCGAATTCGGACAGTTGAGCTAGGGCCGGACGGTTGGCTTTATTTGACGACGAGCAACAAGGATGGGCGGGGCAACCCGAAAGAGGGCGATGATAAAATAGTTAAAGTTAACCCGAGGGTTTTTGAGTAGTGGACAATAAGGCGAAAAGCGGTTAAAACATATTTTACATGGCCTCTTCGTCTAGTGGTTAGGACATCAGGTTCTCATCCTGAAAACAGGGGTTCGATTCCCCTAGAGGCTGCATTCGTCTTGCTTAAAGTGAAAAAAAGTGGTAGGATTTTATCCCAATGAAAATGGCTAGGTTAAGAAAATTTGGTATTGCTCTTATCGTCGGCGGCATGCTCTTGGCAGGGGCAGGTCCGGTGCTGGCACAGGTCAGTGATCCAGTTATTAGCGGCGTTGATGTGTCGATTATTCCCAACGGCATACGCCTGCTGATCAAGGGCTCGGGATTTACTTCGTACAATAATGTCACCGTTCAGAACGGTAGTACAGCGAAAACAGTACCGGCAGCCTCAGCTACGGGTGCCGCCGCGGCAGCGAATTTAACTAACTTATCCCCTGGTACTTATCAGATCACGCTTAGCACTTCCCGCGGGCAGACGAGCAACGGTATTACGGCGACGGTGGTTGAAGTACAGGCTAGTTCACCGCCGCCGGTACCAGTCCCCTCTTCCAGTCCGGCTGTTCCCCTGCCGAGCACTCCGTTTATCTTACCTACACCGACGTTTGCGCAGGATATTGTTCTGCCAAGCGCGCGCCCAACTGATCCGAATAATTTACCCAGCCCCGTTGCCTGTATTCTCTTTGGCGCCAGGTGCGGCTTTGATAAGGTTTACACCGCCGTGGGCGATTCGCTGGGCACCGGCTTTATTTCCTTTGGCGGATTTGTGCATCGTTATGAAGAAAATATTGAGGATGACAACGGGATTAAGGTTGATTTAAAAAACCGCAGCCGAGTAGGGGCGACGACCGAAACAATCAAGGTGAGTATTCAGCACGACCCACGCACGCGCGAGGCGCTGGCCGCGGCAGACTATATCACCATTAATGGCGGAGGCAATGATTTGCGGGAGGCCCGAGAGAAGTTTCTGCAGGGGCAGTGCGGCGGCAGTAATAATCAGCAATGCCTGCGGGAAGCGACGGACCGACTAAAGCAAAACTGGAGTGAAATTATTCAGGGAGTTACGGCTTTAAAGAAGGGTTCAAACGTAAAGATCCGCGGCTTGGATATTTATTATCCATATGTTGATGAAGACCGAGCCTCAGGAAATTTTGCGATTTTTCATCCCTATATCCAAGAGGTTAATGGTCATATTGCGGCAGCGCTGGCGGCGAACAGCATTCCTCTAGCGCCAGTATATGCCGCATTCAACGGCGCCAGCGGAGATATTGACCCGGCCGGCCGGGGCCTGATCAGTTTTGACGGCTTTCATCCCAACACGGCCGGGCACCGGGTGATCGCCGGGCTTTTGCGAGCAATTGGATACTGAGCCCTCTACGCAAGGTACCCGACACCTTTATTCCTTTATTCCCTAAATGAAAAAACCGTCGGTGGCGTAAGTATTGTATTTACCTATCCCCCGACGGTTGTTTTTTAATGGCCGTTTTTTTCTTTGAATTCTTTTAAGATCCTGACCTTTCTGAGAGCGTATCGCATGACCTCAAGATCAGTGATATTTTGATCAATCTTTTCGATAATTTTATTTAGGTCTTCCATGTCTTTACTTTGGAATATTCTCTGATAATCAGGTATGGATTTTCCTAAGAATATTGCAGCTTCTCTCTTTATGCGGTTTGTGAAGCCAGAGAGAGCCAAGAAATCTTTGTATGGCTTGCGGATGAACAAATCGACCTGGACTCCTTTCTTGTTACCAAGGTTTCGAACGAAGTTATTGGCTTCATAGTCTTTCATGCCTTGGGTTAGGACTTGGTTTGCAACGCGATCTTGCATATCAATGGGAAGTTCGGCAATGCGTGAAGCAGCATCAATGCTTAAGCGTTGCCTTTCAGGTATTTCGGGAGACATCTTTGCCAAGACTCTATCATCAAGCTTAAATAACTTGAGATGCTTTTTAACCCATCGAGTTGCATGAGAGAAGATGGGACCAATATCTTCAACTTTGAAGCCTTGATCCAAAAAATACTTGATAGAATGAGCATACTCGATCGGTGCGAGTTTTTCTTGACCATTGTTGGCAATAACCGCCATTAAGAATTGTTGAGCCTCGGTTTCAGCCTCAACCACAATGGCTTTTATTTCTGATACTCCGACCATACCGCAAGCATGCCAACGTCTTTGCCCGTCAACGAGCTCGTATTTGTGTTTTGATTTGTGGTCGTTTTTTTTGACAATAATTGGTATGAACTGCCCCCAGGCTTTGATGCTGTCAGCTAGGTTTTGCAATTCTTCCTCGTCAAAGTGTTTACGAGGCTGATTGGGGAAAGGGCGGATTTGAGCGCGAGGTATGAAGATTATCTTGTCTTCGTCTTTGATTTTCGGCAGCATGAGTTTAGCGGCCATACAAGCTCCTTTTAAGTTAATCGAGGAAAAACGAGTCTCTCATTTTTCGTAACGCGCTTTGATGAATTTTCCAGCACGCATAATCGGGGATTTCCAGATAGGTGGCAACTTCATTGATTTTATAACCATGTTTGTAGTGAAGAATGATGACAATCTGCTCTATTTCTTTTAGACAGATAATAATCTCATCGAAACTTTCGCCTTGAACTAACTGATCAATAGGTTCTAGACACTTTCGACATGGCAATTTATCGAGAGATGGAACATCCTCAAAGTAATTTGGTCGACGTGGGTATAAGCAAGTTTTATTAACCCATCTAATCATTTGTCCTCGAATTTGCTTACTGGCATAGGTTTCAAATTTGGTACCAAAATCTGGATTGAAGCAAGGAATGGCACGAAGAAGGCCAAAATATCCAGCAGCAATGATTTGATCGTAACCGACAAATTTGACTTTGGCTTTATTTGGATAATACTTGGCGATTTTTCGGACTAGTCCAGAATAAATCGATGCTAGCTGATTTCTAAGCGCGTCAGTCTTGAAGCGCGCGTATTCTTTCCACAGACGGTCAACGTCAACATCACTATCAATTGTTGTTGTTTTCATCTCTTTCTTCCTACCTTTCTTTTGCTTGCACAGTATTTTGTATTTTGTTTTTAACGTTCAGTTAAGGTGCAACTTAGTATTTTAATGATGGTCCGGAATTAAGACAAGTTGTGTTATACTGAATTTATGCTTAAATCTATCGCGTTTAGTTT
>Ga0326597_10005747_pt1 | contig 17139 bp, 14 predicted proteins | sample RVTome_12_FD_203789 | JGI IMG/M metagenome (GOLD analysis project Ga0326597, IMG submission 203789) | Soil microbial communities from uranium-contaminated site in the Upper Colorado River Basin, Wyoming, United States - RVT100D185 | ecosystem: Environmental > Terrestrial > Soil > Contaminated >...
TTCATGCGAGTGTTCCTTTCCTAGTAGATGTCGTGGGTCGTGTTGTAGACGTTGAAGTGTCCCGTCGGCGTCACCAGGCGCGGATCCTTGATCACGGTCCTGAGCTTGCGCGTGTTGTCGTCGACGATCACCAGTGCGGATTGCTGGTTCTTGGCGCTCCACACGGCAAACCACACTTCGTCGCCCGCCGTATTGTACTCCGGCTGCACGACACGCTTCGCTCCTTCGCCCACAGCGGCGCAGAATCATGTCCGGACTAGCTCGATTTTCTCGCCGCCGCTGCCCCTGACTGCATCTCGTCGAACTCGGCCCTGGAAATCAGCCGATGAGCCAAGGAGCAGACCACATTATCCTCGCGAAAAACATGAAGGCGCAGCAACTCGACCAGGTTCTTGCCCTGCTCGAGCGCGGCATCCAGCACGATCAGCCTCGATCTTTCGTCCGGAAGACGAAAAGCCAGCCCGAGGAAATTCAGGACCACCGCGGCCAGCTGCGTGGCTTTGGCGTGCTCATCCTCCATCAAGTCGATCGCCGTGGTGGGAACCTTTCCCTTGCCATGCTCGCCGACCGCAATCAGCCGCTCGTGCAGCAGGGGGAAAAGGGCCGCCTCATCGCGCCGGTTGTGGGGGGTAAACTCCCGATCAAAAAAATGGAAGAAGCGCTTCAGCTTGGCGTCCGACTCCTTGGTGTATCCATTTTTTTGAATCGAAAGGATCGCCGCCTCAAAAGCGTTCAACTCCTCCATCAAGGGCGCATGTTCATCCCTGAGCTTTCTGAGAAACGGATGCAGCTCCGCAGCGGGCACCGGCTCCACGCTTGGAGGCGCGTAGGCAACCGGGGGATCCATAGGAGACAAACCCTTCCCGCCGTCCAGGCCCCTCTCCGGTTGCTTGCGCAGAGGATCGATCCGATTCAGTTTGTGCATGTCCATGACTGTCAGTTGTTCCTCGGACGGGTCTCGGACCATGCCGTCTTCGGGTCGCGGATCCGCGCACGATCCCAGTACCACACGACTCGTTGATAGGGACGCCAGATGTAATGAAATGGCGCCACCAGGAAGTGCACCAAGCGAGTGAACGGAATCATCCCCAAAATGACGAAGGCGCCGACGATATGGGCCTTGATCACCAAAGGCATGGCGCTGACCGCTTCGATCTGCGGACTCAACTTCACGATCGACCACAGATACGGCGACATATCTGCCGCGAACCAGTAGTATCCCCACCGATATCCCAGGGCAATCCAGAGTCCGAGGACGATTTGCGCAAGCAGCAGAAGTTCAATCACGATGTCCATCCGGCTGGTCACCACCCGAAGGCGGGGGCGCGAGATGCGCCGGATGAAAAGCCCGGCCAATCCGATCAGGACGCTGAGCCCGAACGTGAATATCACTATCTCGGAGGTGATCAGGCGCACCGCGCTGCTGTGCCACGCCAGGGCCAGGGCCGGGAACAGGAAGGCGATCACATGTCCCACGAACACTATCAATATTCCCCAGTGAAACAGCACCGCGAATATGTAAATACCGCCCCCGTCCAGGAATTGGGAGGACAAGGACGAGTATTTGAATCCGGTCGCCCTATACCGATGAATGGCGCCGACCAGAAAGACCACGATGGCGACATATGGCAACGCGACAAACAGGAAATTGTTGAGTAAATTCATTTCTGATTCTCCTCGCGCTCAGGCGTCACAGCCGCTGTTGACCGGGTTTGCGTCCCGCTCGATGTCCATTTCCTTCTCGACCAGCCGCAGGAAATCCACAGTCTGCGGCCGGCTGCTCCAGTCCGACAACCTGGTCATCATCTCAGTCACCTGAAAATCCTTCCCTAGCACATGCATCACGGCCTTGAGCGCCCGGCAATAAACCGTCGAATCGCTTGCGCAGGCAGGATCGATGAGCGTCTTGTAGTGTTTCTGATAGTTCGCGTTTTTTTTCTCGATTCGCCCCGGCTCAAACTCCCGAATCATCAGCATCAGCGCCGGTACCAGGATCTGCCTGACCAATTCGTCCAGCAGGTTCTGATCCTTGAGCTTCGGAATCAGTCGTAGCACGTTCGGCAAATGATCGGCCAGTTCGCGCCCGCAGTCATTTTCCGCCTGTGCGTGCTCGCGACTCAAATTGGATAACAACGCCCCACGCTTGTAGTCGTCCCCGAACAGGACATAACCGATGTCCAACGTCGTCAGGGACTGCACGTCAAACGTGCGAGTGTGGAGTTCCTGGAGGTCGAGGGTGCGCTCCGGAATCGCGTCCAGAAAATGCTCCACCTCGATCGCGGCAGCGGGATAGTTTTCACGCAGCAAGCCCAACAACGCCCGCCCCCGGACGGCGAACTCCGGTCCCGGAAAATCAAACAACTCAGCCACATGGCAATAGTGTGCGTAGCTCATCTGAACTCACAATCCCCTCTGCATCGTGCCTTCCTTGAAGCCAAAACCGACTTCGCCTCTTCTGTCGCCCGTGAACTCCAACATCTCGATCGCCTGCTCGCGATGGGCCGCCGGGATCACGAACCGGTCATCAAACTTGGGCAGCGACGTCAGACAGAAGACCTCGTCGGCCATCTCCGGCGTGTAACCCACGTCCTTGAGCGCATCATTCGCCTTTTGCTCCGGAATGTCGCCGACCGTTTTCCAGCGACGATAGATCCGGACGGCCATCAGCTTCTTCAACCGTTCCTTGACCTTGCCCTCGTCCCCGGCGCCCAGGAGATTCGCGAGGTACTTCAGCGGGAAGCGAGCCTGATCGATGGTTCCCCAAAGCGCTTCGGTACTGGTGTCATAGAGCCAGTCGTCATCCCAGACCTTGGCGATGGGCCCGAACTTTTTCGCCTGCTCGCGATTGACTCCTTCCTTGACAGTGGCCATCACCGGCAAGAGCGGCGGCACGTAGAACAACATGGGAAGGGTCCTGAATTCCGCATGCAGCGGCAGCGCCAGCCCCCACTTCTTCACGAACTTGTAGGTAGGCGAAATCTGCGCCGCATGAATCGTCGAATCCGCGATTCCGTTCGCCTTCGCGGAGGCGATGACCTCGGGATCGAACGGATCCATGAGCATGCTCATGTGGCTCTCGATCAGGTCCTTTTCCGGAACCGATGCCGCCTCGTGAATGCGGTCGGCATCGTACAAGATCACCCCCATGTAGCGAATTCGGCCCACGCAAGAGTGCATGCAAGCCGGGGCAAGACCTGCCTCCATGCGCGGATAGCAAAGGATGCACTTTTCGGATTTTCCGGTGTGCCAGTTGTAATAGGACTTCTTGTATGGACAAGCCGTGACGCACATTCTCCATGCGCGGCAGACGTCCTGGTTGATGAGAACCACGCCGTCCTCGCCCCTCTTGTAGAGCGCACCCGACGGGCAGGAGGCGACACACGCCGGATTCAGGCAGTGATTGCAGATCCGAGGCAGGTAGAAAAACGCCATCCGTTCCAACTGGAACATGGCTTCCTGCTCGGCCCGTGACAGATTCTTGAGATTGGGATCGTTGCGGGCGTAATCCGGGGTTCCGCTCAGATCGTCGTCCCAGTTTGGCCCCATCTTGATATCGATGGGTTCTCCCGTGATCAGCGAAACAGGCCGGGCCGTCGGCTGGTCATCCCCCGCGGGCGCCTCGATCAGATCGAGATACTTGTAGGTAAAAGGCTCGTAATAGTCGTCGATCACCGGCATATTGGGGTTGTGGAAGATATTCAACAATCCCTTCTGCTTGCCCGCGCCCTTGAGCGAAATTCCGCCGCCGACGTTCTCCCAGCCGCCCTTGTAGATGCCCTGGTCTTCCCACTTCGTCGGATAGCCGGTGCCGGGCTTGGTTTCTACATTGTTCCACCACATGTACTCGGCGCCCTTGCGGTCGGTCCAAACATTCTTGCAGGCAATCGAGCAGGTATGGCAGCCGATGCATTTGTCGAGGTGAAACACCATCGAGATTTGTGAACGAATATCCATGTTTTTTCCTTACCGTCCAGTCAGAATACGACCTTGTCCATTCTCTTGACCGTCACGTGAGTATCCCGTTGCGGAGCAATGGGGCCCCAGTAGTTGAAGTGATACGAGAACTGCCCGTATCCGCCGCACAGGTAGTTTGGCTTCAGATGAATCCGGGTGAAGCTGTTATGCCCACCCGCGCGCTTGTTTCCCCTTACCTGCGACTTGGGGATACCCACCGTGCGCTCCGGCACGTGATAAACGATGCACACTCCCGGCGGAATACGGGAACTGACGCACGCCCGGGTGCAATAGACCCCATGATCGTTGTAGACCTCGACCCAGTCGTTGTCCTTGATGCCCAGCTCTGCCGCGTCTTTCTCGCTGAGCCAGCACGGCTCGCAGCCGCGGGAAAGCGTCAACATGCGGAGCGTTTCCATGTAGGTCGAATGGATGTGCCACTTGCCGTGAGGGGTGAGGCAATTCAGCACCTTCGCCTTGCCGTCCTTCAGGGTTTCCTTCAGATCTCCGTAAACCTCGGGCTTCGGTGACGGCTTGTAAGTCGGCAGATTCTCGCCGTAGGCGATGTACATGTCGTGATCGAGGTAGAAATGCTGGCGCCCGGTCAGCGTCCGCCACGGAACGAGCTTGTCCACGTTGTAGGTATAGGGAGCGTAAGCCCGGCCGTCGTTCATGAGCCCGGACCACAGCGGCGAAGTGTTGTATCGCCGCGGCTGGGCCTGAAGATCCGCGTAGCGAATCCGCACATCCTTGCTCCCTTCGCCCAGATCGGCCAGCTTGAGACCGGTCTTCTTCTCCATGTATTCGTAGGCGCGCACATTGAGCACGCCGTTCGTCAGCGTCGACAGATGCAGGATGGCGTTCGCGGCCGATTCGTCCTCTTTCAGCGACGGATAGACCTTGCCGTTCAGCTTCTCGACCGGGAAGTGGTTGGACACGATCATTTCGTCGTACTCGTCCGCGCACAGGTAGTGGTTGCCGTGCGCGCCCAGTCCCGCCGTCTTCACGTTCTCGCCCAGCGTGATGAACTTCTCGTAGAGCTTCGTGTAATCGCGGCGTACCACGGCCAGCTTGTGCATGGTCTTGCCGGGAATCGCTTCGCACTCGCCCTTGTACCAGTCCTTCACGTGCGGCTGGGTGATCTCATCCGCCGAATCGTGCGCCAGCGGCAATGTGACGACGTCGATCTGGGGCTCGGGCAGGTATTTCTTGGCGGCCTCGCTGGTTGCCCTGGCCAGCTCCTTGAAGATGTTCCAGTCCGTCTTGGATTCCCAGACCGGCGCGACCGCGGCAGACAGCGGGTGAATGAACGAATGCAGGTCCGTGCTGTTCAAATCCGCCTTCTCGTACCAGGATGCCGCAGGCAGCACGATGTCCGAATACAAAGCGGAGGAATCCATGCGGAAATTCAGGTCCACCACGAGATCCATCTTTCCTCTCGGCGCGACCTCATGCCACTTCACTTCCTGCGGGTGGTCGTCGCTGTCATTCGCGATGGCGTTGGAGTGCGTGCCGAGATAGTGCTTGAGGGCATACTCATGGCCCTTCATGCTGCCCATGATGGCGTTGCCGCGCCAGATGTACCAGACCCTGGGAAAGTTTTCTTCCGCATCGGGATCGCCGACCGCGTATTCGAGCTGCTTCGATTTCAGCTTTTCGAGCACGTGATTCGCGATGCCCGCGTCATCCTTCGCCCCTTTGGCGACCGCCTCCTTGCCCAGTTCCAGCGTGTTCTGCTTGAACTGCGGATAGAACGGCATCCAGCCGTTTCGCACTGCCATGAAGATGGTGTCGGCCGTGTGCTTTGCGGTCAGATCGTTTTTCGGCACCGTGTTGTAGCGCGAGTACTGGCCGTCGTAACGGTACTGGCAGGTATTGATGTAATGCCACAGCGGCGACTGCTGAAGCCGGACGGGCGCGCTCCAGTCCCTGCCGAACGCGATGGTGCTCCAGGAGTCCTGCGGCGCCAGTTTTTCCTGCCCCACGTAGTGGTTCAAGCCGCCGCCGTTCCTGCCGACGCAGCCGCAGAGCATGAGCGCCATCGCGCCCGCGCGGTACATCAAATTCGCGTGGTACCAGTGGTTGATGCCCGCGCCGATGATAATCATGCACTTGCCTTGAGTCACATTCGCGGTGTTCGCCCACTCCCTGGCAAACTGAAGCACGGTCTTGGAGTCGATCCCGGTGAGGATTTCCTGCCACGCCGGGGTGTAGGCGACATCCTTGTCGGTGTAATCGTTCGGGTAATCCCCCGGCAGCCCGCGGCCCACTCCGTATTGCGCCATGATCAGGTCGTAAACCGTGGCCACGGCGACTCTTCCGTGTAGCGTCTCGACGTACTTGGCCGGCACGCCCCGCAGCGCTTTCTTGTCCATGCCGAATTCCGTGAACTCGGTGCTGAGCACCCCATCGTTGTTCTTGAGCAGCGTCAGCGCAGGATCGTAGGGCTGGTCGTCCGTCGAGTTCTCCAGCTTCATGTTCCACTTGCCAAGTTCTTTGCTCCAACGATGTCCCATCGCGCCTTTCGGCACGACGAAGTTTCCGGATTGCTCGTCGATATTGAGGAATTTCCACTCGCCGTTCTCGATATCCTTGAACTGGGCAAGCTCGTTGGCGCGAAGCAGGCGACCCGGCTTGTAATGGTCACCTTCCTGGTTCAGGACCACCAGATAAGGGCTGTCCGTGTACTGTTTGCCGTACTTCAGGAAATAGGGCGTCTGTTTTTCGTGGTGAAACTCTTTGAGAATGACGTGCGAAACCGCCATCCAGAACGCGCCGTCGCTGCCCGCGTGGAGCGGCACCCATTGATCCGCGTACTTGCAGACCTGGCTGAAATCGGGCGAGAACACCACCGCCTTGGTGCCGTTATGCCGCGATTCCGCGAAGAAATGGCAGTCGGGCGTCCGGGTCATGTTCAGACAGGCCCCCATGTCGGCGACCATCTTGGCGTTGTACCAGTCGGCGCTCTCGCAAACATCGGTCTGCTCGCCCCAGATTTCCGGGAAAGCGGTGGGGAGGTCGCAGTACCAGTCGTAGAAACTGAGGTTCACGCCGCCGAAAAGCTGAAGGAAGCGTCCGCCCGCCGCGTAGCTGAGCATGGACATCGCGGGAATCGGCGAAAAACCGATGACCCGGTCCGGACCGTACTTCTTCGCCGTATGGATGTTGGCGACGGCCATCAGCTCCAGGACCTCGTCCCAGCTCGCCCTTCTGAATCCGCCCTTGCCGCGCGCGTTCTGGTACTGCTTGCGTTGCTCCGAGTCATTTTGCAGGGCCTCCCACGCCTTGAGCGGATCACCGGTTCTTTCCTTCTGCGCGCGGTAAGCGTCGATCAGCGCACCCCGGATCAACGGGTACTTGATCCGCAGCGGACTGTACAAATACCAGGAGAAGGAAATCCCGCGTTGACATCCACGCGGCTCGTACGGGGGAAGGGAATCCTCCAGGAGCGGATAATCCAGCTGCTGAGTCTCCCAAACCACGATGCCCTCCTTGACATGGATTTGCCAGGAACAACCGCCCGTGCAGTTGACGCCGTGCGTGCTTCTGACGATCCGGTCATGCTGGAAGCGATTCCGGTAGAACTCTTCCCATTTACGCGTCTGAGGCGAAATGATGTCTTCAATCCAGCCCATGTGATTGCCTCTGTGGTTTCTTTGTTACAGTGGTTTTGACTCGAATGATTACTCTGATTTGACCTGCCGGTCGTAGATATCCTGATTCACGCACCCATTCTTCCGGCGCCGCCCGGCCAGCGAGAAGATTCCCAGCAGCACGACCACGCCTCCGGCGCCCGCGCTGAACATCCTCCACCCCCATTCTTTGGGCATCTGGCGAGCGTGTTCCTTGTCGACGTGCTGCAGGAATCCGACCAGCGCATGGATTTCATTTTCGGAGAGCGCCTTTCCTTCATAGGCCGCCTGCATCACCGGAAAAGGAGCACTTCCCAGCATGGTGCTGACCCCCTGTTTGCCCATGCGCGAGAACACCAAGGTCAGCTCGGTGGCCAGTACCCCTCCGCCGAGGAGGGCATCATTCGTTACGTGATGGCATGCATTGCAGGACGGGCCTCCGTTGGCGAAACGGACCTTGCCCTCGAAAAGATCCTGTCCGCGCTGGATTTCATCTGGCGTCGCCACTGCCGCGGATTCCTTCGCCGCCTGCGCGGATGGGGCGGCGGCTTCCTTGCCCGCCGCGGGGCGGCCTCCCGTCTCCTTGATGTGAGCCAACACTTTTTTGATTTGCTCGTCCGACAAGGCCTGATCCGGCATGGGGATCTTGTTGAATTCTTCAAACAGAGCCATGGCGGTCTTGTCACCCGATGTCACGAGCGTTTGCGAGGACTTGATGTACTTCAGCAGCCAATCCTCAGGGCGTTTGTCGTTCACTCCCTTGAGATCAGGACCGACGAGCCGCCCGCCGCCGATACTGTGGCAGGCCGCGCACGACTTTTGAAAAATCTGCTTGCCGGATTCCTGAGCGAACGCCGGCTGGGATCCGATCAGCCACCCCGCCACGACGAGAAACCCGACCACGTTCTTACGAATTGCAAAGCCCCGATTGATCATGTTGACGACCTTTCGCACGTGCTCATCATTTAAATTTTGAGCGCCACCAACTTGTTTGTATTGATCTACGTCAAATCCGTCACTATTCGCTGCCTTAAGCATTCCCCAAGCTTTTGCCATCAGCACGGCATCTCCGCCTGCCTGCGGGCGGAGCAGCACCACGTCATCGCATCAGACCGCCTCGCATTGACCCTGTTGAATCTACTTCGGCACCATGAAGAAAACAACAGGTTGCGCACGCTTTAATTGGGATTACCCACTTTGCGCCGGTGCGACGCGCCGCATGCAGCGCCAGACTCCGGGCATTGCGTGCTTCGCCAATGACGACGCGGTGTTCCAGGCGGTGGCGGTTCGGCGTGCACCTACCACCAATTGGGTAGAAGAAGCTTTTTTCGAGCGTCGTTGCTTTATTCCCAGGAGCCTGGCGCGCGCCTAAACTCCGCTGTGAATTCGATCACGAGCGGAGGTTGACGACATGGCTTCGCAGACTTACAAGGGCTGGTCGGTGGTGACGGCGAGCACGACTGCGTTCACGGTGTGTTTCATGGTTTGGATGATGTTTGCGGTGATCGGCATCCCGATCAAGCAGACCTTGAACCTGAACGAGACCCAGTTCGGCGTCCTGGTCGCACTGCCGGTGCTGACCGGCTCGCTGATCCGCCTGCCGCTGGGCATGTGGACCGACCGCTTCGGCGGGCGCATCGTGTTTTTCATTCTTATGCTCTCCACCGTGGTGCCGATCTGGCTCATTTCCAAGGGCACCGAATTCTGGCATTACCTCGTGACCGGCCTTTTTGTCGGAGTTGCAGGCGGCTCGTTCACGGTCGGCATCGCCTACTGCGCGCGCTGGTTCCCCAGGCATCGCCAGGGGCTTGCGATGGGCATCTTCGGCGTCGGCAATACCGGTGCGGCGGTAACCAAGCTGGTTGCGCCGACCATCGTGGTGGCATTTGGCTGGGCGATGGTGCCGCAGGTGTATGCCGTGCTCATGCTGATCACGGCGGTTCTGTTCTGGTTCTTCACCTATACCGATGAGGATCACGCCACGGGCGCTTCGCACGTTACGGTCAAAGAGCAGTTAATGGTGCTGAAGGATCCGACCGTATGGAGATACAGCCAGTACTACTCGATCGTATTCGGCGGCTACGTGGCGCTGTCGCTGTGGATGACCAAGTACTATATATCCGAGTACGGTTTCGACATTCAGCTGGCGGCGCTGCTGGCCGCCGGTTTCAGCATACCCGGGGGCGTGCTGCGCGCCATCGGCGGCTGGTTCTCCGACAAGTACGGCGCGCATTTCATAACGTGGTGGGTGTTGTGGGTCTCTCTGGTCTGCCTGTTTTTCCTGTCCTACCCGCAGAGCGATGTCACCTTTTACACCATAACCGGTCCCAAGACCTTTCATTTCGGACTCGGTCCGACGGTCTTCACCGTCATCATGTTCACCATGGGCATCGCCTTTGCGATAGGCAAGGCCTCGGTGTTCAAATACATCTCCGACGACTATCCCCATAACATCGGCGTGGTTTCCGGCGTGGTGGGCCTCGCCGGCGGCATGGGGGGGTTCATCCTGCCCATCATGTTTGGTGCGCTGGTGGATCTGACGGGCGTGCGCTCCTCCGCCTTCATGCTGCTGTTCGGCATCGTCTGGGTGTCCCTGATGTGGATGTACTTCACCGAAGTGCGGCCGCTGAGCACCGAACTAATCCGCCATCATCCCGAGCCCACTCACTACACTTGATACCGGCAGCCAGCCGAACAGGCCATGGCACCTCGCGTCCTCACACGCTGGAATCCCGAAGACCCGGTCTTCTGGGAAACGCAGGGCCACGCCATTGCCAACCGCAACCTGTGGATTTCCATTCCCTCGCTGTCGCTCGCGTTCGCGGTGTGGATGGTGTGGAGCGTCGTGGTCGTGAACCTGCCCGACGCCGGGTTCACCTTCTCGACCCGGGAACTGTTCTGGCTTTCCGCGCTGCCTGCGCTCTGCGGCGCCACGCTGCGCATTTTCTACTCGTTCATGGTGCCGATCTTTGGCGGCCGCCGCTGGACGGCGATCTCCACGGCGTTGCTGCTGCTGCCCACGCTCGGCATGGGGTTCGCCCTAAGGGATCCCTCGACCAGCTATCTGACTTTCGCGGTTCTCGCGCTTCTGTGCGGTCTGGGCGGCGGCAATTTCGCCTCCAGCATGGCGAACGTCAACTTCTTCTTTCCGAAGGTGCAGAAAGGAACCGCGCTCGGTCTCAATGCCGGCCTTGGCAACCTCGGGGTTTCGCTGGCCCAGTTCGTGGTTCCTCTGGTGATCACCGCCGGCATGTTCGGCGCGCTTGGCGGCGAACCGCAGACCTGGATGAAGGGCGCGGAAAGCAAGCAGATGTGGCTGCAGAATGCCGGGTTTATCTGGGTGCCCTTCATCGCGGTGTGCGCCGTTGCGGCATGGTTCTTCATGGACGACCTTGCCACGTCGCGGGCCTCGTTCTCGGACCAGCTCGTGATCTTCAGGAGCAAGCACACCTGGATCATGTGCTGGCTCTACCTCGGCACCTTCGGTTCCTTCATCGGCTTTTCCGCCGGATTTCCGCTTCTCAGCAAGAGCCAGTTTCCGCAGGTTAACGTGCTCGTGTATGCGTGGCTTGGACCGCTGATTGGAGCGCTCATACGTCCGCTCGGGGGCTGGCTCTCGGACAAGCTGGGGGGGGCGCAGGTGACCTTCTGGAATTTCATCGCCATGGCAGTGGGCGCGGCCGGCGTGCTGGCGTTCCTGCCGCAAGCGGGAACCGGCGGCAATTTCTACGGCTTCCTCGCCATGTTCATGGTGCTGTTCATGACCGCCGGGGTCGGGAATGGTTCGACCTTCCGCATGATCCCAGCCATCTTCCTCGAAGAGCGCCAGCGTGAGGCTGGGGGCAAGGAAAAAGCGGCCGGGAAACAGGCGGTGCGCGATGCCAACACGGAGGCCGCGGCCGTGCTCGGCTTCTCTTCGGCCATCGGCGCCTACGGCGGCTTCTTCATTCCCATGAGCTACGGGGCGTCGATCTCGATGACGGGCACGGCCGAGACGGCGCTGTACGTGTTCATCGTGTTCTACCTGACATGCATCGCGATGACGTGGTGGTTTTACTCGCGCCGAAACGCCGAATTGCCTTGCTGAGCGCCGCGGCACAAACCGTTTACGGGACTCATTTACTGCATAAATGGAGATTTGAATGACGATGAACAAGAAAGAACAGCGCGGTTCAGTGGGTGCCGGAGGCGCAGTCAGCCACAGTTCAGCCGATATCGCGCAGTGGGACGTCGAGGACGATGCCTTCTGGGAATCGAAGGCCAAGGGCATCGCCAACCGCAACCTGTGGATCTCGATCCCCAACCTGCTGTGCGGCTTCGCAATATGGCTGATGTGGGGCATCATCACGGTGCAGATGCTGAACCTCGGCTTTCCCTTCACGCCGGCGGAGATGTTCACGCTGACCGCGATCTCGGGGCTGATGGGCGCGACCCTGCGCATTCCGGCGTCGTTTTTCATCCGCCTCTGCGGCGGGCGCAACACCATTTTCCTAACCTCTGCGCTGCTCATCATTCCGGCCATCGGGACGGGCATCTCCCTGCAGGACAAGACCACGCCGCTGTGGGTGTTCCAGTTCTGGGCGTTCCTGTCCGGCATCGGCGGCGGCAACTTCGCCTGTTCCATGTCCAACATCAGCGGCTTTTTTCCCAAGCGCCTGCAGGGGACGGCCCTGGGACTCAACGCGGGGCTGGGCAACTTCGGTGTCACCACCATGCAGGTTCTGATCCCGCTGGTGATGACCGTCGGCCTCTTCGGGGCGATCGCCGGTGCGCCGATGACGTTGCTGAAGGATAGCGGCTGGATCCTCGGCAAGATCACCGCCGACACGCCCACCTTCATCCAGAACGCGGGCTTCGTCTGGGCGGCGATCCTGGTGCCTCTGGTGATCGCAGCCTGGTTCGGCATGAACAATCTGTTGCCGCTGTCGCCCAACTACGGCGGCACGGTCGCCGCCTTCGCCAAGATCCTGTATCTGTGGGGCCTGGCTTGCCTCATCGGCGGCTTTGGCCTTTACCTGTACCTGCCGGCGCCGACGGGCCTCGGCCTGCTCAACATGTGGGTGGCGCTGCCGCTGATCATGGTCGGCACCTTATTCATAATGAAACTCGCTGCCTTCGGCGAGATGAAGGGCAATATCGCCAAGCAGTTCGAGATTTTCAGCAACAAGCATACCTGGTCGATGACGGCGCTTTACATCGTCACCTTCGGTTCGTTCATCGGCTTCTCGATGGCGCTGCCGCTGTCGATCACGGTGATCTTCGGCGTGCAGCACGTGCCCGACGCATCGGGTGTCATGCAGCACACCCTGAAGAACCCCAATGCGCCGTCCGCGCTGACCTACGCCTGGATCGGCCCCTTCGTCGGCGCCCTGATCCGCCCCGTGGGCGGCTGGATATCCGACAAGGTCGGCGGTTCCATCGTCACCCAGATCATATCGGCGGTGATGGTCGTGGCTTCCGCCGCGGTGGGCTATGTGATGCTGCTGGCTTACAAGTCCGCGACGCCGGAGGAGTATTTCCTGGTGTTCATGGTGCTGTTCGTGGTGCTGTTCGCGGCCACCGGCATCGGCAACGGCTCCACGTTCCGCACCATCGGCGTGATCTTCGACCGCCAGCAGGCCGGCCCGGTGCTGGGCTGGACTTCCGCGGCGGCGGCCTACGGCGCTTTCATCGCCCCGGTGGTGATCGGCGCCCAGATCAAGGCCGGCACGCCGGAGTATTCCATGTACGGATTCGCAGTGTTCTACGCCTTGTGCATCGTCCTGAACTGGTGGTTCTACCTGCGTACCGGCTCTGAGATCAAGAACCCGTAATCAGGGACGGTCTGATAGAGAAATTGGACTGATCTACCGAATACCTCCTGCCTGCCGACACCGGCAGGGTGAAGGTGTGGCCAGCGTCCTCCTGCGCAACTTGCGGGTGTTGGGCGCCGGGTTGCTTTCTACCCATTTCCAGGAACACGCGGGAGCCGAAGGTCCTTTCGCAATCTCTTTGACAATACATCACAATGTGATATATTAAATTCGTCGGGTGCGCGCAGGAGCGCGTCTGACGTCCAGGTGCATGTTCGATGAATCCGGACCTCGACCGAGCCGTCTCAGCAGAGGAGAGTGCCATGAGCCCGTTACAGATGCCATGCATGATCTGGTCGTTTCATAAGGGGTGGGACGACTTGATCAAACATCATCCGTCCGTTTCCCGCATATTTGCCTTGGTGGTCTTGCCCTTCTCCCTGTTGCCGCCGGCGATGATCTATTGGGCAGGAGGGAATTACGGCGACGTGTTTATAGCTGGTGTTTCGCCCGAGCAGTGGCATACCGCTGCCGGAATTTTCTTTCTCGCCGAGTTACTCACCGTTCCATTGATGGCGTGGCTTATGCACCTTGCATCCCGGGCGAATAACGTTGCGGCCGATTTTCAGGAATGTTTCACCCTCGCGGCGATTGCACCGATCCCGCTGTGGCTTTCGTCGCTGGTGCTGTTCGTTCCGAATCTGGTTGTCGTCGTCCTCGTCGGCGGACTGGCCTTGCTCTGCTCGCTGGGGCTGACCTACCGCGGTGTGTACGCACTGCTTCACATGCATGAAGACGTGCGGGCACTGCAAATGGCGACGGTAATTACCGGCGCCGGTCTGCTGGCGTGGCTGTTGCTGATGCAGATTGTGCTGGTGCACTGATGCCGACGCGACCACGCACCATTCGCGCGGTTCGCATTCGCTTGCCGGCGGGGCGGAATTCGGTCACGATGCGGGGCGTTCTGCCAATGCTTTTCGCCCGACGGACACTCCGTGCCCAAACCCGACAATCGCCGCCTGACCAAGCGTGATTTTGAAATCCTTGCGGATTTTCGCTATCAAATCCGGAAATTCGTAAGATTCAGCGAGCAGGTCTCCCGGCGGCACGGAATCACGCCGCGCCAGTACCTGTTATTGCTGCATGTCAAAGGCTATCCCGGGCGCGATTGGGCGACGGTCGGAGAACTCGCGGAGCGTTTGCAGGCGAAGCATCACGGCGTCGTTGCACTGGTTTCCCGCTGCGAAAAACAGGGGTTTGTCGAACGTCACCGTTCCTCCGAGGATCGGCGGCGTATCGAGATCCACCTGCTGGAGAATGGCGAAAGAGTGCTCGATAAACTGGCGCGCTTGCACCGCGCCGAGTTGCTGTCGTTGCAGGGCCGTTTCGTCGTGCCCGTCATGCAAGCTTTCGACCACGGATAAGCCGCCTAGACAGGACAAGCCGGAACCAAACAGGTCACTCAGCACTCGGTGATATAGACAAGAAGTATGACATTCAAGCAGTCACGTGACCGTGGGTCCGCGCGCGCCGATTATTGCGGGAAGTTGTAGTAGGTCACGTTCAGATAGGCAACGACGTCCTCGACTTCCTGGGGCGTCATCTTGGGGCTGAGATAGTCGTTGCGCCGGTTCACTCCTTCCCGCAGCGCCGCCAGCGACTTGATCCTTCCCTTGAACCGGGCCGGTTCGGCAGGCGGCAAATCGGAAAGCCCGCTCGCCCTGAGCACCGAATCGATAAAGCTGGCCGTGGCGTAGGTGACCGGCGCCACATAGCGCTCGATGCCGTGGCAGCCAAAGCATCCCTGGTGCAACGTGGCACCTCTTGCCGGGTCTCCGACCAGCTTGGGTGCCGGCGCAGGCGCATCCGCGGCCTTGATAGCCGCGGCCTTCGCATCCGCGGCTTTGGCATACTCGGCACGGATTCTTGCTTTCTCTTCCGGCGTGGCCGCTTCCGCCATGCGGCGCCGATAGGTGTCGCGCTCGGCGCTGTTCATCCGGTCCGCGCCGGGAATGATCTCACGCTCGGGTGCCTTTGCCGCTGGGCTTCTGGCGCTTGTCGCCTTGTCCGTCCCCTTCGTGACCTGGGCGGTCACAGTGCCCGAACCGAGGGCGAAAAGAAGGATCGCGCTTCCCAGAACCGCGGCGTTTGCCTTGAAGGATTTCATCGTGTGCTCCTTCGTTGGTTGAAAGCACCCTAATTCTATGGCTTACCGGCTTCGCGCATTTGACATGAATCAAATGTGGTCTACTCTTCCGCGCTGCTGCGGCAGAGGTCAGGTGTGCGGCTTCATTCCGCGCCCAACGCTCCAGACTGCGGCCTCCAGCCGGGAGTGGAATCCGAGCTTTTTCAGCAGGTTCTTGACGTGCACCTTCACGGTGGCTTCGGTGATTTTGAGGTTGCGCGCGATCAGCTTGTTGGCGAGTCCCTGAGCAAGCCCCTGCAGGATCTCTTTTTCGCGATCGGTCAGGGTGGCGCTGTCGCGCTGTTGCGCCGAGGCTTCCTCGCGTATGGCGCGCGCCAGCAGGCCGTTCAGGCGCTCGCCGATCACGGTGCGGCCGTTGAGCGTTTCGTCGATCGCGGTGAGCAGATCCTCCGGCTCCATGTCCTTGAGCAGGTAGCCGTCGGCCCCGCTGCGGATTGCCGCGACCAGGTCGTCGGCGTTGTCCGACACGGTGAGTATGACCACCCGGCAGTCCAGGTCCGCGTCCCGGATTGCCTTGAGCGTCTCGATGCCGCCCATGCCCGTCATGTGCAGGTCGAGCAGGATGAGGTCGGGATCGAGTGTCTTTGCCATCGCCACGCCCAACTCGCCGTTGGAAACCTCGCCCACCACCTGGAGGTGCGGGGCCATGGCGATCAGCTGGACGACGCCTTTGCGGAACAAAGGGTGGTCGTCGATGATCAGGATGCCGTTTCCCCCGCTCATGCCGTCGCTGTCAGCGGTCTACCGTCAGCGCGGAAGGGCCCGCGCGGAGAAAAATCCAGCTCGACGCGAGTGCCGCCTTCGGAGCGTCGGGAAATCCGGAGCGTTCCTCCAAGCGTTGCAGCACGGTCGCGCATGATCGCCAGACCATAGTGGTGCGTCGGCGGTTCCGCGTTCTGCATGCCCACGCCGTCGTCGTCCACCGTCACGCGGACGCGTCCCTGTTCGATGGCGAGGCGCACGTCGGCACGGCGCGCGTTTGCGTGATGTTCAACGTTGGTCAGGGCTTCGCGAACTACCTGCAGCACGTGGATCTGCTCGCTCGAATCGAGTTCGTGGCCAAGCAGGCGGTCATTAAGCCGGAAGTCTATTTCGGTGCGCTGGGAAAACTCGTCGACGGTGTCACGCAGCGCATCCGAAAGCCCGCGTCCGTCCATGCGAAGGCGGAACGTAGTGAGCAGTTCCCGGAGCTGGCGGTAAGCGTTGTTGAGCCCCACCTTGAGTTCTTCGACGACATCGGCGGTCTGCGTGCGCGTGGCGTTGCCGTCCAGATACGACTTGAAGCGTGTGACCTGGATCTTGAGGTAGGACAGCGACTGCGCGAGCGAATCGTGCAACTCGCGCGCGATGACCGAACGCTCCTCCATGAGCGCGATGCGACGCCGCTCGTCGCTGCGCTTGGCGGTGGCGAGCGCGGCGCCGATGTGGTGGCCGATGGATTCGAGCAGCTTCAGCTTCCACGCATCGAGTTCCATGCCGGGCGGCATCCGCAGCAGCATCACGCCGTAGGGCTTGCCGCCCTCGGACAGAGGCACCGCGAGCATGCGGTCCGCGC
>Ga0326597_10005748_pt1 | contig 17139 bp, 10 predicted proteins | sample RVTome_12_FD_203789 | JGI IMG/M metagenome (GOLD analysis project Ga0326597, IMG submission 203789) | Soil microbial communities from uranium-contaminated site in the Upper Colorado River Basin, Wyoming, United States - RVT100D185 | ecosystem: Environmental > Terrestrial > Soil > Contaminated >...
GAAGGGCGCATGCGACCGGTCCAGGAGCACCGGCTGGAACAGACCCGCTGGGTCGGCACGCTCTTCCCCACCGCCGCCGGTGCCCAGGATGCGGGCATGAGTCTCGATGCGTTCGAGCGGTTCGTGTTCGGTGCGATGCATCTGTTGGACGACGACCCGGTCGCCGCCTGGCGGGCCGTGGGTCGCAGGCAAGAGCGCTTGATCGCGCGTCTGCGCGAGGCGGACGAGGTGCGGGTCAGAGCCGAAGGGACAGACCTGACCTTGCGGGTGGGTGGACGCACCTGGGTCAATAGCGACGGCCGTCGCAACATGCCGTCCGGCGAGGTGTTCACTGGACCGATCGAATCTAGTGCCGAAGGGACGGTGCTGTTCGACGTGCCCAGTTTCGTGCAGGGGGCCGAGGTGCGGGGCGTGCGCCTTCGCTTTCGGGCGGGCGAGGTGGTCGAGGCCAGCGCGGAGCTGGGCGAGGGTTTGTTGCAGGCCCGCCTGGCGCGGGACGCCGGCGCGCGGCGGCTTGGTGAGCTGGGGATCGGCACCAACGACGAGATCGACCGTCCGACTGGGAGTACGCTCTTCGACGAGAAGATCGGCGGGACGGTGCACCTGGCGCTGGGCAGATCGTATGCGAACACCGGCGGCGTGAACGAGAGCGCCATCCATTGGGACCTGATTCGGGATCTCCGCAACGGCGGAGAGATCCTTCTCGATGACGAGCCGCTGCAGCGCGACGGGATGTTCCTGCTCGATCTCTCGGACGATCGTCTTCAAACGTCCGAAATATACCCCCAAGGGGTATAACCGAGCATGGCCGACCACGCATCCGCTCGATCCCGCAAGACCCGCCGCATCGCCTACGCTGTCGCGGTTGGAGCCGCCCTAATCGCCCTAGCTGTCACCGCCACACTGCTGTTGGGAGTCTGAACGGCTGCCGAGGCGCCCGCACTTAGCCACGTCACCGTTCTCGAACTGTCAGAAGCGCTTGACGACGCTTCGGCGCCGGTGACGCTGCTCGACGTCCGCGAGCCCCACGAGTACGCGGCCGGCCAACGAGCCGCTATTCGCGCCGGCCGGGTTCAGCGCGCCGTCCAGCCGAGATCGATCGTCTGGACGCTGCCTGTGATCGCCCACGCCTCTTCGCTAGCTAGCCAACGCACCAGGCCAGCGACGTCCGAAGGCTCCAGCAGCCTCTTGATGGCGGCGTGCTCGAGCAGCACCTTCTCTTCGACCTCCGACTCCGCGATGCCCCGCGTCCGCGCCTGATCCTGGATCTGCGCTTCGACCAGTGGCGTGCGGACGTAGGCGGGACAGACGGTGTTGCAGGTCACGCCGTGCGGCCCGCCCTCGAGCGCCACGACCTTCATGTGTCCAAGCAGGGCGTGCTTGGCCGTCACGTAGCCGACCTTGTACGGGCTCGCCACCAGACTGTGCGCACTGCCCATGTGGATCACCCGACCGTGACCGCTGCCAATCAGGTACGGCCAGGCTCGCTGAGTCATGTGAAACGGCGCCGAGACCATCAGCGCCAGCATCTGGTCCCACACCTCCGCCGGAAACTCGGGCACCGGATCGATGTGCTGAAACCCGGCCACGTTTACCAACACGTCGAGTCCCCCCAGCCCATTAGCGACATCGTCCACCACCTTCCGCGCAACCGATGCTTCGGTCAGGTCGGCCGCGAAGAACGTGGCTCCCATCGCCTTGGCAGCGACCTCGCCACGTTCCTCGTCACGGTCGACCAGAGCGACCCGCACCCCGTCTCGAGCGAACGCTTCAGCACAGGCGCGACCTATGCCGCTCGCACCCCCCGTCACCAAAGCGACTCGTGCAGCCATGTCGACTCCTTTCAAGAGATCCTGGGCAGCCTACCCTCCTGCCCGCGAAGCTCGTCCAGCCGCGTTGACAGCTCCTAGGGGCGGCGGTATCATTTCGTTCCGTCGCCCACGACGATCGGCTGCAGCGGCCACGTGGCGACGCCGCCAGCCGAAGTGGCGGAATTGGTAGACGCGCATGATTCAGGGTCATGTGACCGCAAGGTCGTGTGGGTTCAAGTCCCACCTTCGGCACCAACGTTGGCGCGGCAGCCGCCTAGCGGCGCGTTTGCCGCCCATCGACGCGTCAGCCGCGAAGCTCTTCCAGCGCCCCCAACTCGGCCAGCACTTCGCTCACTTCGCGCAACAGCGCGAGTCGGTTGTTTCTCAGGGCAGGGTCGTCCACCATCACCAACACGCCGTCGAGGAAGCGATCCAACGGATCCTTGAGCGCCAGCACGCGCGCTAACGCCTTGCCCGGGGAGGGCTTGCGCGCCGGACCGGCGCCCAGTTGCCAGGCGGGAAGCTGCCTACGAAGCTCGTCCAGCAGGTCGCCAGCCCCGGAGCGGGCCGCTGGAAGCGCTTCGAACAGTGGCGCCTCCTGCTCCGCTTCGAAGAGGGACGGATCGGGCGCCCCGCCCTCCGAGGCATTCTCGGCCAGGTTGGCGGCGCGCTTGTAGAGCGTCAGCAGCTCGGCGAACGCTTCGGTACCGGCGAGCGCGCGCAACAGGTGAGCGCGCCTGGCAGCCAGCACCACCGATGGACGCCCGGCGGTCGCGGCCCGCACGGTTCTCACGCCCACGCCTTCCTCGGCCAGCAGCGCAGCGACCCGGTCCCAGACGAAACCGGTGACCTCGTCCACCACCGCGTCGTCGATCACCGTGTCGCCGTGCTCGTACCCCCCGGCGACCGTCGCCATGATCCTGCGAAGCGGTAGATCCCAATCGCGGAGCGCCGCGATGCGTGCCAGCGCCCCCGCGTCACGCCGCAGTCCGAACGGGTCGGCCGACCCGCTCGGTCGCTTACCCAGTGCGAAGAAGCCCAACAGCTTGTCGGCCCGGTCGCTGACGGCCAGAATCGCGCCCGGCTCCCCTTCGGGCAGCGCACCGCCGGGTGCCTTGGGGCGGACGCCGTCCTCGAGTGCACGCGCCACCACGCCCGGCTGCCCCTCGGCCTGCGCGTAGGCACGGGCCATTACCCCCTCGAGCTCCGGCAGCTCGAACACCATCTCGGTCGCCAGGTCGGCCCGAAATATCGGCAAAGCCGTGTCGAGGACAGCGGCGACCTCGTCGCTCACGCCCAGGGCGGTAGCCAAACGCGGCGCGGCCTCACGCACCCGCGTAACCTTGTCCGCCATCGAGCCGAGATCCTTTTGAAACCCGATGCCCGACAGCGCCCACGCATGCTGAGCGAGGGTCTTCTGCCGGTCGGCGTCCCAGAAGAAGCGCGCGTCGTAGAGGCGACCACCCAGCACTGCTTCATAACCGGCACGCACCGGCGTCGTATCGGAAACCTCGGTATTGCTTACGCCGACGAAGCGGTCGGCGATGGCGCCCTCTGCGGTGCGTAGCGGAACGAACCGTTGATGGTGGATCATCACGGTCGCCAGCACCTCGTCTGGCAGGGCCAGGTAGCTTGCGTCGAAGCGGCCGACTATGGCGGTCGGCCACTCGACCAGATCGACCACCTCGTCCAGCAGATCGTCGTCCCACACGGGTTGCAGTCCCTCACCCTCGGCAGCCTCGGTGATCGCTGTGACGGTGGCCGCGCGTCGCTCTTCCGGGTCGGCCAGCACCTTCGCATTGCGCAGCGCCGGCAGGTAGTCGTCGATGGCACCCAGCTCGAGCGGCTCCGGTGCGTGGAAACGGTGGCCGCGCGTGGTGGCGCCGGCGCGTACGCCGGCGACCTCGACCGGCAACGTATCGCCATCCAAACGCGCCAACAACCAGGCGATCGGCCGCACGAAGGCCACCTCGACGTCACCCCAACGCATCTTTCGCGGCGCGGGCAGGTCGCGCACCAGACCTGCCAGCAGCTCGGGAAGAAGCGCAGCTGCGGCCTCGCCGCCGGTCTCGACGTTGGCGAACAGGTAGGCGCCCCTGTCGGTCTCCTCGACCACCAGCTCGCTCGGGTCGATCCCCTGACCGCGCGCGAAACCGACAGCCGCCCTGGTTGGCGCGCCGGCCTCGTCGAACGCCACCTTAGCGCTCGGCCCGCGCCGACGTTCGCTACGGCGCTCGCTCCGATCGGCAAGCTCGAAGACGTCGATCGTCAGCCTGCGCGGTGTGGCGTAGCTACGAATCTCGCCATGGCTCAGGCGCGCTTCGGCAAGCCGTTCACGCGCCAGCGCCAGCAACGATTCGCGACCCTGCGCGACGTACCAGCTGGGCAACTCCTCGGTCCCGATCTCGAACAGTAGGCGGGCCATCAGGCGGCGGCCTCGTTGCCGGCGTCCAGGCCTGCCAGGTAAGCGCGAGCGCTCGCCTCGGCCAGCCGGCGGACGCGTTGAACGTAGCCTTGCCGCTCGGTTTGCGAAAGCACGCCGCGTGCATCGAGAAGGTTGAAGGCGTGCGACGCCTTGAGCACGAAGTCGTAGCCGGGGTACACCAGGCCGTCCTGGATCAGCCGCCGCGCCTCCGCCTCGTACTTCTCGAACAACAGGCGCTGAAGGTCCGGGTCGCTTTCCTCGAAGTTGTAGCGGCAGTGCTGGATCTCGAAGTCGCGGCGCAGGTCGCCCATGGTGACGCCTGGAGCCACCTGCACGTCGAAGCCGTGCTCGACCCCCTGCAGGTACATCGCGATCCGCTCGAGGCCGTAGGTAAGCTCGACCGACACCGGCCGGCAGTCCTGGCCGCCGACCTGCTGGAAGTAGGTGAACTGGGTGATCTCCATCCCGTTCATCCAGACCTCCCAACCGAGTCCCCAAGCGCCGAGGGTAGGCGACTCCCAGTTGTCCTCCACGAAACGGACGTCGTGGGCCCTGGCGTCGATACCCAACCGCTCGAGCGAAGCCAGGTAGACGTCTTGCACGTCGGCTGGGCTGGGCTTGAGCAGCACCTGGTACTGAAAGAAGTACTGAAAGCGATACGGATTGTCTCCGTTGCGACCGTCGGCCGGACGCCGCGACGGTGCGATTCCGGCGACCTTCCAGGGTGCCGGTCCGAGCGAACGCAGAAAGGTGGTCGGGTAGAACGTTCCTGCCCCTACCTCGCCGTCGTGCGGCGGTACCAGGACACAGCCCTGGTCGGCCCAGAACCGGTCAAGGGTGAGGGTGAGTTCCTGAAACAGCATGTCGACTCCCAACGGTTGGCGGACCGCCGGCCTTCGCGGACCTGGCCGCGAACCGAGGGTCGAGCGGAGCTCAGGCCCGGTCCGACGAGGGCACAGTCGGGGTACGACAACGTAATGAAGTCCCTTTCTGGCCCTTGCACGAGCGCGTACTATAGCACCATGCCGTTAGTGCCGATCTCCGCCCCGCAATCGCTTGGTGCGACGTTCGCGTCGCGGCGAGGCTCGTCGTGAACCGCTACGACGACCGGGCGAGGCTGGTGTTCCACTTCGCCCGCGAGGAGGGGTCGAAGCTCGGGCACGCGATGATCGGACCCGAGCACCTTCTTCTCGGCCTGATGCGCGAGGGTGGCACCGCCTCGAAGGTCCTGGCCGAGTTCGGCGCCAGCCTCGACGGCTTCCGTGGACAGGTCGAGGAGATGGTCGGACGTGGCGACGGCCTGCCCCGCAACGAGACCGCGGCTATCACCCCGCGCGCACGGCGGGTGATGGAGCTCGCCGGCAGCGAAGCGCGCAGCCTCGGCAGTAACGTAATCGCCACCGAGCACATCCTGCTCGGCATCATCCGCGAAGGGGACGGAGTCGCCTACCGCATCCTGCAACAGCTCACCCGCGACGTCGACACGGTCCGCTGGCGCATCCTCGCGGCGGCCGACCCGAAGCAGCAACCGGAACAGGCGGCCACCCCGTTCCTCGACGAGTACGCGCGCGACCTGACCAAGGAGGCGCGCGAGGGACGCCTCGACCCGGTCATCGGTCGGACCGAGGAGATCCGGCGCGTGATCCAGATCCTCTCGCGCCGCACCAAGAACAATCCGGTGCTGATCGGCGAGCCGGGGGTCGGCAAGACCGCCATCGTCGAGGGCCTGGCGCAGGCGATCACCGACGGCCGGGTTCCACCGAATCTAGGCTCGGTGCGGGTGCTCTCGATCGACCTGTCGAACATCGTCGCTGGCACCAAGTACCGCGGAGAGTTCGAGGAGCGGCTACGCCAACTGATCGACGAGCTGAAGGCAGCGCACGTCATCGCGTTCATAGACGAGCTCCACACCCTGGTCGGCGCTGGGGGCGCGGAAGGCACGCTGGACGCTGCCAACATCTTGAAACCGCCGCTCTCGCGCGGAGAGGTGCAGGTCATCGGCGCCACCACCACCGGCGAGTACCACCGCTACATCGAAAAGGACGCCGCGCTCGAACGCCGCTTCCAACCGGTCATCGTGCTCGAGCCTTCGCCGGAAGAGTCGCTGGAGATCCTGCATGGACTCCGAGAACGCTACGAGAGCCACCACGGCGTCGTCATCCCAGCTGCCATACTCGAGCTGTCGGTACGCTTTGGCGAACGGAGCCTACCCGGCCGGAACTTCCCGGACAAGGCGATCGACCTGATCGACGAAGCGGCAGCCCGGACGCGATTGAACAAGTCGCTCGGATTCCCCGTTCAGGAGGGCGAAGACGGCACTCCGGTGGTAAGCCGCGACGACGTCGAGGCGGTCGTCAACTCGTGGGGCGGCGTGTACGTCGACGAGACCGACGCAGGCAAGCTGGCCAACATCGAGGAGCACCTGCGCCACTCGGTGGTCGGGCAGGACGACGCGATCGACGCGTTGTCCGCCGCCTTGCGGCGCGCCCGTGTCGGGCTCGGAGGGCGCGCCCGCGTGTCCGCGTCGTTCCTGTTCGTCGGCCCCTCAGGGGTCGGCAAGACGTTCCTCGCCAAGCAGCTGGCAGTCGAGCTGTTCGGCAGCGAACGGTCGCTGGTGCGGCTCGACATGAGCGAGTACCAGGAGTCGCACGCCATCAGCAAGCTGATCGGGGCACCCCCCGGCTACGTTGGACACGAACAGGGCGGTCGCCTGACCGAGGCGATCCGGCGGCAACCGTTCAGCGTGGTGCTGCTCGACGAGATCGAGAAGGCGCACCCCGACATCTACAACACATTCCTGCAGGTCATGGACGATGGGCGCCTCACCGACGGGCTCGGACGCACAGTGGACTTCCGCCGGGTTATCCTGATCATGACCAGCAACACCGGCTTCAATCAGGGTCCCACCGTAGGCTTTCAGGCGAGCACCCCGATGCTGGATGTCCAGGCGCCACTCAAACAGATCTTCGCGCCGGAGTTCCTCGATCGGCTCGACGAGGTGATCGCGTTCCGCACCTTCGACGAGAACGGCTTCCTGCACATCACCGGCCAGATGCTCGACGAAATCCGCTCGGAGCTCGCCTCGCGCGACATCGACGTCACGTTCGCGGCGGAGGTGGCCGGCTGGTTGGTGCGGCACGTCCCCCCCGGCCAGAGCGCCAGACCGATGCGGGCCGTCCTACGTGCGCACGTCGAGGACCCGCTTTCGCTCGAGCTGCTGCGCGGCGGCAGCGACGAGCCGATCATCGTCACGGTGGACGAGGACCGGCTGGTGTTCGCCCGGCCGGTGCCGGTGATCTAGACGGCACCGTTCCAGGCGGGCTGCGCTGCCCGTCGGCTACACTTGGGTCATGAACCTCGAAGGGCGGGCGTGCCGAGAACGTTGACCGGGTACGTCTGCGAAGCGTGCGGCGCCAAATCGCCCGGCCCGCTCGGTCGTTGCCCTTCGTGCGGCGCTTGGGAGACGGTCGTCCGCGACGCTTCTGCCGGTCCCGCCCAACAGGCCGCCGTGCGGCCGCACCGCATTGCCACTGCCCGCCTCGAAGAGATCACCGAACAGGCACTCATGCGCCACCCGAGCGGCGACGGTGAGGTCGATCGGGTGCTTGGCGGCGGATGGGTACCCGGTGCGGCTCTGCTGCTCGCGGGTGAGCCGGGTGTGGGTAAATCGACGCTGCTGTTGCAGCTCGCCCGAAACGCGGTGCGCGCTGGGCGCTCGGTCCTCTACGTCGCCGGCGAGGAGTCGCTCGCCCAGATCCGCCTTCGTGCCGACCGGCTCGGCCTCAGCGGGGGGCTGGAAGCGACCCGCGACGTCGACGCGGAACGGATCGCCGGCCACCTGGCCACTACCCGTCCCGACCTGCTGATCGTCGACAGCATTCAAACCCTGCGCAGCGGCGATGGCGTGGTCGCGGGCAGCCTGACCCAGGTACGCGACGGCACGGCGATCGTGGCGCGCGCCGCCAAGGAGGCCGACACCACCGCGGTTCTGATCGGCCACGTCACCAAGCAGGGTACGATCGCCGGCCCGAAGGTCGTCGAACACATGGTCGACGCCACCTTCGCGCTCGAGTCAGCCGCCGGGTTCCGAGTCCTTCGCGCCCTGAAGAATCGCTTCGGCCCTGCTGGGGAGGTCGGAGTGTTCGACATGCGCGACGACGGCATGCACGCCGTAGCCAACCCGTCCGCCGCCTTCCTCGCCGAACGCCCGGTCGGTGTAGCCGGATCGGTGGTGGTCGCGGCGCTCGAAGGGCAGCGTCCACTGCTGCTCGAAGTGCAGGCACTCGCGGCGAAAAGCGCTTACGCGACGCCGAAACGGGTCGTTCAAGGGCTCGACCCCCGTCGCGTCGACGTGGTCCTGGCCGTGCTAGAGCGACGAATCGAGCTGCCGTTGGGAGCGCTGGACGTCTTCGTCAACGTCGCCGGCGGGTTGCGGCTGACCGACCCTGGAACCGATCTCGCCGTGGCGCTCGCGGTCTGGTCCGCCGTGACCAACAGGCCGCTTGCGGAAGGCAGCGCGGTGGTTGGCGAGGTCGGGCTCGCCGGGGAGGTGCGTGGCGTCACGCAGCTCGAACGGCGAGTCGCTGAGGCGAAGCGAGCGGGGTTCGAAACGGTGATCGGGCCGCGGCATGCCGATCTTCCCGGCGGAGGTTGCCGTGACCTGGCAGCCGCAATTGCGCTGGTACGGGGGCCACCATGAAGCGTCGCAGCGTTCCCAGTCCGACCGCGCTGCTGGTGCGCGCTGTAATGACCGGCGGCGTCGCGGCGCTCGGCGCGTTTGGCGCCGACGCTCTGCTGGCGCGACGCCTGCTGGGCGGTCCGAACGACGTCCTCTACCTGGGACTGGCTGGCGCGCTGTTGGGCTGGCTGGTCGGGGCGCCCCCGGCACGCTTGGCGGAACGGCGCATGCGTCGTCTGGCGCAGCGGCTCGCTGACGTCCCCCCCGACGCGGTGATCGCCGGTTTCGTCGGTGCGCTCACCGCGCTGCTGATTACCGTGCTGCTCGACAACGTGCTGGCCCGCGTCCCCGGTTTCACCTGGTACTGGTCGCTGCTGATGGCCGGCGTGTTGACCGCCTCGTCGGTGACCTTCTTCGTTGCTAACCGGGGGGTGTTGCGACTGCCGCGGGCGGCGGGGGCGGGTCCTGACGAGTCGACCGGCCGCAGCAAGCTGTTGGACACCAGCGCCATCATCGACGGTCGTCTGGTGGAGGTAGCTGAAGCGAGGTTTCTCGATGGTCAGCTGCTCGTGCCGGCGTTCGTTCTCGGTGAGCTGCAGAACATCGCCGACGATGCCGATACGCTGCGCCGCAGGCGCGGACGGCGTGGACTCGAGGTGCTCGAGAGACTCGCGGAGCTGCCAGGCGTCGTGACCGAGATCGTGCACGACGACGTGCCGGGAGCCGCCGACGTCGACGAGAAGCTCGTGCGTCTCGCACTTCAGCTTGGCGCCGACCTGGTCACCACCGACTACAACCTGCACCAGGTGGCCTCGCTCCAAGGGGTGCGCGTCCTCAACCTCCATCGCCTCGCAAGCGCCGTCAAGGCGACCCACCTATCCGGCGAGACCCTCTCCCTCACGGTGGTGCGGCCCGGCAAGGAGGCCGGCCAGGGGCTCGCCTACCTGGACGACGGCACAATGATCGTGATCGACGGCGCGTCCCACCGGATCGGTGACACGGTCGGCGTAACCGTCACGAGCACACTGCAGACGAACGTCGGCAGGATGATCTTCGCCAAGCTGCTGGACGACGATCCCGATGACGATTTCGACGGCGAGTTCGATCGCGCCCGCGAGGGCGGTGACGAAGGCGCGTCCAGCACGCCTTGACCCCCATGCGACCTCGTCAACAGAGTGCCCAGGCGCAACGTGCCCGGGCACTCGCAAATGCACGATCCGTCAGGTTTGGGTGGGCGGATCAGGGAAGGTCGTCGGCGCGCTCAACCCGATACACGCCACCGGTCCCAGCGCAGTTTCCATTGATGCCGAACGACGTCACGCCTGCAACGATATTCGTGTCGCCAAGGAAGTTCGGCCCTCCAGAGTCACCGAAGCACGTCCAACCTGTCGAATATCCCACCTGTCGAATAGTTGTTCGAAAGGAGTAGGGAGAAGTCCCCGGTGAAGCCGGGCACGTTTATTTGCACGAGGTGAGGGTTAGCCACCATCCGAACACGGACCGCCTCGACCAAAGCTGGATTGATCCGTTGAATGCCATACCCGACTGCCCTGAACTCGGCTGGTTGGCCTCGGCGTCGTGCAAGAGAATCTAGTTGATCGAGCTCCGGCAGAACCGCGTAATCGTCGAGTTCGATCGGGTTCTCCAGCACGACGACTGCCGCAAGCTAATGGCCGTGAAACACGCCCCGAGCACTTCCGGCTCGTCTGGAACTCGCCTGGTGAAGCGGCTAGATTGGTATGTTCGAACGGCATCGTCGTGTATCCTTTCTCGCGATAGGACTGCGGTTGCTGGAGACGTAGCTCGAGGGGAGCGAAGAGGGTGAACCGTGCGAGGTGGTCCTACCTCGGGGCCTTAGCTCAGCTGGGAGAGCATCCGCTTTGCAAGCGGAAGGTCGTCGGTTCGAGTCCGACAGGCTCCACCACTCGTCGGCGCGCGCCGCTGCTTGGGAGGGGCGCACGGGTCCGCGCCAGGGGGACGAATGTCCCGCCGTGGCCGCGGAACGCCGTGTGGTACATTTGCACCGATCTGCACCGCGACGTCACCGTCGCCCCCAAAATGCGTCCACGAGCGTCTGTCCGCCCCCCTCCCGGGGCACGTCAGGAGGTCAAGCCGTTGCACGTCGACCGCCCCCTTCCCGTCCCCCTAACTCCGTGCCGCTGCGCTGGCCGGAGCCCCGGTCCGAGGTCCTGATCTGATGCCACAGCTCTTCCCACCGAATGCCAACGCGTTCGTGAAGTGGCTCGTGGTCGGCGGTGGCGCGTTCGCCGTGCTCCTGTTGATCGTCATGGCCTACTTCGCCCGCACGACCAACAACGCCGTCGGCGTTCCGGTCACGCAGCCGGTAGCGTTCAAACATAACCTTCACGCTGGCCAGCTCGGACTAGACTGCCGCTACTGCCACACGTCGGTCGAGGTCGAAGCGAGCGCGGGCCTGCCAGGAACCGAAACCTGCATGACCTGCCACTCGCAGGTGCGGGTAGGCGCTCCGGCGCTCGAAGTCGTCCAGGCGTCCTGGGACCAACAGCTGCCGATCGCTTGGAACCGCGTGCACGACCTCGCCGATTACGTCTATTTCAATCACAGTGCGCACGTGAACAACGGTGTCGGTTGCGCCTCCTGCCACGGGGCGGTCGACGAGATGAGCGGCATCTGGAAGAACGAGCCGCTCACGATGGGCTGGTGTCTTGAGTGCCACCGGGCCCCCGAGAGGTTCGTGCGCCCCCGCAGCGAGGTGTTCAACATGGACTACGTGCGGCCGGCAGACCAGCTCGCCCTCGGCACCGAGCTCGTCGAGGCCTACCACGTCAACGACGAGAAGCTCATTCAGTGCTCGACCTGCCACCGATGAGCGGCGCCGTGCCCCCCCTGCAAGAAGACGGCCACGAGCCGACCCTGCAGGAGATCCGCGAGCGGCTGGCCTCCAGCAAGGGCGTCGAGTACTGGCGCGGCCTCGACGAGCTGGCCGACAGCGCAGCGTTCCGTACATTCATGGCCGAGGAGTTTCCGCGCCAAGCGGTGCCACTCGAATCGTCGCTGCAGCGCCGCGACTTCCTCAAGCTGCTCGGCGCCTCGTTGGCGCTCGCCGGCCTGTCCGCCTGCGCCAGGCCGACGCTGCCGAACGAGAAGATCGTGCCGTACGTCCAGGTGCCCGAGGAGATCGTGCCGGGGCGTCCGCTGTTCTACGCCACCGCGATTAACGTCCACGGCTACGCCGAGGGCCTGCTGGCCGAGAGTCATCAGGGCCGGCCGACCAAGGTCGAGGGCAACCCGGACCACCCCGCCAGCCTCGGCGCCACGTCCGCCACAAGTCAGGCCACCGTTCTCGGCCTGTACGACCCCGACCGGTCTCAAGCGATCACCGAGAACGGCGCGACGCGCCGCTGGGAAGACCTGGCCGCGGCGCTGGGCGACCTCGGGGACGGTAGCGGACTCGCGTTGCTCACCGAAACCGTCACCTCGCCTACCCTGTCGCGCCAGATCTCGGAGCTCGAGAGCGCCCTGCCGGGCATGCGTTGGCACCAGTACGACCCGGTGCACGCCGACGGTGCCGTGCTCGGCACCCGTGCCGCCTTCGGTCGGGACCTGACCGTCGTGCCGCACTTCGACCAGGCGGACGTGGTTCTCGCGCTCGATGCCGACTTCACGTCAGATGGTCCCGGCCGCCTGGCTCACGCACGCGCGTTCGCCGCCAAGCGCAGGGTACGAAGCGCCGACGACGACATGAACCGCCTCTGGATGGTCGAAAGCGCACCGTCTCCGACCGGCTCGCTGGCCGACCATCGGCTGGCCCTGTCCCCGGCCGACCTGGCCGCCTTAGCTGCGGTCGTGGCAGCACGCCTCGGCGTCGCCGCTCCGGCGGCCAGCCTCCCGGAGGCTGTCGAGTCGGCCTGGGTCGACGCGCTCGTCGAAGATCTCGAGAATCACCACGGCACCGCCCTGATCGTCGCCGGGCAGCAGCAGCCGGCCGCCGTGCACGCCCTCGCACACGCCATGAACGAGGCGCTGGGCGCCGTTGGATCGACAGTGACGCTGCACGAGCCGGTCGAGGTCCGACCAGAAGATCAGCGCGCCTCGCTCCAGCAACTCGTCGACGCGATGAACTCGGGCGAGATTTCGACCCTCGTAATCGTCGGGGCCAATCCGGTGCACACCACCCCCCGCCAAGTCGGGTTCGCAGCTGCGCTCGCCAACGTCGCGACCAGCGTGCACCTCGGCCCGTACCGCGACGAGACCGGCCAGGCGACGACCTGGCACGTGCCTGAAGCGCACCACCTGGAGAGTTGGAGCGACGCGCGCGCCTTCGACGGCACCGCCTCGATCGTGCAGCCGCTGATCCAACCGTTTTTCGGCGGGCGCTCGGCCCACCAGCTGCTGGCGCTCATCGCCGGAAACGCGGAGGCTAGTGCGCACGAGCTGGTAAGGGAGACCTGGAGCGCACGGGTCGACGGCGACTTCGACTCGTTTTGGCGGCGCTCGCTCTACCTGGGCGCGATTGCCGACAGCGCGTCTCCGCTCGTCGATGCGAGCACGACGTCGCTCGCCGGGCTCGTGCTGCCCACGTCTGGCGGCGACCTGGTACTGATGTTGCGTCCCGACCCGAGCATCGACGACGGCCGCTGGGCAAACAACGGTTGGTTGCAGGAGCTGCCGAAGCCGTTCACCAAGCTCACCTGGGACAACGCCGCACTGCTCAGCGCCCGGACGGCGGAGTCGCTCGGTGTGCGCAATGAGGACCGGCTCGAGTTGTCGGTCGGCGACGCCACGGTCACCGCGCCGGTGTGGATCCTGCCAGGCACCGCCGACGGCGTGGTGCTGCTGCACCTCGGCTTCGGCCGGGAAGCCGCCGGGCGCGTCGCTGACGGTGTAGGCGTCGACGCCTACCCGCTGTTGCCGACCGAAGTGGGTGTCGCGCCGGGGGTCGGTGCGGAGAAGGTACGCGGCCGCTACCGCCTGGCGTCGACCCAGTTGCACTCTGCGCTCGAAGGCACCGGCGAACGGCGCCACATCGTTCGTCACGGCACCCTCGCCGAGCTGCGAGCGGAACCGGAGCACCCGCAGTTCGTACACCCGGTCGCGCATCACGACAACAACCTCTACCCCGACTTCGAATACACCTCGTACGCCTGGGGCATGGTCATAGACATGTCGGTGTGCACCGGCTGCAACGCCTGCGTCACCGCCTGTCAGTCCGAGAACAACGTGCCCATCGTCGGCAAGGACCAGGTGATGGTCGGTCGCGAAATGCACTGGATCCGCGTCGACGGCTACTACGCCGGCAGTATCGACGAGCCCGAGTACTACTCGATGCCGATGGCCTGCCACCACTGCGAGAAAGCGCCGTGCGAACCGGTCTGCCCTGTCGGTGCGACCGTGCACGACGATGAGGGCCTCAACGTGATGGTGTACAACCGCTGCGTCGGCACGCGCTACTGCTCGAACAACTGTCCGTACAAGGTGCGGCGCTTCAACTTCCTGCAGTACGCAGAGCTCGACACCACCGCCACCGAGCTCAGCCTCGCAAACAACCCCGACGTCACCGTCCGCAGCCGCGGGGTAATGGAGAAGTGCACCTACTGCACGCAACGCATTTCGCGGGCGCGCATAGACGCCAACAATCAGGACCGCCGGATCGGCGACGGTGAGGTCGTCACCGCCTGCCAGGCGGCCTGCCCCACCGAGGCGATCGTGTTCGGCGACACCAACGACCATGGGTCGACGGTCGCCAGCGCCAAACGGTCGGTCCTCAACTACGCCTTGCTCGAAGAGCTTCAGACGGTGCCACGGACGACCTACCTCGCTCACGTCCGTAACCCCCATCCGGCCCTGGCCGGAGACGAGGCGGGAGGTCACGCATGACGGTTCGAACCGGAAACGTCAGCGAGACGCAGCGCGTCATCGGACGTGGCCAAACTTCGGGCAAGATCGACGACGTCGTCAACACGCCAGTCCTTGTCGGCCCGGCCAAGACGCCACTGTGGTGGTGGATCGGCCTGATGATCTCGCTCGGATTCCTGAGCATGTACCTGATCTCGATCGTGGTGCTGATCACCACCGGAACCGGCGTCTGGGGCAACAACATCCCGGTCGCCTGGGGAATGCCGATCATCAACTTCGTGTGGTGGATCGGGATCGGTCACGCCGGAACGCTGATCTCGGCAGCGCTGTTGCTGTTCCGGCAGCCGTGGCGAACCTCGATCAACCGATTCGCCGAGGCGATGACGATCTTCGCGGTGGTCAACGCCGGGCTCTACCCGATCCTCCACCTGGGGCGGCCGTGGGTGTTCTACTGGCTGCTGCCGTACCCGAACACGCACGGTCTGTTCCCGCAGTTCCGCAGCCCGCTCGACTGGGACCTGTTCGCCATCGGCACCTACGCGAGCGTGTCGGTACTGTTCTGGTACATCGGTCTGATACCCGACCTGGCGACGCTGCGCGACCGCAGCAACTCGAAGTTCCAGCAGTTCCTCTACGCGATTCTTTCGCTCGGCTGGAACGGCTCGGCCCGGGCTTGGCAGCGATACCAGCGGGCGTACCTGCTGCTGGCCGCGATTTCGTTCCCACTGGTGCTCTCGGTCCACTCGACGATCGCGATGGACTTCGCGGTGAGCCAGCTGCCGGGCTGGAACAACACAGTAATGCCGCCCTACTTCGTCGCGGGTGCCGTGTTCGCCGGGTTCGCGATGGTGCTGATCCTGGCGATCCCGCTGCGCAAGGCGTTTGGGCTCGAGAAGCTGATCACCATGCGACACCTCGACAACTCGGCCAAGTTGATGCTGGCGACAGGCATGATCGTCGTGTACGGCTACCTGGTCGAGCTGTTCGACGCCTGGTACTCGGGCGTCGAGTTCGAGCGCTTCATGGCCTACAACCGCGTGTTGGGCGCCGATCATTGGTGGGCGTTCTGGCTGCTGATCGCCTGCAATTTCGTCGCGATCCAACCGTTGTGGCTGAGAAGCGTGCGGCAGAACCCAATGGCTCTGTTCATCATCTCGATCATCGTTTCGATCGGCATGTGGCTCGAGCGGTTCGTGATCATCTCCATCACGCTCACCAAGGACTTTCTGCCGTCGAGCTGGGGTGACTACGTCACCACCTTCTGGGACTGGGCGCTCTACCTAGGTACCTTCGGGTTGTTCGCGACGTTGTTCCTGCTGTTCATCCGCCTGCTTCCTTCGATCGCGACGGCGGAGATGAAGGAGCTCGTGCATCACGACGCGCACCACGTCTCGGACCCGTTCGAACAGATCCGCCTCGACCATTACGGCAAGGAGGCACGACCGTGAGCGACACGCACGCCGCCCAGGCCGTGACCGACGTGCCCGACGCTCGGCTCTACGGCCTTGCCGCGGAGTTCGACGAAGTCGAGGCGCTCGAGGCCGCCGCCGACGCCGCCCGCGAGGCGGGTTACCAGGCGATGGACGCCTACACGCCCTACCCGGTCGAAGGACTAGACGAACGGCTCGGCGTTAGGCCCACCCGCCTCGGCTGGATCGTCCTCATAGCCGGCATCGTCGGTGCACTGCTCGGCTTTTTCATGCAGTGGTACGCCAACGTTCTGTTCTACCCGCTCAACATCGGCGGCAAGCCGCTCAACAGTTGGCCGAACTTCATCGTCATCACGTTCGAGATAACCGTCCTGCTCTCGGCATTCACCGCGGGCCTGTACATGATCGGCCGCAACGGTCTGCCTCGGCTCTACCATCCGATCTTCAACGCTCCCAACTTCAGCGCTGCTTCGCGCGATCGCTTCTTCCTTTGCATAGAGACCCGTGACGCCCAGTTCGACCGCGCCGCCACCCTGAACTTCCTCGAGGCGCAGCAGCCGATCCGGGTTTCGGAGGTGGAACGCTGATGGCGCACACCAGAACCCGCACGGCTTCCAGCGCCCGGACCGTCCGCCGCAGCGTTGCCTGGCCGCTGGTGGCGTTGGGACTGGCACTGCTGGTGTCGGGTTGCGGCCGCAACATGTACGACCAGCCCAAGGCCGAAGTGTACGAGTCGAGTCGGTTCTTCGCCGACGGTTCGGCGGCCCGGCCCCTTCCCGAAGGCACCGTTTCGCGTGAGCGCGGAGCGATCGACCCGGTCTTCCTCACCGGTCAGGACGAGGGTGGCATGGTCACGGAGTTGCCGATCGCGTTGACGGTCGAGCTGCTGCAGCGGGGTCAGGAACGCTACGACATCTACTGTTCGGTTTGCCACGGCTACGACGGCGCCGGGAAGGG
>Ga0326597_10005749_pt1 | contig 17136 bp, 10 predicted proteins | sample RVTome_12_FD_203789 | JGI IMG/M metagenome (GOLD analysis project Ga0326597, IMG submission 203789) | Soil microbial communities from uranium-contaminated site in the Upper Colorado River Basin, Wyoming, United States - RVT100D185 | ecosystem: Environmental > Terrestrial > Soil > Contaminated >...
ACGATCAGTGTCGGCAGGATTTCCTCCAATGAGACATCGAAACTCAATGAAGCAAACTGGAGCACCGCATCGCTGGCGTCCAGTTCGTAGTACCTTTGAGCACTACGGCAGTAATCCGCAATCGAGCCATGCGAAATGAGAACTCCCTTTGGCTGGCCCGTGGACCCCGAGGTGTAGATTACATAAGCGAGGTTTTCGGGCGCGGTGGAGCTGATGGGGTTCTCTCCGCTTTCTCCGGCAATGGCCTCCCAGCCTGAATCCAGACAGACTACCTGAATTCGAGAATCGCCATCTTCTATCGTCGATCCTCTATCCTCGACTAATTCTGCGATCAACCGCTCCTGGGTCAACAGCACCGGCGCCTGGGCATCTTTCAGCATGAAGGCCAACCGCTCCTTCGGATACGCCGGGTCCAGGGGCACGTATGCGCCGTCTGCCTTCAGAATGGCTAGCAATCCGATGACCATCTCCAACGAGCGCTCCAAGCAGACGCCGACCAGGACCTCTGGTCCTACTCCCAGCGCCCGCAAGTGATGCGCCACTTGATTGGTTCGGCGGTTAAGCTCCTGGTAGGTTAGTTGCTGGCCCTCACACACAACCGCCACAGCATCCGGGGTTCGCTCCACCTGCGCTTCAAAGAACTGATGAATACGCAAATCCTCCGGATAGTCGGTCTTGGTATCGTTCCACTCCACCAGCAGTTGCCGGCGCTCTGTTTTGGTTAACAGCGCCAAGTCCGAGAGGCGCTGCTCGGGATCGCCGACCACCGCCTCCAACAGGGTCTGAAAATTTCCCAGCATACGGGCAATCGTCGCAGCTTCGAATAGATCGGTGTTGTACACGAATGCTGCCGTCAGACCTTGCTTGGCGTCGATGACCTGAAGGGTTAAATCGAAGAGAGCCGTCTCGCTGTCCGCCTCGATAGGGCTCAGGGTCAGACCCGGCAGCTCTGCCGCCCGCAGGGAAATATTCTCCAGCACGAACATCACCTGAAAGAGCGGATTGCGGCTCAAATCCCGCTCCAGGTGCAATTCCTCCACCAGCCTCTCGAAGGGCAAGTCTTGACGGGCATACGAACCCAAACAGACCTCCCTCACCCGCCGCAACAGTTCCCGAAAACTGGGATTGCCCGAAAGGTCAGTCCGCAGGACCAGCGTGTTGACGAAGAATCCAATCAGCCCATCGATTTCCAGCCGGTTACGGTTGGCGATCGGCGTGCCGACCATGAGGTCGTCTTGACTCGTGTAGCGGTGTAATAAAATCTTGAATGCCGCCAGCAATGTCATGAAGAGCGTAGTCCCCTCCTGGCGGCTCAGCGCCTTGAGAGCCGCAGAGAGGGTTTCAGGTAGCACAACGCTTAGCCTTTTACCTCGAAAGGTCTGGACTGCGGGTCGAGGACGGTCTGTGAGCAATGGCAGTACGGAGATATCGGCCAACTGCTGCCTCCAGTAACCAAGCTGACCTTCTAAGACTTCTCCCTGGAGCCACTCCCGCTGCCAAACCGCAAAGTCCGCATACTGAATGGGCAGCTCAGGAAGCGGCGAGGGCGCCCCATTGGAAAACGCGCCGTAAAGCGCTACCGCCTCACGAATGAACACGCCAATGGACCACCCGTCGGAAATAATGTGATGCATCGTTACAAGAAACACATGCTCGTGATCGCCCAGCCGCAGCAAAGTCACCCGCAGCAGTGGACCTTGAGCCAGGTCGAAGGGGCGCTGAGCCTCCTCGGTAGCGAGCCGCCGGACCTCCACCTCACGCTTAGGTTCGGGAAGGTTCCCGAGATCCACCACCGCTACCGGTAAAGTCAGGACTGGGGCTATGACCTGAACCGGTTGACCTTCGATGCTACGAAAGGTCGTCCGCAAGACTTCGTGACGCCTGACAATCTCATTGACGATTCGCTCCGCTAGTGCAACATCGATCGAACTTTCAATGCGAAAGGCGCCGGGGGAGTTATAAGCAGAACCCGGCATCAACTGATCGAGGAACCACAACCGCTGCTGGGCAAAAGAGAGAGGAGCAGGACCGTTGCCGGGACGGCGATGAATGATCTTCGTAGATCCCGCCCATTCACCGCGCAAGCGCTTTTCAAGCAGAGATCGTTTGGCGCCTGAGAGCTGTGAGCGTCGGGTTTCTATATCTTTCATCATGCCTTGCCGTTGATTGAACTAACCGCGCAAGCGCTTTTCAAGTAAGGCCCGCTTGGCCGCCGAGAGTCGAGCCCGTCGTTCCGAGAGTTGCGCTTGTCGTTCCGAAGACTCCTCGACGGGGTTGGCGTATCCATCCACTCGGGCCACTTGGGCCTCACCGGGGAACATTGCCTCAGTGTCGTCGCCTCCCGCCGCTATCCGACGGCGCTCTCGATCGAACGAAATCGACAGCGTCGAAAGATGCTGGTCTGGATCGGCGACGATACCTTCCAGCAAAAACTGAAAATTCTCCAATAACCGAGTCATGCTGTTGGCTTCAAACAGGTCGGCGTTGTATTCCAGGGTTCCGGTCAGGCCTTCTTTCCCGTCTGACATCCAAAGAGTCAAATCGAAGTTCGCTCTTGTGCTCTGCGCCGCGGGGTAGCTGGATGACGTCAGGCCCGGCAGCTCGAGAGCCGAGTCGGGGGTATTCTGCAAGACGAGCATGACCTGGAACAACGGCGTGCGGCTTCGATCCCGCTCCGGCCGCAGTTCTTCCAACAGCTTCTCAAACGGGAGATCCTGGTGGGCATAGGCCGTTAAGGCCACCGTGCGCACCCGCACGAGCAGCTCCCGAAAACTAGGGTTGCCGGAAAGGTCCGCGCGCAGCACCAGGTTGTTGATAAAGAATCCAATCAGTCCCTCGGTCTCGGCCCGGTTCCGGTTGATAAGGAAAGTGCCCACGGCGATGTCATCCTGGCCCGTGTAGCCGTAGAGCAATGTCGTGAATGCCGCCAGCAGGCTCATGAACGGGGTGACGCCTTCGCGGCGGCTCAGTATCTTCAGCTCCTCGGTCAGCCGGCTGCTCAGTGCCAAAGATTGCCTGGCGCCCCGCAAGGTCTGGATTGGTGGGCGGGGATGGTCGGTCGGCAGCGCCAGCACGCGAACGCCGGCAAGCTGCCGCTTCCAGTAGGAGAGCTGCGTTTGCAAAACGTCTCCTTGCAGCCACTGTCGCTGCCAATGGGCATAGTCCGCATACTGGACAGGAAGTTCAGGCAGCGGCTGAGGTCGCGCGGCGCAGAATGCCTGGTAAAGCGCCGCCAACTCACGGGCGAGCACGTTCAAAGACCAGCCATCGAAGGCGATATGATGAATAGTCAGAAGGAGTACGTGATCCTCCTCGCCCAGGCGCAGCAAGGTGGAACGGATCAGTGGCCCTTGGGTCAGGTCGAAGGGACGCTGCGCTTCCTCTGTGGCCAGCTCCTGAGCGCGAATTTCCCGCTCGGGCACGGGGTGTTCGCGGAGATCTACCGATGACAAGGTCAGGGCCCGAGCGGGGGAGATCACCTGGATGGGCTTCCCTCTCTCAACCACAATGCGGGTTCGCAGTGCTTCGTGACGCCCGACAATTTCACTCAGACTCAGCTCCAGCGCCTGCGCGTTAAGCCGGCCAGCGAGGCGAAAATCGGCAGGACGGTTGTACGCCGGACTGCCAGGCTCCATCTGGTCGAGGAACCACAGCCGTTCCTGGGCAAATGAAAGGGGCGCTGAGACGCGGTTGACTCGCCTTGGAATGCTCCGTTCCGCATTTTCAGCCTGGCTCCGGGCGACGGTTGCCGCCAGGCTTGCTACGGTGGGCGTCGCAAAGAAACTGATAAAGGACAGCTCTGCTTGCAGCGCATCGCGCACTCGGGAAATAACTTGGGTGGCCAGGAGGGAATCCCCTCCCAACTGGAAGAAGTTGTCGTAGACACCCACCGTCTGGACGCCTAAAATCTCAGACCAGATCGCGCTCAACTTTTCTTCTACCGGAGTACGCGGGGCTGTGGTCGCCGCTTTCACATCGGGTTCTTCTGACGCCGTCAGGCCGAGCTTTTCGGCCAAACCGGCGCGCTGCAACTTGCCGGTGGGACCTTGGGGAATCTCCTCGACCATAATCACCCGGCGCGGCAGCTTGAAGTCAGCCAGCCGCGCCGCCGCGAACTCCTGAATTTCTCTTTCTGTCGCGGCTGCATTCTCGCGCAAGACAACGGCGGCGGCGATATCCTCGCCGAGCTTGCCATGAGGGACCGCAAAAGTAACCGCCTGCGCGATCGCCGGATGATTCATGAGCGCTTCGTCAACTTCGTGCGGTGAAATTTTTTCACCGCCTCGGTTGATCACCTCCTTGAGGCGACCCGTGATGAAGAGGTAGCCATCGTTATCCAAATAGCCCTGGTCCCCCGTTCTCAGCCAACCCTCGGTGAAAGCGCTCTCATTGAGCGTTGAATCGTTTTCGTAGCCTTGCGTAATGTTGGCGCCGCGGATGACGATCTCACCGGCTTGCTCCGGTCGGAGAAAATGGCCCGCGTCATCCATAACGGCCACCTCCGCACCCGCCGCCAAACCCACCGAGCCGGCCTTACGCCGACGCGGAGGCAGTGGATTGCTGGCGATCTGGTGCGAAGCCTCGGTCATGCCGTAGGACTCGATCACCGGCGTATTAAACACAGATTCTAATTCCGTCATCACCTGCGGCGGCAAACGGGATGAGGAAGACCGGATGAACCGCAGCGAACAGTGGGCAATCACTTCGCGGCTGGATGCCGCCCGCGCCAGGATCGCTTGATGCATGGTGGGCACCGCCGTGTACCAGGTGGGGCGAAACTCTTCCATCCAGGCAAAAAACCTGGGCGCATAAAAGCCCGGGGCGCAAACCACGCTCGCGCCCGCCGCCACAGTGGAAAGAACCGCGCCGATGAGGCCATGAATATGAAAAAGTGGCATCACGTTCAGGCATCGATCGCTCGGGACCAATTCAAGGGCCATGCGAATGTTGTACGCGGACGCGCAGATGTTGCCGTGTGTCAGCGGAACGATCTTTGGCCGTGAGGTCGTGCCGGAAGTGTGTAGCACCAATGCTACATCGTCGGCCTGAGTGTACCCGGAATCTACCTGGCGCGACTGTGCGTCACCGGCGAGGGCAAAGACGCCGGCCTCCGCCTCCAAGACAGGCGATAGCTCAAGGATCGGGATATCGTGCTGGCGGGCTGCGACTCTTGCCGGTGAGTCCATGCCAGACCAAACAATCAGCGCTTTCGAATTCAAATCGGACAGAAAGAAATTGAATTCCTTGACTTGATAGGCGGGATTCAGGGGAGCGCAGGTGGCGCCGGCGGCCACGGCTAAAAAAGCCACGGCCATCTCTGGGCCATTGGGAAGCGCCAGAGCAACACGGTCGTGTCGCCGCACGCCCATGGCATTCAGTTTTTTCACCGTATCGACAATCTGGCGATGCAGATGGTTGTAAGTAAGTGGAGTGCGGCCCGGAGCGGCAATGGCGATGGCTTCAGGGGTACGCCTGGCTTGGGTCTCAATAAGTTGAGAAATGCACAAATCCGGCGAAGCGTCGGTCGCTCCGGTAATTGGAGACATGGTCGGTTCTTTCGAGGGTGCGATCCTATGAAGCCTCTTTGTCGGCCAAAGACTCGGCCTCATCTTCGCTGAGCCCTTCTATCTCATCAAGGAGGATTTCCTCTACCGCCAGCGCGAGCTCTTCAATCGTGGGCTTCTCGAAGAGGATGCGCAGGGAAATTTCCGCCTGGAAGGTGTCGCGCAGCCGGAACATGATCTGCGTGGCTAAAAGGGAATGACCGCCGAGGTCGAAGAAATTGTCCTGGACACCGATCGGTTCGACCCCGAGGACCTGAGACCATATCTCCGCCAGTAGTTTTTCCGTCGGAGTGCGGGGCGCGACAAAGGGTTTGTTGAGTTCGGGTCGGGTTCCGTCCGGTGCCGGCAGGGCGCGGCGGTCTACCTTGCCATGAGGTGTTAGCGGTAGGGCGTCCAACAGCACGAAGGCCGATGGCACCATGTACTCGGGCAACTTCTCCTCCAGGAAGCCGCGAAGTTCACTGACCGTGGGCGCGGGCTCATGCGCCGCGACCACATACGCCACCAGGTGGTGGCTGCCCTGTCCATTGTCTCGGGCTACGACCACATTCTCGCGGACAGCCGCGTGTTGGCGCAGCGCCGCCTCGATCTCCCCCGGTTCAACGCGGAAGCCTCGCACCTTGGTCTGATCGTCAAGCCGACCCAGGAACTTCAAATTCCCATCGGGTCGGTAGCGCACAAGGTCCCCGGTTTTGTACAAACGTGCTCCCGGCTCGCTGCTGAAGGGATCTGGAATGAACCTCTCAGCGGTCAGCTCAGGAGAGTTGAGGTAGCCTCTGGCCACGCCCACGCCGCCGATGTGGAGTTCGCCGGCAACGCCAATGACGACCGGCCGCAAGTGCCGATCCAGCACGTATGCCTGTACGTTAGCAATGGGACGCCCAATGGGCACGTCTGACAATGCCGTACATCCTTCCGCCGACTCCGATAATTCCCATCTCGTGGCCACGATCGTCGCTTCCGTCGGACCGTAGGTATTGAACAGCCGCACGCGTTGACCTACCTGTTGCTGCCACGCGGTAATCCGGTCCGGCAGCGCCCGTTCTCCTCCAAGGATCACCAGACGTAACGATGGGAGGAGCGTTAAAACCTCTGTGCTCAGTCTGGGCGCGATCTGATGCCAGTACGCCGTGGGGAAATTGAGGACGGTGAGCGGCCAATCCTGGGAGGTGCGCGTGAACAGAGAAAGCGAATCCGCCATCTCTTCGCTACGCAGAACCAAGGTCGCGCCGCGCATCAGGCAAGGATAGATCTCTTCGGCGCTGGCATCGAAGCTGATCGATGCAAACTGCAGAACATGGTCGGTCTGTTGCAGGTCATAGGCAATGCCGGCGGCCTCGGTGTGGTTGACCAACGACCGGTGTTGGGTCATGACACCCTTCGGCTTGCCTGTCGATCCCGACGTATAAATAATATAAGCGAGGTTATCGGCGGTCACCGCACTGAGCGGGTTTTTCTCACTCTCTCGGGCGATGATCTCCCAGTCCGCGTCCAGGCAGACTACCTGAATTCGAGAACTGAGAATCGAGGATCGAGAATCGCCATCTTCTATCCCTTCGGCGTCGCTCAGGACAGGCTTCGATCCTCTATCTTCGACTAATTCTGCGACCAACCGCTGCTGGGTCAACAGCACCCGCGCCTGGGTATCCTCCAACATGAAGGCCAACCGTTCCTTCGGATACGCCGGGTCTAATGGCACATAAGCGCCGCCGGCTTTGAGAACGCCCAGAAGCACGACGACCATCTCCAACGAGCGCTCCATGTATATAGTCACCGGTGCCTCTGGCCCCACTCCCAGCGCTTGCAGATGATGCGCCAGTTGATTGGCGCGGGCGTTGAGCTGCGCGTAAGTCAGTTGCCGCTCCCCGAACACAACGGCAATATTGTCCGGCGTGCGCTCGACCTGTTCCTCGAACATTTGGTGGATGCACTTCTCTCGCGGATAATCGATCTGGGTATCGTTGAACTCGACCAGCAGTTGCCGGCGCTCAGCGTCGCTCAGCATGGTAGCCTGTCGCTCGTCTGCCTCCGCGAGTTGCTCTTTCAGCGCGCTCAACTTCGCATCGGGCTGGGTAACGAAACGGCTTAGAATCGTTTCAAAGTGTCCTGCCATCCGGGCAATGGTAGCAGGATCGAACAGATCCGTATTGTATCGTATGGAGACAGAAAGCGACGCTGCCGTCTCCATGATTAACATCGCCAGGTCGAGAGTGGCCGACCGGTTTTCCAGAGGGAAGGACTCCAGCACGAGCCCTCCAGGATTCATGCGCAGACCGGTTTCGCCCAGCACGAACGTCGATACCGCCTGTTCCGCGAGCCGGTGCGGTTTATCCAGTACGAACATGACCTGGCAGAGCGGCGCGCGGCTGAGATCCCGCGCCGGTCGGAGTTGTTTGACGAGGAGAAGGGTGGGGTAATCCTGATGCTCGAGAGCCGCCAACACAGTCTGGCGCACCTGCGCAAGAAAGGCCCGCAACGTTGGATCGCCGGAGAGATTCGCTCGTAAGACAACGGGATTGGCGAAAAAGCCGACAATCCCCTCAAACTCGGCCCGACTGCGCCCGACCACAGGGGATGCCACCAGGATGTCTTCTTGTTCGGAGTGGCAGTGGAGCATCACTCCGAACGCCGCCAGAAGGAGCATGTACAGAGTCGTCCCCTCGGCCTTCGCGAGCGCCTTGAGCCCCCCGGCCAGTTCATCGCTCAGATTGAAGGCGTGTGAGGCTCCGCGATAGGTCTGGATCGGCGGTCGCGGCCGATCCGTCGGCAGATCGAGCACGGGTAGCCGCCCGGCCAATTGTTTCTTCCAGTAGGCCCATAGCCGCTCACCTTCCGGACTCGCCAACATTTCGGTCTGCCAACGAACGTAGTCCGTGTATTGCAGAGCGAGAGGAGGTAGAGCCGCTCTCAGACCTGCCTTTGCCGCAGGGTACAGCACGCCGAGCTCATTCAGGATCACCGCGAGGGACCAAAAATCGATCACGATATGGTGCACGACCAGCAAAAGGATATGTTCCTGCGCCGATCGAGTAAACAGACTCACCCGCAATAAGGGACCTCGTTCCAGATCGAAGAGGCGCTGAGATTCTTCGATCAACCGGGTCTTCAGCTCATCCCCGCACCAGGTTGAGGCATCGGTCTCCTCGAAGTGGACCTCCAAGTGTGCGTGGACTTGCTGAACCGGTTTGCCCGAGCGCACGGCAAAAGTGGTCCGCAGCGAAGGATGGCGATCCACTAGCGACTGAAACGCGCGTCGCAAGGCCGCAATGTCTACATCGGAGCAGATGCGCGCGGCAAAATTGACATTGTAAATCGTGCTCTGCGGTGCGAGCTGGTTGAGGAACCATATCCCCTGTTGGTTATGGGAGAGTGGGTAATACGATGGTGGCTCGCTTACCTTTTTCCGCAGGAGCTGCGCAAGCAGGGCGCGCTTTTCATCGGGTGAAAGATCGGCGATTGGCTGGGCCGTCGGCAGTGCCCTAATTTGCTGGGAGTTCGCCTGCTCCGTCATGGCAATTACTTTAGCAGGCCGGTAAGGCTTGGGAAACCCATTTCACCGACTCCTCCACGATTTCATCGATCCGTTCCATGACGTGACCGTCGCAGTTGACACACCCGTTGCCCATGATTTACCCCTTCATAAGGATTTTGGATACGCCTGATGAATAGTGAATGTCGCAGCGTCTTGTCAACAACCGCAGCTATTACGGCAATTCGGCCAATAGCCGGCCGGACGACCGGCACTTCGAGGTGTTTCTCCACCTGCACGACGTCAACGACGCGCCAAGCGCCGGAGCCGAGCAGGTAAATCCCTGGGCCGCCGGTGGTGCCGATAGTATTCTGGGGCAAGAGAATTTGTCAGGGGCGGGAGATGAACACCTTCATGGGATTGCTCCAAAGCCTCGAGCTTGATGAGGGCTCAGCCACAATGTCAAAGGCAAAAACGCGACCCCATTACCGACCCTGAGTAACCATTCAATATTACCGTACGTTACATCTCACCGAGCATTGTGCTATGATTGAAACAAATGAGTAAGCCGCTTATCGAAACCAATCCTTACTTGATAGACCCCCAGCAGCGGGAGAAACTTCTTTACACGTCGGTGTGCTCTTCGACTGCCATAGAAGGCGTGAAAGTCACTTTTCCACGACCAACCGAGTTCACCGAATATCCCGGCCAAGTCCCGCTCGTAAAGCAACCCGACGGGTCTTACGGACCACGTCGTTAAAGACTCGCTCCATCGGTTCATAATCTCTGTCCAGACCGGCCTGGACCGCTCTAAGATATTCCAGACGTTTCTTCCCCTTGATGTCGGTAAAATCTAGCGGCGGCAGTTTAGCCTGTAGACCCATCAAGATCGCCAACAGACGCCCGGCCCGGCCGTTCCCCTCGCGAAAGGGATGTATCAACATCAACTCCGTATGCACGATCGCTAGGGCTTTTACCACCTCATCGTCGGATTCGAAGCGGCACGGTGTGTACTGCCGCAGCGGGCCTCTTTCCAACTCCGCCATCAGCCTGGAAATTTCCCTCGCAGCGGCAAAAGGAAAAACGTCTTTGCTGACGTTTACCTGCCGGTACTCTCCCGCCCAAGAGTAAATAGGCCCTAACCACGTCCGATGAATGCTGCGCAGGTCAGCCGACGTGAAAACGTGAGCCTCGTCGTAAATAGCGATAAGCTCCCGCAGCGCGCGCAATTGTTCACGCGCTTCCAGATCGTCCATCTCCCGTTTCCGCTTGATGCCGAGCAAGTTCTTCAGCACCTTGCCGCGAGACCCCGGTTCGAACTGCGCCTCGGGTAAATGTGTTGTTTTGTACCGTCCAGTTTTTTTTATTTCCTCCATGTTGGATTTACGTTTAACAGCAGCCTATCGGCTTTTAAGGTTCTGCCCGACAAGAGTTACCCGTTATTTGAGCGGTTGCATTTTTTCCAAGAGTTGCCGTCCGCTCGGGGAGAAATGGACCCGGAGCGATCCCAGGCTCATGATTCACCCTTTCAATGGATTTTGGATACGCCTGATGAATAGTGAATGTCGCAGCGTCTTGTCAACCACCGCAGCTACGACGGCGATTCGGCTGACGGACGGCCCGCGCCGGCGTCCGGCTGGCGGATGCGCAGCTTTTTTTTGCGGGATATGAACACCTTAATGGGATTGCTCCCAAGCCTCGAACCTGATTAGGGTTCAGCCGCAATGTCAAAGGTAAAGACGCGACCCCATTACCGATTCGACCCCATTACCGATTAGAATCCTTCAACAAAACCATTATAAAGCCAACCGAAGAGTGCGCCGGCAACGCCGCCGGCAATCAGCGAGTATAACGTCCCGACGAGCACGCTAATCGGACCCGCGCTGGCATCATAGCCCAAATACACAGAACTCAGCAGTGCGAGAAACGCCCCACCATAAGGAGGCAAGATTAAATTCATCAGGGAGACGAAGAGAAAACAAATCGCCTTGAGAAGGGCTGCTGCGATAACTAAAGACTTTACAGAAAACCTCACGTTTCCTCCTTGTTTAAAACACTTACTGTCCGTGAAATTGGGGCTAGCTCACTGTGTCTCTATACCAATTTGTCCGACATGCAACCTTCAAGACCCCTGAGATTCCCAGAGCGGACGCTCTCGGACCGGAGCGGATCTCGAGTTTCAATTCTCTTATTCTGATTCATGCCTGATGCGTATAAGTTCTTAACTCGCTTCCCAACAAGTTTGTATCTCATAAACCAAACGCGCGCTAATTTGACGCCGTCTGGAGGCGAACCAGAAGCCGCACTTTTGAACTTCCTCCACGTAGAAAACAGCGAGTACAATAGCTGATTTGCATTAACTCTAGACCTGCCCCCTGTGCCTTTCTGATTCTTGGAGTGGGAGTTTTCCAGCAGAATCGATTGTTATGTCAGATCCCACGCCTTCTTGAATTCAAAAGCCCAGACTTCTCACCTCCAATAAAATCAATAAAGTGAAGCCTGACGCCGGTCCTGACGCCGGTCCAAAAGTGCTTTGCGCACCATGTCGATACTCATAATCTACCCCCAGTCCTGAAAAGGCCCCCACCCCGTTAAAGAACTTAAAGTTAATTGGGCGTCGTTCGGCGGCTTCGTTGCGACGGTTGCGAATCCTGAAATTATTGCCGAAGAACGCACGACTCACGCGTGACCCCGGAACTTTGCAGATTCGGAGACAGTCGCCCGGCTCAACTCCGCAAGCCGCGCCTGGTTGGCAGTGAAGCACGCCTCGAAAGCGCTAGCCAAATCCAACAGTTGCTCCAACTCCCGGCTCATCAGGAAACGATTCTGCACGGTTTCCCGAGCCGCGCTACCGAGCTTCTCTTTGAGCGACTTGTCCTTCAGGATTTGCTCGATCGCCGCGGCCGCTTCGTCTACCGATGAGACTAAGACGCCGTTGACGCCATCGTGGATCTGGTGTTTGATCCCGCCGCAGCGCCCGCCGATCACCGCAGCCCCCTTCCACATGGCCTCGGTCACGGTAAGTCCAAAGCCCTCCCGAACGGATTTCTGCAGGATCACGGCTGCACTCCGCTGCAGTGCGTTCACCAGAGCGCTATCTTCTACCGTGAGAACATAAATACGTTCCTCCTTGTGCTTGAGGACGGATTCGAACACTTCTTGCCCCTCGGGATCATCCGTGGCCACGTTCCCCAAAAGCACCAAGGTAGCGGGCACCTCCTTCCTTGCGATTTTAAATGCCTCGATAACTCCCTCGGGGTCTTTCCAGCGATCGTAGCGCGAGATTTGAGCTACGATCGGGAGGTCATCGGGGATGCCATACTTATCCAGTCGGTCTTTGATCTCCTCCTCTGACAGCTCGGCATTTTTGACGGAGAAAGGATCAATGGCCGGCATAATGAAAACCTGGGGCGGGGTCAATTCCCGGGTGTACTCGGGTAGGGAAAGAATCACGGCATCGTACTGCTCGACGTATTGCTTCAGATAGTTCCACACTTCTTGGTTAGGTTGAGAAAGATCCACATGGCAGCGCCAGATCCAGGGACAGTTTCGACGATAATGGGTGATGAGGGGCAGCGGTTGCGGGTCATGGACGATCACTAAATCACAGTCCAGGTCGATGCGCACTGCGTTCTGGAACACTACTTCCTCATAGATTTCCTTCTTGAGATCGGTGAAGTTAATGTTTGCGCCTTGGAGCGCGTTATGAAATTTTTTGGTTACGCTGAAAAAATCCGGGCTTCCCTGGATCAGGCGCCAGTCGGAGCGGATGCCAGCGCTGCGAGCGAGGAGCGTTGCCGAGGTTAGCATCTCCGCAACTCCGCCGCCGTAGAACGTGGAGCTGATGTTGACCACTCTGAGGCCGCGCAGACGCTGGGCCTTGCGAACGATCCGTTCGACGGTTTCGGCACCGATGAGAGGAGCGTAGTCTTCGACACTGACCCGCCAGGAATGTTTCCTCATCTTAGCTCCTTTCCTCTTGAGATTTATTTCATCCTTGTGGTGACCACTACGGTTGTTTTGGTTTTCGCAGCGAACTGCTGTCGGAATTTTTCTATGGCCGCAGTGCAGGCGGTGAACTTGTTTTCAGGGATTTTTGCATTTCCGACGTTCGGAAGTCTCATCGTACCGTCTCACGTTTGATGCTCAGATTGTTTTGTCTTGCCGGCTCTCTTCGATAATGGCGATTTCGGCGACCGTCGGGCGAATACAATTCAGATAATAGGATAGTCGAGAAGTAGAAGCGAGAGGCAATCCTTGCCTCCAAGCCGGGAATTCAGAATAGTTAACACCGCAACGCAAGACCCTAGCTCATTTTCGCAATTGCGAAAACGTGAAAGTGTGATATTTGTCACGTTTCCGGAATTCCGGAAAGGTGAAAGTATCACGCTGAGGAGTCATTTCGACGTTTCGGGAATTGCCGAACCGTGGAAACGTCCCCGCGGGAGGAACAGCATTCAACATCAATCGAAGCGTGCATGCCGTTCGCCGGGGCGACGCTAGTGAAGTGGCAGCGGGAACTGATGTTGCGTAGTTGCGCAATTGCGCAACTACGAAAGTGTCGCTTGGAGGATTCTGCAGACGGGAAGCCGTCGGTTAAAACTTCGGCGAGCAAGTGAAGCTGAAATCGAATCGCCCAGAGACACAGAGTTTTATCGCTCTTGCCGATCTTGATCGTCTTGAACGACTTGAACGTTTTGAACGGCTGGAACGTCGGGAACGGGCACCAGTCTTCGTTAGAAACTCAGCGCAGATTGTTAAGAGGGTTTCGGTGTGATTATTCTTTGTTCCACCACACGAACAACCAAAACAACGCGACGACCACAAAGAAAAGGCTTACAAGAATGAGGTTGGTCGAGTCCACACCGTTCCTCTCAAGCAGCCAGAACTTAGCCCACTCGCACAACTTGCCCGAGATGAAAGCTCGCAAGTTGAACGTCGTCCCGGCTAAGCTGCGAGGTGCTTTTGAGCGGGGAGCGCTTGTTTTTACTCACGGCAATTCCTTGCCGGCGAGAAAAATCGACTCTTGCATCGCAGTCCAACGTTGGTGAAACGTTTGGAACGGCGTGAACAAGGCGATACGCTCAACAAAGCATTTCGTCCGGCCACAGCAGGATCTAAAACCTGACGCTCGAAGGTAGCGAACTTTAAGATTGTATTCGTTGTTATGTCAGCCCCCGCACTTTCTTGAATTCAAAAGCCCAGACTTCTCACCTCCAATAAAATGTAGGGTCGAGGACTGGCGCGGTATTTCGAAGGTGAAGCCTATCTGTTACCGTCTCTTTCGTTTGACGGTGCCTCGCTAGCTCCACCGTAAACCCGTCTCCAGCCCCCGCCACCTCAAACCGGACTTGACCCTTTCGGTCATCCGGCTTTCCTGAGCCCTTCACCGTAAGGCGCTATACGCCTGTTCTGCTGGGAGCACTTTCACAGAATCTGCTACGCCTCTTCCGGCCAACTCGGCTTTCGCCTTACGGTATATCCTTCGCCTCAGTTCTTGCAGATTAACGGAAGGTTTTATCATGCCTCCCCTGCCTCACTTCGCGGTCGAAGAAATCAAACGATGGAGGATTGAGGTAAACAGTTCAAGATCGCTTCGTCGCTTCGCTCCGCTGAATTGGGTGGTCCACTTCGTTGAAATCGGGTGGGTCCCTTCAGTGAAATCGCTCAAGCGGTCAACTTAGAGTTGTACTTCGGCTCTTTCTGGCTAATCTTCGCTAGAATTCTCGCTGATTCATTCCAAGAGCCGTGGCTCGGTGTAACAACTCGCCCGACCTTCTCTGATCGCCTCCGGGGTCAGGATCGCCTCCGGGGTCAGACTTTTACGTCTTGACTTTCTTCGGCCCTTTTCCAATCAGTCAGATTGCGAGATCTACGCGCGATCGGGTTTCCGCTCCGAAAACCTGTGGGGTCATAGTCCCCACATCCCGGATCGGCGCGTCCGAATAATAACACAGGGATTAAGGGAAAATCGAGGTCGTTTTCGTGGCACATTCTCGTTGCGGAATTGTTATGTGAGGCCGCTACGGCAATTCGGCCAAGAGGCGGCCCGCGCCGGCGACCGGTTGGCGGATGCGCATTTGTTTTTGCGCGTACCAAACGCGCGCAGCGACCGGATGGACCACGGGGACTTCGAGGTCTTCCTCCACCGGCACGACGTTGACGACGCGCCAGGCGCCGGAGCTAATCAAATAATACTGAAGCCCGTTCCAAACGTTCCATTCGTTCAATCGCTGCGCTCCGCTCAAGTCGTTTCAGACAAAATCCGGTACGAGACCCAAGGAAAAACAAGCTCGGCGGGACGTTTCCACGTTTCGGCAATTCCCGAAACGTCGAAATGATCAGGAGCTGGGCTGGGGAAAATAGCCGGTGCCTAAGAACGCTTCTCGCCCGATTGTTTCCTGGCTTCCTCCAGCAAGTCATCGACGCCGTAGTGCGAAAAATAGTCTGTCCGCCACTGTTGGTAATCAAACGGCTCGCGGGAAACCGAGGCGAGGAAGCGCAACGCATCAACGGGTCCTAAACGGTCGCTCAAGGCCCGGACGGCCTGCTCGCGCAATTCTTGTTCGGTAAGTTGTTTAGCCATCACCCTTTATCTCCTTTAAGTATGCCACAGGGCTGAGAACCCGTAAAGCCAATCCCAGCCGCGGGGCTCTCCGCAATACCAAGTCGTCGCAGGTCAAGAACACCTCCGCCCTGCCAACTTCAGCCGATGCCAAATGCGCCGCATCCAAGGCATGGATGCCTTGCTGCGCGATTTCTCGAGTTCGCTTGTCGAGCGCCGCGCTTAAAACAATCGTTCTCTCTGATCGTCCTTGCCAAAGGGCAATCTCATCCCGCCTGTCCGGTTTCGGATGCTTGTCGTTTTCGAAGCTGAGCGCCCAGGACCACAGCAAAGTATCGCTGCCATCAACGATACGTCTCAAGACAGCAAATACCGCCTCGGTCTCGCGACGAACTCGTTCTTGGCCCTGATCATCGAAGGGACGGTTGAAACAGTTGAGATCGATGTAGAGCCGCATTCCGAGTATCGATAATTTTAGACTTAGACGCCGTGTTGTGATCGGCGATCATGAGAGATTGAGATGTCTCCGGGCTCAGACTTTTACGTCTTGACTTTCTTCGGCCCTTTTCCAATCAGTCAGATTGCGAGATCTACGCGCGATCGGGTTTCCACTCCGAAAAGCTGCGGGGTCAAAGTCCCCACATCCCGGATCGGCTCGTCCGGATAATAGCACAGGGATTGAGGGAAAATCGAGGTCGTTTTCGTGGCAAATTTTCGTTGTGGAATTGTTGTATGGGGCCGCTACGCTCGATTTGCAGACCCGCGACGATGCGTTTCTGGAAAGTGCTGGCGATGGATTCGACCGCCTTCATGTGGTCGCGGCAGTTCGCCGGGAGGTCTGGCTCATTCACTAACCTTCTCCTCAGCCAACATTTCTTTGAGCAATGAATCCACCTTCTCATCCGAAAGCTGATCCAGGTTTGCCAACAGCTGTTCGGCATTTCCCCTGTCGATCTGCTCCTTCTGCTGTGTAACTTCCGTGGCAAGCGGCGCCGACGGATTGGATGCCTCTGCTGTCAGTTGATCGAGCACCTGGGTTACAGCCTCGGCGACGCTAAAGCCCTGAAGAAATTTCACCACCGGCACTTTCACCCCCAAGTCAACCGCGATCCGGTTCTTCAACTCGACGGCCATCAGCGAGTCCAGTCCCAGATTGCTAAGGGGTTTCTGGGGGTCCAGCTTGGATGCGGCAAGGCCGAGCACACGAGCCACTTGCTGGCTCAAGTAGGACTGCACCAACTGGTGGCGCTCCCCAGGCTCCGCAGCCAGGAGGGCAGCAGAGGTTGGGCCCTTTTTTTCTCCCGGACGATCCGCTTGGCGCGGGACGTCGATTTCCTCAAGCGCAAGTTGAGACAGTAGCGGTGGTTCACTGCCCGCCGGATAAAACTCGCGGTACTGCCGCCAGTCGACGGGCACCGCCACGACCTGCGTTGAGCCTTGCCCGAGCTGTCGTTTCAATACCTCCAGCGCTTGCTCGGGCGCCATGCTCCTGATTCCCAGGAGCGCGAGGCGCGCGGCGAGGCGCTTCCCCCCAGGCG
>Ga0326597_10005750_pt1 | contig 17136 bp, 13 predicted proteins | sample RVTome_12_FD_203789 | JGI IMG/M metagenome (GOLD analysis project Ga0326597, IMG submission 203789) | Soil microbial communities from uranium-contaminated site in the Upper Colorado River Basin, Wyoming, United States - RVT100D185 | ecosystem: Environmental > Terrestrial > Soil > Contaminated >...
AGGCTTCGACGATTTCGTTACCTCCATCGCCGCTCCGATTGCTACCGGCTGGAGCGAGAGTTGCCGGGTGGGTATTCTCCCACTGAGAACACGCGCCTTGTCACGGCGCACTTCAACAGGCTGATAGTTCTACTACGCTATTGTAGCTGGTCAGGCTGTTTGCATCTTATCCGAGCCGCGACCGCCTGTCCTTTACGTCGTCCTGCCCTTGACGTTGCGCAGCAATGTCAAGGGGCAGCGATGTCAAGCGTGAGGGAGCGGAGGGGTTCTTCGCGATCAAACCGCTTCCTGACGGGCGCGGCTCGTATTTTGTGAGTCCCTTCTTCACAGACATTCGAAGCGTAAGTACGCTGGCAGTCGTTCTACGCGCGGACAACAATCATTCCGGAGTTTGCCAACCGCAATTGAGCGAGGCAAGCAATCGACACTTTCATACAAACGGCCCATCGCGAATGGCGGCACTTCATTGTAACGTTGCCTGGATCGCCGCCGGCCGGAGCGCGCACCTGACCGAAATCGCCCATCCTGGGGCGTTGATCGACCTGCGACGCCGGAGGCCTTGGAAACCGTCGTTGTGCGCGGCGCGACGCGCGGAGTAAGCAATGCAACGTAAACCGGCAATGTCGAGCGACGTCTTTCGCCGACTTTCCGCCGCCGCCCTGCCCTTGGTTACCCTTGTGGCAACGGCCGTCGCCTCGCCTCCGCACTGGCCCTCTTTTCGCGGCCCGCAGGCCACCGGCGTCGCCGACGGCACTAGCCCTCCGACGTCCTGGGACATCGAGAAGGATGTCAACATCCGGTGGAAGCGCCCCATCCCCGGCTTGGCCCACTCGTCACCGATCGTGTGGGGCGACCGAGCGTTCGTTACCACGGCTGTGAGCGGCGATGTCGAGCCCTACCTGCGCACCGGGCTCTACGGAGAAAGCCCGGATCATCCCGAGGATCTCGAACACGACTTTCGCGTCTACTGCATCGACAGAAACAGCGGAAAGATACATTGGAAAGTATCGGCCCACCGCGGAGTTCCCCGAGTAAAGCGCCACGTCAAGTCCAGCCACTCCAACTCCACACCGGCGACCGACGGGAAACACGTCGTAGCCTTCTTCGGCTCCGAAGGCCTGTACTGTTACGACTTCAACGGCCGGTTGCTCTGGAAACAGGACTTGGGCCTCCTCGACTCCGGGGCCCCCGACCTCCCGGAGATACAATGGGGCTTCGCAAGCTCGCCGATTATTCATAAGGACACAGTGTACGTCCAGTGCGACGTGAACAACCAGTCCTTCGTAGCCGCGCTCGACGTAAACGACGGCAAGGAAAAGTGGCGTGCGCTCCGCGATACGACCGCCGGCTGGGGAACTCCCACTATCCACGAGGGCAACGCCCGCACGCAGGTGATCGCCAACGGCTATCAGTACATGGCCGGGTATGACGCCGCCTCCGGCCGGGAATTGTGGCGATTGACCGGCGGCGGCGACATTCCGGTGCCTACCCCTTACGTCGCCGGCGGGTTGATATACATCACCAACGGTCACGGTGCCTGGCGCCCGATCTTCGCAATTCGCCGTGACGCCACCGGCGACATCTCACTCGATGGCGACAAAACGTCAAACGATTTCATCGTTTGGTGCCGCCGCAAACACGGATCCTATATTCCGACGACAATCGTGTATCGCGATTATCTTTACGTCGCCGACGACAGAGGCATTCTGTCGTGCTACGAGGCCAGGACGGGTGAGAAAGTCTATCGCGAACGGCTCGCAGAGAGCTTCGAATCCCACTCGGCCTCTCCGGTGGCCGCCGATGGAAAGCTGTACGTCACGTCCGAAGACGGCACCGTCCGCGTTGTCAAGGCCGGCCCGACTCTTGAAGTTCTCGCGACTAATCAGATGAGAGAACCGTGCCTGGCCACGCCCGCGATCTCCGACCGCATGATCTTGATTCGCACCGCAAAACAGCTCGTCGCCATAGGTGCGCCATGACCGCGGGCGCCGCGTTGTCGATTTCCTGGTTCACCCGGCCGACGCATCATGATTCCCATCGCCGCGGTAATCAAGATTTCGTGGCCCCCGCCGATGGATTGCCGGCCGCACGCGCGTTACAATCGGCCGGTTCACTTTGATTTCGGGCTTAGGTTGCGACAAGTAAGGAGATGCGAATTATGAAACGAACGATGTGCCTGCTCTTGGTCCTTGCGTTTGGGTGTGTGCCGGCATTTGCCGACGAAATGACCGACCCGGTCGAAATACTCAAGAAAGTTGACGCGGCCGCCAAGGCCGTCAAAGCCGTAAAATTCAACGTCTCCGCGGACGGTTCCAGCGCCACAGCCGGAAAAATCGACGGCTCCATCACCATGGCCGGCTACGCAGACGGCGCGCCTGAGAAGTTCTTCTTCGACCTGACCGTGACGCTTCCCGACTCCGACGAGCCGAGAAGGGTCACCGGCGGATCCGACCATGACAACTTCTTTGTCGTGGATCACAAGGGAAAGACCGCATACGAGGACATCGATCCCACCGTCATGGGTCCGGGGACCCGCCTGTTCCCCCTGGCGAACCTCGTCGAATTCGTCCACGAAGAACCGTTCAGCGATGAGATCAACGCAAAGAGCCATGAACTCAAGGGCAGCGAGAAGATCGGCGACGAGGACTGCTACGTGGTTCATGTATCCTATGCGGGGAACTTTGAGCGCTCCGCCACCTGGTCCTTCTCGAAGAAGGATTTTCTGCCGCGACGCCGAATCGACAGCTTTATGGGGCGCGACGGTCAGCCCGCAACTCTTCGCAAAACAATCACGGATCTTGTCGTAGACCCCAAACTCGACGATGCGATGTTCAAGCTGCAATTACCCGCGGGCTTTACGAAGACGGACGACTTCGCGCCTGATTTCCTCGCCGCGGCGGACTGACGAGCCCGTACGCCGAACGCTCTTCCTCGGGCCGCGGACTGGGGCAGAATGCGCATCCGAGGCTTCTCGGCGCCTGCCTCAATGACGCGATGCCGTGCGTTCGAGGCACACAACGCCGCACGCCATCGTCGGGCCGGCCGTTAGACACACTCTGTGACGGGGTTTTGCCGAATGTATAACGCCGTGGTCATCGCAGCCGCGATGGCGGTCCTGCCCTTGCCGGCGCGCGGTGCCGGCGTCGGATTGGACCCGCTCGATCAGTGGCCGCAATGGCGCGGGCCGCTCGCCACCGGCGTTGCGCCCCGGGCCAACCCGCCCGTGACGTGGAGCGAGCAAGAAAACGTCCGCTGGAAGACCTCGATTCCCGGAAAGGGCCATGCAACGCCGATCATCTGGGGCGACCGCGTTTTCCTCACGACGGCGGCGGATCACGGCGAACCTCTTCCTCCTCCCAGTCTGCACTCTCCCGGCGCCCACGACAACGTGCCGGCCGTATATCGGCAAAGGTTCATGCTGCTGGCCGTCGACCGCCGCAACGGCGCGGTCATTTGGGAACGGACGCTGCGCACCGCACGCCCGCACGAGAGCGCGCACGAGACCGGAAGCTGGGCCTCCAACTCCCCGGTCACCGACGGAGAGCGGGTCTTCGCGTTTTTCGGCTCACAGGGGCTGTACGCTCTCGACGTGGATGGCAACTTGCTGTGGCAAACCGACCTCGGCGACATGCAGGTCCTCCACGGACACGGCGAAGGCGCCTCGCCGGTGCTTTACGGTGACACGCTGGTTGTCAACTGGGACCATGAGGGCGAGTCGTTCGTAACCGCCCTGGACAAGCGCACGGGCGAGCAGCGCTGGAAGGCCCCGCGCAACGAAGCTACGTCCTGGTCCACTCCGCTCATCGTGGAGCACGACGGCACCGCCCAGGCCGTCATCGCCGCGACCAATCGTATTCGCGCCTATGACCTGAACGGCGGCCGACTCATCTGGGAGTGCGGCGGCCTGTCGGGCAACGTCGTCGCCTCGCCGGTCACGGAGGACGGCTTCGTTTATGCCGGCAGCAGCTATGAGAAGCGCGCGCTTCTCGCCATCCGCCTGGCGCATGCGAAGGGTGATATCACGGGCACCGGCGCCGTAGTCTGGACGCGGGATCACGACACACCCTACGTGCCGTCGCCGCTTCTTTACGGAGGACTGCTCTATTACCTAAAGCATTACCAGGGCTTCCTGACGTGCGTGGACGCGAAGACCGGCGCGACGAAGTACGGGCCGGAGCGGCTCGCGGGAATGGGAAACGTGTACGCCTCGCTCGCGGGTGCGGCCGGTCGTGTCTACGTCGTAAGCACCAACGGTTCCACGGTCGTGGCTGCGCACGGCCCGAAACTCGCGATTTTGGCACGAAACCAGCTCGACGACTCGTTCTCGGCGTCGCCCGCGCTCGTCGGCAACGAGATCTATCTGCGCGGCGCGCGGAATCTCTATTGCATTGCCCAGGAGGGCGCGAAGTGATCCAAACGACGTACGCCGGTGACTCACTGCGGCGTACCCGCACGGCGCGCCGGTCGAGACAACGTCCGTGCGCCGCAGGCTTTGAAACCAATTGGCAATAAGCGGAAGGTCTTCTACAAGGAGATGTATGGTGCAGGAGAAATCGGCTAAACGGACCAGGGCCGCACTCGTGGCCGTCATTGCAGGTGTCTTGTCCCTTGGCGCCGGGACCGCGCACGCCCAATGGGCACAGCTCGGCGGTCCCAACCGCGACTTCACGTCTCCGTCCCGCGGCCTCGCCACCGACTGGCCGAACGACGGGCCGAAGTCGATCTGGAGCCGCGCGCTGGGCAAAGCCTATTCCGGCATCGCCGTGGACCGTGACACCGTCTACACCATGTACCGTACCGGGGACAGCGAAGTGGTCGTCGCCCTGGATGCGGATACCGGGGCAACGAAATGGGAGCACACTTACGCCGCCGCCCCCTTCAAGGGGCTTGACGACGGCTACGGTATAGCCCCCCGGTCCACACCGTTGGTCCTTGCGGACCGCCTTATTACCATCGGCATCAGCGCACAAATGCTCTGCCTCGACATAGCGTCCGGAAAGGTGCTCTGGTCGCACGACCTGGTCAAAGAGTACGACGCCACCCGCCCGCGCTGGGGCTATGCATCCAGCGCCCTGGCGTATAAAGGCAGCATAATCGTCCCCGTTGGCGGCAAGGACCACGGCGTCATCGCCTTCGACGCCAAGGACGGCTCGGTGGTTTGGAGCCGACATGATTTCCCCAACGCCTATTCCTCCCCGATGTTGATCGACGTCGACGGCCAGGAACAAATCGTCGTGCTCATGGAATCGGCCGTCGTGGGACTCGACCCCGCAAAGGGAGACCTCTTGTGGAGCCATCCCCACAAAACTGACTACGACGTCAACGCGGCCCAGCCCGTCTGGGGCGATGACAACATCCTGTTCGTCTCCTCCGCCTACGGCACCGGCAGCCGCGGCCTGCGGCTTACCCGCTCGGGTGACCGCACCGACGTCGCCGAGGTCTGGACCCAGAAGAAAATGAAAGTGCACTTCGGCAGCGCGATTCGTATCGGAGACCTGATCTACGCATCCAGCGGCGACAACGGGCCCGTGTTCTTCTCCGCGGTCAACGCCAAAACCGGAGAGCTCGCCTTCCGCCATCGCAAGTTGGTGGCCAAGGCCCAATTGCTTTACGCCGACGGAAAGCTCATAATTCTCGACGAAGACGGCCACCTCGCCATCGCTACGCCGCTTTCCGACGGAATAGAGATACACGCCAAGGCGGAATTGCTCGACAAGGTCGCCTGGACCGCACCCGCCCTCGTGGGAAAACGGCTCTACATCCGGGACAACGGCAAGATCATGGCCCTGGATTTGGGTTAATCGGATCGCGACCGCCTGCCCTTGACGTTGCGCAGCAATGTCAAGCGGCAGCAATGTCAAGGGTGAGGCAGCGAACGTGGCTCGGCATTTCCGAGCCGCGACCGTGATGGAGCGATCGTGGCATCAGCTTTTCCGAGCCGCGACCGCCTGCCCTTGACGTTGCGCAGCAATGTCAAGGGTGAGGGAGCGAACGTGGCTCGGCGGCGCAGCGCCGCTCCTTGACGGGCGCGACTCGGTTTTGAGAAGGCGCATTATTTATAATGTACTACACTAGCGTAGTAGTGGTAAGCGCGGGTCGAGCGTCGAACGCTCCTCGGCGCCCGTGGCGGGCCGGGATCGTGCCCGGACTACTCATGACGCAGCGCGTCAATGGGGTGCAGGATCGCGGCCCGAAACGCCGGCACCATCCCGAACAACACACCCACGCCGGCCGAGAAGCCCAGGGCCAGGAGGATAACCCATAACGGAACGGAAATGTCCACCATCTTGGGGTGCATAGACGCGACTCCGCAAATGGACAGGCCCAGTAGAATCCCCGTGATTCCGCCGAGCGTAGCCAGGGTGACGGCCTCGGTCAGAAACTGAGCCATAATGTCGCGCCGCCGGCCGCCCACCGCCTTCCGCAGGCCGATCTCCCGCGTGCGCTCCGTAACCGAAATGAGCATCACGTTCATTATCCCGATACCGCCGACGATCAGAGAGATCCCCACGATCCCCGCCAGCACGCCGGTCGCGATCGTCTCCACGCGCTTGAAATCACGCAGGAACTCGTCCTGGCGGATCAGCCTGAAATCGTTCGGCTGGCCCGGGCGAATGTCGTGACGCTCGCGCAGCACGCGCGTGACCTGAAGCGACGCCTCCTGCACGTCCTCCTCCGCGGTCGCCTCGATGACGAACGGCATGAACCTGCGCATAAACGGCGTAAGTTTCACCATCGTCGTATACGGTATAATCGCCAGTTCATCCTGGCTCTCGCCCATGGCGCTGCCCTTGCGCTCGAGAAGGCCGAGAACTCGAAAACGGATGCCGTTGAGGTACACGTAGTCGTCGACCACTTCCTCGTCGCATTCCAGGAGCTTGAGCAGGTCGCGCCCCAGCACGCATACATGGTTGGCATTGTCAACGTCTATCGGCCCGAAGAAGCGCCCCTTGTCCACCGCGTAGTTGCAGATCGTCTGAAACTGCGCGGTGGCCCCGCGAAGGTTGACGTCTTCGGCCTTCTGCCAGCCGTACTCGACCGTAGCACTCTCGAACAGCAGCGGTGTGATCCGCCGCACCTTGTCACACCGGGCGCCCACCGCCCGCACGTCCTCCTCGTCCATGACCACCCGCCCCAGCGTCCGCCCGTGCATCCCCGATGGAAACTCGGGAATCACAATCACCATGTTGGTGCCGAAGCCGCGCAGAATCCCCGTGACGTAATTGCCGAATCCCTTTACGAACGAAACGACCGTGATCGTCGAAGTGACGGCTATGATGATCCCCAGCGTCGTCAACGCCGACCGGGCCTTGTTGGCCCAGATCTGCACGAACGCCGTCACGATGTTCTGCGCGTTGCGCTCGGCCGCCACGCCCAACCATTCCCACACGTGAAGCGGAGCGCGCCCCAGTCGGCCGGCGGCGCACGGCAGGCCGCGCGCGTCGCTCGCAACGGTAACTGACTTGGCGGTGGCGCTTGGCATCATGAGCGTATCACTCGTGTCTTAAGGCGTCGATTGGGTGAAGTAAGGCCGCCTTGAACGCCGGTATGATCCCGAAGATCACGCCGGTCCCCGCGGAAAACCCCAGGGCCAGCGCCACCGACCACCAGGGCACGGAGACGTCCACCATGCGCGGATGCAGCGATGCGACGTGCGTCACGAAGTAGCCGAGCAGGACCCCCAGCACCCCGGCGACCGTGCACAGGATTACGGACTCCGTAAGAAACTGCAAAAGTATGTCGCGCCGCCTTCCCCCCACGCTTTTGCGCAGGCCGATTTCATTGGTCCTTTCCGTCACGGACACCAGCATCATGTTCATGATCCCGATGCCTCCGACCAGCAGGGATATGCTGACGATTCCGGACAGCACCCCCGACGCCACGTCGCGCATCTTGGAAAACGCCTTGAGCATCTGATCCTGCCGGTCAATGCGAAAGTCGTCGGGCTGTCCCGCCGCAAGACCGTGCCGGCGGCGCAGGACGCGCCGGATCTGGGCCTCGGCCAAGGGGATTTCCTCCTCGCCGGCGGCCTCGGCCAAAAAGAAGAGCGCCGCCCGATTTCGCGGGTACATCTGAACCGCCGTCGAGTAGGGGATCATGATCGTCTTGTCCTGGTCCTCCTCCATCATTCCGCCCTTGGACGCCAGCAGCCCGATCACCAGAAAACGCGTGCCGTCGATGTTTATCGAGTCGCCCACGATGGAGTCGTCGCTTTCGAGAAGTTCCACCACCGTCCGGCCCAAGACGACCACCTTTGCCGCGCCCTCCACGTCGATCGGACCGAAGAACCGTCCCGCGTCCACGAAGAAGCTGCGAATCGTCTGGTAGTGCTCGCTCACCCCGCGCATGGGCACGCTCTGGGCCTTCGCGCTCCCGTACGCAACCTCCGCATCGTGTGTATATACGAACGGGCTGATTCGGCTTAACGCGGGGCATTCGTAGCGCACCGCATCGACGTCGGCCATGTCCAGCGTGATTCGGCCCATCCCCGCGCGGCGCAGCTCCGGCGGAGTATACGGCCGCACCACCATGAACTGCGTACCATAGCCGCGCACCTTGTCGGTCATGAACTTGCCGAAGCCCTGCACCAAAGACACGACGGTGATGGTGGAAGTAACCGCGATGATTATGCCCAACGTGGTCAACAGGCTGCGCCCCTTGTTGGCGCCGATCTGGACAAAAGCCGTCAGCACGTTCTGAAAGCCGCGTGCCGACGCCCCGCTGATGCCCCGCCGTCCAACCGACGGAATCCCCCGCAGCCTTCGCATCATCCCGTGGCCACCGCCGGTGCCAATTCGATACGGGCGGACTCGCGCCGAACGTGACGCTCGTCTGAGACCACCAACCCATCCCGAAGACGTATGACCCGCCGGCAGCGCGCCGCGATGTCCTCCTCGTGCGTGACTATCAGGATCGTCTGCCCCTCCGCGTGAAGCGAATCGAACACGGACATGATCTCGTCGCCCGTCTGGCTGTCGAGGTTTCCCGTCGGCTCGTCGGCGAGGATTATCGCCGGCTCCTGCACAAGCGCCCGCGCGATCGCGACCCGCTGCTTCTGGCCGCCGGAAAGCTGATTGGGATGATGGGCCGCGCGGTCCGCCAGGCCGACGCGCTCCAGCGCCGCGAGCGCACGCTGCCGCTTCCTCGTAACCTGCGTGTACAGCAACGGAAGCTGAACGTTCTTGAGCGCCGTAGTGCGCGGAAGAAGCTCGAAAGTCTGAAACACGAATCCGATCTGCGCCCCGCGGATCTTCGCCAATCGCGATTGCGAAAGTTCGGACACGCTCTGCCCGCGCAGGTAATAGTGCCCGCCGGTGGGCACGTCCAGGCAGCCCAGGATGTTCATGAGCGTGCTCTTGCCCGAGCCGCTCGCTCCCATGATCGCGATGTACTCGTTCTCGAGTATGTCGAGCGACACGCCGCGCAGGGCGTGAACCAACTCCGTCCCGACGCGGTAGATCTTCAGGAGATCGACCACCCGTATCAGGGCTTCACCGTTGCCGTTCATGGCGTCGCCCCGGCCAGCGTAGTGCCGTCGTCGTCGGCACTCGTTTCCTGATCGCCGTTCTCGTCCTTGGCGAGCTCTCCTTCTTTTGCCTCATCCTTCCTCGCGGGGTCGGTGCCTTCCTTTTCGTCCTCGGCCAGGGCCACTTTCTTGCCATCCTCAATCTGATCTAGGCTTCGATAAGGCCCCACGATGACCGTGTCCTCGAGCTCCACCCCCTCGCGAATCTCCACGCGCCGCGTGTCCGCGATCCCGCAGTCCACCAGGCGAACCTCCGCCGACTCTTCTTTCATCACGTAGACCACCTTGATGTATTGACCTTGGCGGACGCGCTCGGACAGGTCCAGCGGCGCCTGCAAAGCGTCAAATCTAACGACGACCGCTTCGGGAAGGTCCTTGCGCATGCGATGCACCACCGCTTCGACCGGCACGGTTATCGCATCGTCGCGGTGGTCCACCTCGATCTCGACGTTCGCCGTCATACCGGGCTTGATGCGCGGGTCATCGGACAGCACCTCCAAAAGCGCCTCGAAGTTCACCACGTCGCGCCCGAGCTCCTTGGTCCCCTTGGACGCCACCCGTATGACTTGTGCAGGAACGGGCTTGTCCGGATCGGACTGTAGATACACCCGCCCCTTTTGACCCTCCCTGACGAGGGGCACGTCCACCTCGTCCACGCGCGCCCGTACCTGCATCTTCGAGAGATCGCTGATCGACATAATCACCGTACCGGGGTTGTTCATCGTCCCGGTCACGACGACTTCGCCCTGTTTCGCGTTGAGCGCCGAAACCACGCCGTCTATCGGCGACGTGATGACCGTCTTGTTCAGCTCTTCACGGACTCGCTTGAGGTAGGCCTCCGCCTGGGCGAGCTCGTGCCGGCGGATGTCGAGCACCGCCCGGGCCTTCTTGCGAATCGTAAGATGATCGCGCATCTCCAGGTCCGACGTCGCGTGCGACTCGGACAGGCTTGCCTGGCGGGCGACGTCCCGCTGTGCCTTCTCCAGGTTGGCCTCGGCCTCTAAAATCGCGGCCCCCAGTTGAGCCACGCGCGCCTCGCCCGACTCTACGTCCGCCAGAAGGTTCTTATCGTCGAGCCGGCACAGCAGATCACCCCGCGCCACCACGTCCCCCTCTTCAACCGGCATTTCCGTGATCTTGGCCACTATTTCCGAACTGATCTCCACCTCCAGCGTGGCCTCCACGTCGCCGGGCGACTGCACCATCCGCGTTATCGTACCTCGCTGCGGCCGGGCCACGTTGACGGTAATGGCGACTTCGTCCGCAACGTGCAGCAGGTTCTTGGCGCGCTCGTCGCCCTTGCGAATAGAGCCCAGCGCAAACACGCCCGCGCTTATCCCGGCCAAGATCAGCAGGGGCCAGAATTTCTTCATCGATGAACCTCCCATGAATCACCAATCAAACCCGGCGGAATCCACGACTCGGTCGCGTGGGCAGCGCCTGTAATAACTCAAATTGACCGATTTCGCCCTTTGCGAGCCGCAGACTTCAGTCCGCGCGGTCGCGAGAAGGGCCTTTTCGCGTCCGTGGAGCGCGCGTGTCTGCGCAAGCTAAAGCTCGCGCCTCGCTATGGTCACGCTTCGATCGTTGCAAAAATCGGTCAGTTTGAGTAATAATCCCTCTGGTCATCCGCCGCGTCCCGCGAACGAGGCCGCGACTCGGACACCCGCGCCGACCAGCGCCAGCACCACGCACGTCACCACCGCCCCGCGTCGGCCCAACTGGCGCGTCGTAATCAATCCCAGCGCGACCAACACCCAAAACCAGATACGAAACGGATCGACCGCGACCAGCACGGACGGCACGCCCGGCGGTGCCAGCATCCCCAACGACGTATTGACGTCGATCGTGCGATACGCAAAGACCATCCCCAGACGCAGCGTCTGCCCGGCCAGCTCGATGAACCCGGCGAACACGCAAATCGACATCAACGTGTGGTATTCCGGTTTCCGCCCGGTCAGGGCCACGGCCGCGAAAAGAACCGCAGCGATCAGCAGAAATGACGCCAGCATAAACGCGGGAGCCATCGCGATCGCACCGAGGACGTGCAAAAGCTTGTTGAATTCGCCACCCTTGCGCACGTCGTCCATCTGCTCGCGCAGCTCGACCCTGTCCACCAGATGGGCCTGCGACTCTTCCAACTTCGCCAATGCCGCCTCGGTCTGCTGATCCACCGTTCGGTCGATCAAACCCGTTTGCACCTCCAGATAGCCCAGAAGCATGACGGAGACGAGTATCGTCACCAAGGCCCAGCCGTATGAACCCGTGTCCTCCACGCGCCCAAACAACGAGCGCGGAGCGGCAAACACCATCGGAATATGGCGCAGTCCGAGCGTGTGCGCTTGTCCGCTCCGGCCTTCCAACATTGTAAAGACGCCTAATAGAAATCAGCATGGGCAACGCCAAGCCGCGCCGCCTGCGGGCGCGGCGGCCTTGTCGCCGGATCCTTCCCAGTGTCGCCACGGGCTCGTACTTCTCCCCGACATCATATCACTGGATTCGGCCGCACAGAATTCATATTCCATGTCTTCAGACCGTTTTTGACACTAGGTGACAACATTTGACGCGCGCGGGTCGTGCGGCAGTGGAGCGTGCTTCAGGAGTACACACGTCGCCTTCCCTCTTAACGCTACAACGCCATAAATCGGAACCGCGGATGAACTCAGATGAACGCAAATAAGCTGAATCGCGGTGGGTGCGTTGCCCGATGGGCGAGGGGGCGCCGCGCACGAATGAGCGGAAATGTCCTCCTGCCCCTACCTCCGAATCCGCGTTCATCCGCGTTTATCTGCGGTTTTCAGGCCGGTGCTTTTGGCGTTGTAGTATTAACGAGGCGGGAACTGCGCAGCGTTGAATCGCTACGCTAGATCAGGTCTTGCGCTCCCGTCGCGGTGCCGGCGCATCCCAGGCTGGCGGCGGGAATGCTCTCCCGCCCATCCCTTACCGGCGCGGTCTCGGCACCTTCCGCGTACGCACGCTTGTTCTGCGGCTGGACCGCCGCGGGGACCATGTGCGCCCCTTCGCCCCTCCGCCGCGCATCCGAAGTCGTGATAAGGACAACCGCCGCGAGAATTACTGACGCCGCCGTCACTACGCGAGGCGAAAGAGGTTCATCCGCAAGCGCATACCCGAGTGTCATCGCCACGACGGGGTTGACGTATGCGTAGGTTGCCACGCGGGCCGGAGTGCTCACGCGCAGAAGCCAGGTATATGCCGTGAGTGCGAGGATCGAGCCGAACACGGACAGATACCCAAGGGCCAACAGGCTCTTCGCCGAAATGGCGCCGAAATCGACCCGCCCCCATTCCCCCATGATCGTACCCACCACGACAAGGCCCACGCCGCCGGCGCACATCTCCATCGCCGTCGCGACGAATGCAGACCGCGGCAGGTTCGCGCGCCGCGAACAGAGCGACCCGATCGCCCACAGAACACACGCCATCAACAACGCACCGGCCCCCAGAGCGTTGATCCGCTCACCTCCCAGCTTGCCCGGACCGACGAGCGTCAGAACGCCGAACAATCCCGCGAGAAGGCCGACGACGACGCGCGTCGTGGGGCGCGACCCTCCGTGAAACTGCCAGTCAAACACCACCAGCCAAAGCGGCACCGTGGCGACCAGCAGCGCCGCCAGACCAGACGCGACGTACTGTTCCGCCCAGCAGACAAGCCCGTTACCGCCCAGCAGCATCAGCGCCCCGACGGCCGCGGCGGCCCTCCAGTTGGCGAGCGTCGGACGCTCGAACCTGCACACCCGCAGCACCGCGTAGAGGACCGTTCCGGCCACTACGAACCTCACTCCGGCCATAAGCAACGGGGGAAGCGTCTCGATCGCGAACCGAATGGCCAGATACGTCGAGCCCCATACGACGTAAACCGTCAGGAAGGCCGCGAGAACCAGAATCAACGACGGCCCCGGGTGTTTTCCCGGATGGCTGACTGTTTGTTCGTGCATACGCCTCACCCCCGCGGTCGCGACTCCGTGTATGCGCGACGCCTCTCGAGTAGAACCGCATCCAAGCCGCCGCTGCCAACGCGCTCATCCTTTTCGTCGGCACCGTCGCCACGCCTGACGGCCGCTGGTCCAAGCGCTTCCGCATCCCCGCCGTCGAAATCTGAGCAAGCGCCGAGTGAAACTCGGCTCTCCATTCCGCCGCCCCCGTCGCTCATTGAACGCAAATTACGTTGAATAAACGGCGCAACTCGCTTATCCTCGCCAAGTGGTAATCGTCGTGGTCCGCTATGAACAGGCACAGGTCCACCAGGCGCATGCCGGTCTTCAGCCGCGGATGAAGCGAAGACTTTGCAAACGCCTCCGCGTCCAGCGACTCCAGCCGGCCGACCAGGACTTGCCTTTGCAGTGCGAACGCACCCACGAGCTGTGCGGTCGGCGTGTCGTTGTGGTTCGCCTCGTGCGTCTTGCGGTTCGTCAGCTCCGCCGCCCGCATGAGGCTGATCCCCTTCAGGATGTCATCCACTCTTCCGGCCCCGAGCGGCTCGAGGTCCCCCAGATGTCCGGCGTTCTCCTTGATGCTCCAGGTATTTCCCTCGCGGCGCAGGAGGACGTCCGCAGGAATCCCACGCAGCAGCGCCTCCACTCGCACCGGAGTCCCCCGCAGACGCTCGATTAAGTCGGCGTAGTAGCCCACCGGGAAATCAAAGTTGAACCGTCTGCTGAACCAGGGAACTCTTGCACTCACTTTCGGTGTCTCCACTTTCGGGGCGGGCTTGAAATATACGGAACCCAAAAACCTCGGCGGGCAACCTCCTTCGCCCGCGCCAAACTCGACTCATTTGCGCAGAATCGAGGTGTGTTCGTGCCACGGCCCCACGTGCTCGCCGAACTGAAACGCCATCGCCTTCGCGATCTGTCCGATATGGTTAAGATCGTGTACTACCCACATTGCGATCAGCTCCTTCATGGTCACCCCGCCCAGACGCGGGTGCGTGCCCTTGAGTTCAAGCTGTTTCGCGCTCAGATTCAGCGCCCTGAGTTGGTCCACGTTCGCGCGCCGCAACGACTCGAACGCCGCCAACAGGTCTCCAATCGTCTTGCCTTCGTTCTCCTCGAACATCGCGTACCGGTCGAACGCGTCAAACGTCCGCGACTCCCCGTGCTCCAGGATGATCCGCGCCCGCGGCATCCAGTCCGTCCGCTCTCCGTGGATAAGATGTCCCACCACGTCAAACGGGCTGAACGTCTTGTCGCCATAGTTGCCGTGGACCCACGCATCACTCAATCCGCCCAGCATGGAACTGAGCACCGCGGGAGTCCGGCTCAACACCTCGATTACACGATCCAGTTTGAATTCCATGACACCACCTTCCACTGTGCTGCTTGGCGCATCGCGCGCGCCGACTTCCGACGCTCGCGCCGACTCACGTTCATCCAGCCCTTAGTACTACTATGCTGCCTTTTCCTTGCCCCGACAGGGGCAAAGGACTGTAGCCACGGGTGCAGCGACCTGCCTGCGTCGCGGACGCGACAGGCAGGAGCGGAACCCGTGGTGTCCTTACGCCCCCGAACGTCCCGCCCCGGAGGGGGCGGAGGAACGGCACGAAAACCCCGCCCTTCAGCGCAAGACTCCGCCCATGCCCTCATTAGAAGCGAACCGTTCTAGCGTAGTAGCGTTACGGCGCGCTCGACAATAACATGAACACTTGGAGAACACATGATTTACAAGATGAACAAGACCGCTTCGCGGCAGTTAGAACGTTGCAAGGCTTAGAAAGTTCAAAAGTTTACACCTTCCGACCTTGCAACGTTCCAACCTCGCAACCGCACGCCCTGCTTCCTGTTAATCATGTAAATCCTGTCTATTCCCTCAGCGCTGCCTTTATCCCGCGCAAGTCACAAAAACACGCGACTGTCACCTGCTTAATCTAATACAATCTCATTATTAGCTTGACACGATTTTTGGTCAATATAAAATATTGTATCTATGACAATGTGGCGCCCTGAAATAGAGCAAGCTTTGGAACCGCCGTATCTGGCGATCGTCGGAGCACTCAATACAGACATAGGGGCCGGCCGGCTCCGATGGGGCGACCGCCTTCCCACGCATCGCGAGTTGGCCGATACACTCCACGTCGCCATCGGGACCGTCTCCCGTGCTTACAAAGAAGCGGAGCGCCGCGGACTCGTCCGCGGCGAAGTCGGACGCGGAACCTTCGTCGGCGGCTCGGGACCGTCGCCCATGTCGAGTCTCCTCGAACCGGTCGCGCATGAATCCGCCGTTATTGATCTGAGCTGCAATTACCCCGTGTATGGAGAAGGCCCGGACTTGGCCGATACGCTTCGGCGCCTCTCACAAAAATGCGACTTGCGGCATCTGCTCCGCTATCAGCCTCACGCGGGACTCCTGCGCCACCGCACGGCTGGCGCTGATTGGGCGAGTCGGTACGGAATCAACACCGCGGCCGACTCCGTTCTCGTTTGCAACGGCGCGCAGCACGCCCTGGCCGTCGTACTTTCCGCCATTGCCGAGCCGGGCGACCTCGTCGTGACTGAAGGGCTCACGTATCCCGGCATGAAGGTCCTCGCAAACATGCTGCGCTTGAAGCTCATGGGCCTGCCCATGGACGAGAACGGGCTGATGCCGGGCGGTTTCGAATCGGTGTGCCGGAAGCGCAGAGTAAGGGCACTCTATCTGATGCCGACCATTCAGAACCCGACCGGGACCACTTTGCCCGAAGCACGGCGTCGGCGCATCGCGCGGATTGCGGCCGAGTATGACGTTGCTATTGTAGAAGACGACGTCCATCGTCTGCTGGCCGAAGACCCCCCTCCCCCGCTTCAAACTCTCGCACCAGAACGCACTTACTTTGTCGCGGGGCTTTCCAAGGCCGTGACCGGCGGTTTGCGAATCGGATACCTTATCGCGCCGCCCCACGCCGTCGAACGCTTGATTCAAAGCCTATGGGCCACCTGCTGGATGGTGGCCCCGCTCACCGCGGAGATCGCCACCGTCTGGATTGAAGACGGAACCGCCGACCAAGTCCTCGCCAGAAAGCGCGATGAGGCTCGCGCACGCCAGGATATGGCCAGACACCTGCTTAACGGACTTTCCTATCGCACCAGCCCCCACTCATTTCACCTTTGGCTCAGGCTACCCGGCGAATGGGACGGCGCGTCATTCGCCGTGGAGGCGCGCCGGCGCGGCGTAGCCATAACGCCCGCGGATGCCTTTGCGGTTGGAAAGACGTTCGTGTCGAACGAAGTCCGCGTTTGCCTCGGAGCCGCCGAGGACCGCAATCAACTCGAAAAAGGGCTCAATCTGCTTGTCTCCACTCTCGCTTGTGCTCCGGGCACCTGCCCGGCCCTGATGTGACCGCGTACTTACGGCGCGGCCTTGCTGCGCATCCTGCACCGGGCTCGTCGCTTAGCAGCGTGTTGAAGAACTCTTCACTCCTGTGGGACCGACTTTCCAGTCGGTCATTCTGCGGGCACGATAGCCGCTTGACGGACTGGAAAGTCCGTCCCACAGTCTTCGTAGAGTCGAGATGTGGCGCGGTGGTCATGTTGACTCCGTTTCCACATCCCGCTCATCGAACCGGACGTGCGGATTTCCCGCATCCGGCTCTCGGACAAGGTATCATGCTGTCGCCCT
>Ga0326597_10005752_pt1 | contig 17133 bp, 19 predicted proteins | sample RVTome_12_FD_203789 | JGI IMG/M metagenome (GOLD analysis project Ga0326597, IMG submission 203789) | Soil microbial communities from uranium-contaminated site in the Upper Colorado River Basin, Wyoming, United States - RVT100D185 | ecosystem: Environmental > Terrestrial > Soil > Contaminated >...
CGTTGCCCGTTGCCCGTTGCCCGTTGCCCGTTGCCCGTTGCCCGTTGCCCGTTGCCCGTTGCCCGTTGCCCGTTGCCCGATCGGGTCTTGATCTCCTCCGAGCCTCCTGATCACCGGTTTCTGGCGAACTGTGAAAATCGCGAATTCCGAATGCTCCGCGGGTCGGCCGACCTGATTCGCGGAAATCCCACGTGATCAGGTCTTCCGACGCAAGAATCACACTGTTGTGATTCTTCAGGGCGGAGTGTCCGAATGCCATTGTTTCGCGAGGGCCGCTCGCGGCGGGCGTGGCGGCGGGAGGTCGCCGAACAGCTCGTAGAGCGGCTCGACCAAGAGGGCGAGCTGCGGTTCGTGGGGTCGTCGCTGGACGATCGGCGCGAGATGCTGCGCATCGCCGAGTTGCTCCCCGACGACGTGATCGCCGAGCTCTACGAAGACCCGTACTACCCGGGCCTCACCTTCATGGAGCTGCGCTTTGTGCAGCCCCCTGTCCGCTACGACGTGGGGCTCCGCGTGGTGTACCCCGACCGGCGTACCGAGCGCGCGGTGTAAGGCTCGCCGCAATTGGCGATTGGCAAAGACGCAATACGCAATACGACAGAAGGCACAGGGTCTCCGAGACGCGACTGGTCGGCTCTTGCGGGAAGCGGGAGGAGGGGCGACGGGCGACGGGTAACGGGTATCGGGCTACGGGCGACGGCCTCTCAGACTTTCGCCCTCCGCAGCAGCATGGCGTTGAGCGCCACGACCACCGTCGACAGGCTCATGAGCAGGGCACCGACTGCCGGAGACAGCACGAATCCGGCGCCGGCGGCGACACCCGCGGCGAGCGGGAGCGCCACCACGTTGTAGCCCGTCGCCCACATCAGGTTCTGAAGCATTTTGCGACGCGTGATCACCGAGAGTCGTAGTGACCGGGCGATGGCGCTGGGGTCGCTCTCCACGAGCACCACATCGGCCGACTCGATGGCTACATTCGTCCCGGCGCCGATGGCGATGCCGAGATCGGCACGCACCAGGGCTGGGGCGTCGTTGATGCCGTCCCCGACAAAAGCGACGCGCCCCTCGCGTTGGAGGTCGCTCACGATGCCCGCCTTGTCCCCCGGCAAGACGCGTGCGTGGAAGCGTTCGATGCCGAGCTCGTTGGCGACAGTGCGCGCCACCGCTTCGGCATCGCCGGTGACCATCACCGGCGTGATGCCTATCTCGCGCAGCGCGGTGATCGCATCCTTCGAGGTAGGGCGCAGCCGATCCTCGAGCACAATGACCCCCCGCACCGACTGGCTGTCCATCAGGACGACGGCACCCCTGCCCGCCGCATCCGCTCGGGAGAGGGCCCGGGCGATGGGGTCGGGCGTCGTGATCCCCAGGTCGACGGCCCACTCGGGCCGCCCCACCCTCCAATCGGCGCCGTCGACGCTTCCGACGATGCCCATGCCCGCCTTTGCCTGCACTTTCGAGGCAGATGGAACCTCCAGCTCGCGATCCTCGGCCGACCGGACGATGGCGGCGGCGAGCGGGTGTTCCGAGGATCGCTCGAGTGCGGCGGCCACCCGCAGAGCATCCGACTCTGTGGTTTCGCCGTCGGTTGCGACCTCGGTCACCTCGAAGCGCCCCTCCGTGAGCGTCCCGGTCTTGTCCAGCGCCACGATTTCGATGCGGTGAGCCCGCTCGAAGGCGTCGCGGTCTCGGACCAGTACCCCGCGGCCAGCCGACATGGCCGTCGCGTTCGCCATCACCAGGGGGATTGCCAGTCCGAGGGCGTGGGGACAAGCGATGACCAGGACCGTGACGCCGCGAGCCACCGCGAAGGTCGTTCCGCGGTCTCCGAAGACGAGCCAGCCGGCGAAAGTCGGCAGACTCACGCCGATGGCGACCACGACGAGCCAGAACGCCGCCCGGTCAGCGAGACCCTGAAAGCGCGTGCGGGATTCCTGTGCCTCCCGCACCAGCCGCATCATCTGGCTCAGCGTCGACTCGTCGCCGACCGCCGACACCTGAACGGTGAGGGCTCCCTCCCCGTTCACCGATCCGGCCGTCACCTGGGTCCCCTCAGACTTCGCGACCGGAAGGGATTCGCCGGTGAGGAAGGACTCGTCGAGGGATGAGGAGCCCTCTTCGATGACTCCGTCCGCCGGCACCTGCTCGCCGGGCCGGACGAGGATGCGATCGCCCACGGCGAGATCATCCACCGGTACGTCCACGACATCCTCGCCCTGTCGTCGATGGGCATTTGCCGGAATCAGCTCGGCGAGGCGGTCCAGCGCGCTCCCCGCCCGCTCGATCGAGCGCATCTCGATCCAGTGGCCGAGCAGCATGATCACGATAAGCGTCGCCAGTTCCCAGTAGAACGGCTCGCCCTCGAGACCGAGGGACACCGACAGGCTGTAGCCGTAGGCGACCGTGATGGCGAGGCTGATCAGCGTCATCATCGCCGGGGCGCGGTGGCTGATTTCGCGCCGCGCTCCGCTGAGGAACACCCGTCCGCCGTAGATGAAGAGGATGGTGCCCAGGATCGGGGTGATCAGGTGATCGCCGGCGAATTCCGCCGCGTCGAACCCGAGCCACTCCTGGATCCGCTCACTGAAGTAGAGGATCGGGATGGTGAGCGCAACCGACACTGCGAGCCGATCCCGGAACATGGCGGGGCTATGGCCCTTGTGGCGATCATCTGAGGGCTGGTGTTCGCTGCTGTGGCCTTCCACATCGCCAACGGTACGCTGCCGCGGGTCCGAGCACAGAGGAACGCCGAGATGAGCAAGCCCAGGAAGCGGGCGCCAGCCCGGCCCCCGCGTCGCAAGCGGCCTTGGATCCCGTGGGTCGGCGGCATTGCCGCGGCGGCGCTCATCGTCTTCATCGCCATGACGGCCCAGCCGGAGTCGGCGCCTATCGCCGCCGATCCCGCTGTCATCGCCGAAGGCAAGCAACTCTTTCTGACCAACTGCGCGGCTTGCCATGGGGTGGATCTCATGGGAACCGAGACCGGGCCGCCCTTCCTGCACGTCTACTACGCGCCCAATCACCATTCGGACGAGGCCTTCCAGCAGGCGGTGGCCTTCGGGGTCGTCCCCCACCACTGGAACTTCGGACCGATGGACCCGGTGCCCGGCCTCACCCGGGAGGACGTGGCCAAGATCGCGGCCTTCGTCCGTTCCGAGCAGCAGGCGGCCGGAATCACCCGCGACCCGAGCCACCCCTGAGAGTGCCAGAGCTCCAGCTACAGCCACGGCCAGAGGTCCCAGACTCCGGTCGAGCGAAGGGCCGTCGCGCAGTGGCCTTCTTGCTGGAGCCGTGGCTGGGGCTGGCCGCTGATCGTTTACCATTCCCGCCGCTCGCCGGAGTAGCTCAGGGGTAGAGCAGCTCACTCGTAATGAGCAGGTCCGGGGTTCAAATCCCCGCTCCGGCTCGACCGTGCCCCCTCTCCGGGGCACGGCAGCCTGCCCGGAAGGGGCGCGCATGGCCGATCAGGCCGCGTTCGAAGACGATGTCACCGAGTTCCTCCCGCAGCTGTACTCCGCTGCGCTGAGGATGACGCGCAACCCCGCCGACGCGGAGGACGTGCTCCAGGAGGCCCTTCTCAAGGCCTATCGCGGGTACCACACGTTCCAGGCCGGGACCAACCTGCGGGCGTGGCTGTATCGGATCCTCACCAACACCTTCATCAACCGGTACCGGCGGAAGACCCGGCGTCCCACCGAGGTGGAGCTGGGTGAGCTGGAAGACCTGTACCTGTTCCAGCGGATGGGGGAGGAGGGCCCCGGCGGCGCCGAGCGGAGCGCCGAGGAGGAGGCACTCGACCTGATCGTCGACGACGACATCAAGGCCTCGCTGGAGGCACTCCCGGAGATCTTCAGGATCCCGGTGCTCCTCGCCGACGTGGAAGGTTTCTCGTACAAGGAGATCGCCGAGATCATGGACACACCGATCGGGACCGTGATGTCGCGCCTGCATCGCGGAAGAAAGGCCCTCCAGAAGGCGTTGTGGGACTTTGCAGAGCAACGAGGCATCACCGGATCATGAATTGCCACGAGGCGCACAGCCAGCTGTACACGTTCATCGACGGTGAGACCACCCTCGTCCGGCGGATTCGCGTGCGCTGGCACCTGCGAAGATGTCCACCATGCGGTGACGGCTTCCGTTTCGAGGAGGCCTTGAAGATGCGAATACGCCAGTGCTGTCGTGAAGAGGTTCCGCCGGAACTCACGCGGCGCCTCATGACGTTCATCCACGAACATGATTCCGACGGGAGTGTGGGGTAACCTTCCCGGTTCCGCCCTCCTCTGGAGGTACGAATGTCGTCCGAGATCATGAAGGGCAATCGGGTGCAAGGGAAGCTGCGCGCTCCCAAGCAGACCGACGAGACGCGCGTGTGCGAGAACGACACGTGCGAGACGGTGCTGTCCCGCTACAACAAGCGGTCGCATTGCTACGCCCACACCCCAACCCGATTCCCCCGTCTGCGCGGTCGTATCGTCCCGGAAAATTAGGACTATTTCGTCCTCTGAAGGGGGAGGTGGCTCGGCCGGAGGCCGAGACGGAGGGGGCGTGCGGCGATCTGACGCCCGTCACACTCCTAACCTGCCCGGCATGACCCGCCTTCGCGTTGCCTTCGCCCTGATCACGCTTTCCCTCGCGCTGGGTGCCATGCCTGCGGCGTCTGGCCAGGAGACGCCGCCCGCCGAGGGCGGCCCTGTCGTGATCGTTGGCGAGGAGGCTGAGCCTCCCGCCGAAGAGGCCTGGACCTTCCGCTTCCTTGTCCCCACCCTCCTCGCCCTGACCGGCGCCGTGGTCGCCGGTGTCGTGCTCGCCTACGGAGTCAGGATCAAGGCCCGCTACCGCGTGTCGCGGTGAGCGGCATCGACTGGGGCGTCGCCATCCGGGTCGCCGGGCGGCTCGCCGGATCGCACCCGCTCGAGGGGTCCTATCACTTCGGCCTGCTCGAGCGTCAGGCGCCGGGCCTGGTCGCCGATGCGGCGCGGCTCGTCGAGGAAGAGACCGGGCTCCACTGGGTGGGCGATCCCACCGTTCGGGTGCTGAGCAGGGCCGACTGGGCTCGCGGCAGCATCGACTCATTCGGGCGTCTGCTGGCTCCGGCCGAGAGAAAGCTTCGGGATAAGGGGAAGGGGGGGTTCGGCCGTCGCATGGTGTCGCGTCTGCTCGGGGCCGAGGTGGGCGCTCTCGTCGGTGTGCTCTCCAAGCGGGTGCTCGGGCAGTACGAGCTGGTGCTCCCCTCGGGCGAGGAAGACGCCGGCGATGTAGTGCTCTTCGTCGGGGCGAACATCCTGGCAATGGAGCGGCAACACGAGTTCCGACCGGCCGAGTTCCGCTTCTGGGTCGCCCTCCACGAATGCACCCATCGTCTCCAGTTCACTGGCGTTCCCTGGCTCCGCCCTTACTTCTTCGACCTGGTGGAGGGTCTCGTGGAGATGTCGGATCCCGAGCCGGGACGACTCCAGCGCGTCGCCGGCGAAATGCGGGCCGCAGCCCGGGAGGGCCGCCCCATCGTCGACGAGTCAGGCCTCATGGGGGTGCTCGCCACGCCCGAGCAGCGTGGCCTGATCGACCAGGTCCAGGCGCTCATGGCATTGCTCGAGGGGCACGGGCACGTGGTCATGGATCGGATCGGCGCCCGGCGCCTCGTGACCCAGGACCGGATGTCGCGGGTCCTCAAGATGCGCCGTGCCGACCCGAGGACCGCCGCCTTCTTTCGGCTCACCGGACTCGAGATGAAGATGAAGCAGTACGAGCTGGGGGAGCGGTTCATCCTCGATGTCGAGCGGACGGCGGGCTTCCCCGCGCTCGACGCCGTGTGGGAGAGCCCCGAGCACCTGCCCTCTCTCGACGAGATCAAGGCCCCGAGGCGATGGCTCGAGCGCGTGGGCTGAGTCCCCCCGACCTCGAGGCCTTCGTCACCGAGGTCGCGGGGCGGCTGCCCGACGGCCCGGTGATCGTGGCTCTCAGCGGCGGCGCCGATTCGGCGGCGCTCGCCTACGCCGTGGCCGCATCCGGTGTCCCGGCACGGGCGATCACGGTGCACCACCACCTGCCGGGGTCGGGTGACCTCGTTCGGGCGGCGGTGGAGATCGCGGCCAAACTGGGTTTGGGCCACACAGTGGTGGATGCCCCCGGCGGCGAGTCGGAGACCGAGCTGCGCCGCGCGCGGCTGGAAGCCCTGGAGAAGGCACGCGACTCCGACGAGTGGATCCTCACCGGGCACACGATGGACGACCTGGCCGAGACGGTGCTCGGCAACCTCATCCGGGGCGCCGGTGCCAGAGGCCTCGCCGGCATTCCGGGCCGGAGGCAACCCTGGGCACGACCGCTGATCGCGGTCACCCGTGAGCGGGCGCGGGCGGTGGCGCGCACGGCTGGCCTCCGGTTCGTGGACGATCCGATGAACGACGATCCCTCAGTGCGCCGCAACCGCCTGCGCCACGAAGTGATCCCGGCGATCGAGCGCGACTTCAACCCCGCATTTCGGGAGGCCTTGGCTCGGACCGCGGAGTGGGCCGCCGCGGATGACGATGTGCTCCAGAGCCGGGCGGCCGCCGTGCCGATCGTCCGCGACGACGAGGCCATGCTGATCCCGACGGCGGCTCTGGCCACGCTGCCGACGGCGGTTGCGGCGCGGGTGGCCCGCAGGGCGCTCCGGATCGTGCTCGATCCGTATCCGGGGTCGGCTCAGGACGTCGCGGCGGTGCTCGGCGCGGCCGAGGGGGTGACCGGTCAGATCACCGGTGGCTTCCTGGCCGTCTACGAGGGCACACATGTGGCGATCCACTCGGGCGAGGGGCCGGCGCCACCGCCCGAGACCGAGCTCGTAGTGCCGGGAGAGACGGTTTGGGGGCACTGGCTGATCCGATCCGGCCCGCCGGAGGCGGCGGCTCTTGGCCGGCATGGCGCAGTCGTCGACGCCACCGGAACGCTGCTGGTGCGAGCCGCCCGACCCGGTGATCGCATCGGCATTCCCGGCGGAACGAAGAAGGTCCCCGATGCACTCGCCGAGGCGGGGGTGGCTCCGCGACTGCGTTCGCGGTGGCCGGTTGTGGAGTCGGATGGAAGAATCCTCTGGGTGGTGGCGACCCGGGCGTCGGATGAGAGAGGTGGTGGCGTCGGCATGGCGGCAGTGAGGTCCGGCCGATGAGGCCGGGTCGGGTGCTCGTGGACGAGGAGGCCATTGCGACGCGTCTCGCGGAGATGGGTGCCGAGATCACCGCCGACTATGAAGGGAAGGACCTCCTCCTGGTCGCCGTCCTCAAGGGCGCGTTCATGATGATGGCCGACCTCGCCCGCCACATCCTCCTGCCCGTCGACATCGACTTCATGGCGGTGTCATCGTACGGGGCGGCTACCGAGACCTCCGGGGTGGTACGGATCCTCAAGGACCTGGACCAGGAGATCGCCGAGCGCCACGTGCTCATCGTCGAGGACATCATCGACTCGGGCCTCACCCTCGACTACCTGCGTCGCAATCTCGAGGTGCGGCAGCCGGCGTCCCTCGAGATCGCCACCCTGCTCCTGAAGGCGGGGATCCAGCGGGTGCCGATCGAGGTCAAGTACGTCGGATTCGAGATCCCCCCCGACTTCGTGGTCGGTTATGGCCTGGACCTCGTCGGCAAGATGCGCAACCTCCCCTACGTGGCGGTGATGGAAGAAGACTGAGAGGGCTTCGCCCTCCAACGTTGCCCCGTCGGCCGCGGGGGCTGGAAGCGGACCGCCATAGGCGTCTCACCGGGATACCATGGCGCCGGTCCCACCCGTCTTCGAATGGACTCGAACACGTGAGCCGAACCGTCCGCACCGTGCTGGTGTACCTGGTGATCGTCACCGTGGCGATCATGCTGGTCAACACCTTCGTTAGCTCTGCGACGGCGCCCGAGTCCCTCACGCTCGACCAGTTCCAGACTCAGCTGGCAGCCGGCGACATCGAGACGGTGACGATCAAGCAGAAGTCGAACATCATCAACGGCACCTACACCGAGGCGGCCGGCGCCGGACGGTTCGAGACCACCTTTCCCGACGGGTACGAGGGCGACCTCACCAAGCTCATCCTCGACAACGGGGTGACCCTGGAGATCGAGTCGGAGAACCCGGGGCTCTGGCAGTGGTTCCTGGCGATCGTGCCCTACATCCTCATCTTCGGCGTATTCATCTTCATCCTCCTCCAGATGCAGGGTGGCGGGAACCGGGTGATGTCGTTCGGCAAGGCAAAGGCGAAGCAGATCAGCCGCGACATGCCCAAGGTGACGTTCGCCGACGTCGCCGGCGCCGAAGAGGCGGTCGAGGAGCTCTACGAGATAAAGGAGTTCCTGGCACGACCGCAGAAGTTCCGCGCCATGGGGGCGAAGATCCCCAAGGGGGTGCTCCTGTACGGGCCGCCCGGAACCGGCAAGACCCTGCTCGCCCGGGCCGTGGCAGGCGAGGCCGGGGTCCCCTTCTTCTCGATCTCCGGTTCGGACTTCGTCGAGATGTTCGTGGGTGTCGGCGCCAGCCGTGTCCGCGACCTGTTCGAGCAGGCGAAGGCCCAGGCGCCGGCGATCGTATTCGTCGACGAGATCGATGCCGTGGGACGCCATCGCGGCGCCGGACTCGGCGGCGGTCACGACGAGCGCGAGCAGACCCTGAACCAGCTCCTCGTCGAGATGGACGGTTTCGATGTCAAGACGGGCGTGATCCTCATCGCGGCCACGAACCGCCCCGACATCCTCGATCCGGCCCTGCTGCGACCGGGCCGCTTCGACCGCCAGATCGTGGTGGACCGGCCCGACATCAGGGGCCGCGAGCAGATCCTCGAAGTGCACGCCAAGGGCAAGCCACTCGCCGACGACGTCGACCTGTCCCAGATCGCCCGCGCCACCCCCGGGTTCACCGGCGCCGACCTCGCCAACACCATCAATGAGGCGGCCCTCCTCGCCGCCCGCCGGGACCGTGACGAGATCGGCCAGGCCGAGCTCGAGGAGGCGATCGACCGTGTGATCGCCGGACCGGAGCGACGCAGCAAGGTGATGTCCGACGACGAGAAGGAGCTGACCGCCTACCACGAGGGCGGCCACGCTCTGGTCGGGTTTGCCCTTCCGTATGCCGACCCCGTGACCAAGGTCACGATCATCCCCCGCGGCCGGATGGGCGGCTACACCCGCTCGATGCCTCTCGAGGATCGGTCGTACCGGCGCCGCTCGGAGATGGTCGACACCCTCGCCAGGGCCCTCGGCGGCCGGACGGCGGAGGAGATCGTCTTCGGCGACCCCTCTACCGGCGCCCACAACGACATCGAACAGGCGACCGACCTGGCCCGGTCGATGGTCATGGAGCACGGGATGAGCGATCGCCTGGGGCCGATGCGATACGGCACTCCCCAGGGCCAGGTCTTCCTGGGCCGCGACTACAACCGTTCGATCGACTACTCGGACGAGGTCGCCGCCATGATCGACGAGGAGGTGCGGAAGCTGATCACCCAGGCCCACGAAGAGGCACGGGCGATCATCACCACGCACCGCGATGCCCTGGATCGGCTCGCCGATGCCCTGCTCGACAAGGAAACGCTCTACGCACCCGACATCGAGGAGATCCTGAGCGACGTTCCCAAGTGGGAGCACGTCCCCAACGGGTCGATGCGGATCCAGGCCCCCAACGGCGAGGTCCGCACGGGCGACATCGCCGCGGCGAGCACCCCCGACGGGAGCGGCTCCTCCTGAGCCTGCGGGGATCCTTCGAGCCGACGCGCTGGCGAATTGGGGGCGGCACCGTCCTGTCCAACGCGGATCACACGCTCATCATGGGGATCCTCAACGTGACCCCCGACTCGTTCTCCGACGGCGGTCGTTTCCTCGCGTTCGACGCCGCCGTTGCCCACGGCCTGCAGATGGCGGCCGATGGCGCGGATCTCGTCGACGTCGGCGGTGAATCGACCCGGCCCGGTGCCGACGCGGTCTCCGCGGACGCGGAGATCGACCGCGTCGTTCCGGTCGTCCGGGCGCTGGCCGGCGAGGGGATCGTGGTGTCGATCGACACCTCCAAGGCGGCCGTCGCCGACGCGGCGATCGCCGCAGGAGCGGCGGTGGTGAACGACGTCAGCGCGTTAGGCGATCAAGCAATGGGACGGCTTGTCGCCGGGGCGGGCGTCGGTGTCGTGCTCATGCACATGTTGGGTAGCCCGCGCACCATGCAGGACGACCCGCGATACGACGACGTCGTAGAGGATGTCATCGGGTTCCTCGCCATCCGGGCCGAACGGGCCGTCGGCCAGGGCATCGACCCGCCCCGGATCTGCCTGGATCCCGGCATCGGATTCGGCAAGACCCTCCACCACAACCTCGATTTGCTGACCGCGGGCGTCTCTCGCCTTGCCGGATTGGGCTTTCCCGTGCTGGTCGGGGCCTCGCGCAAGTCGTTCATCGAGAGGATCCTGGGGCCGATCCTGGCTGTAGAGCGCGATGGGCCCTCGGCGACCGCTCATGCACTGGCCATCGCCTCGGGAGCGGCCATGATCCGAGTACACAACGTGGTCGAAGGACTGCGGTCGGCGCGCGTGGCGGACGCTATCGTGAGGGCCGAGAGCCCGTGATGATGACCGGTCTAGAGCCCCGTGATTTCACCTGGGTGATCTCCGACCGTCTCGCCGTCTCCGAGCGCATCGGCGGCTACGGGTTCCAGCACCGCAGGGTGCGACGCGAAGAGGAGATCGCCTGGTTGAAAAACGCCGGGATCACCGCCGTCCTCTCCCTGCTGGAGGGGAATCAGAACCTGGCGGCCTACGAGGCGGCCGGCATCTCCGCCCACAACGAGCCGCTCACCGAACTCGAGCCCGGGTCGGTGCGACGGGTCTTCAAGGCGATGAAAGAGATCACCTCCAAGCCCGGAACGGTTCTCCTGGTTCACCGCGACATCATCGACGACACCGTTGCCGGCGTCCTGGCGGGCTACCTCGTGCACTCGGGCCGGGTGGCCGACCCCATCGTCGCCACCGATCTGGTGCAGAGGATTCTCAAGCGACCGTTGGGCCCAGAGGCGCGGGCGATCATCCCCCTCTCGACCGGGGCCTGACACGCGAGTCGCCATCGGGCTGGGCTCGAACCTCGGCGACCGCGTCGGCAACCTGATCTTCGCGGTCCGGGGGCTTTCCGAGGTCGGTGAGGTCGGTGCGATGTCGTCGATCTGGGAGACGGCGCCCGTGGGCGGCCCGCCTCAGGGGGAGTACCTGAACGCCGTCGTCGCAATGCCGACCGTGCTGGGGCCGCGTCCGCTGCTGGAGGCCTGTCTCGACCTCGAACGCCGCGCCGGTCGGGAGCGTCGCGAGCGCTGGGGCCCCCGTCTCCTCGATCTCGACCTGCTCCTGTATTCCGATGCGGTCATCGACGCCCCGGGGCTGCGGGTGCCCCATCCGCGGATGCACGAGCGGAGGTTCGTGCTTGCCCCGCTGGCCGAGGCGTGGCCGGGTGTGGAGGTGCCGGGGCAGGGGCGGGTAGAGGATCTGCTCGCGGCGGTGGCCGGACAAGAAGCCCGAGTGCTGGCCGGCCCCGGGGAGTGGTAGGAGTCGGCCAATCGCGATTTTCTCAGTTCAGCCCGCGTGAGTCCTGCTTCAGTGCGGTGTCCACCCCGACCGCCGAGGCGAAGGCGAGCAGGCGCAGCGGGCCCGCCAGGGATGGCGATACGTCGAGGAGGTAGTCGTCGGCGGTGGTGAAGAGGGTCTTGCCGAGCCCCTCCCACGTCTTGGTGATGCGGCCGACCTCGGCCTCCATCGAGTCGACGATGGCGAAGTTCCACGCCCGCCAGTTCTCTGCACGGATCTCGCCGAGCTTCTCGCCGGCGCCGCCGTGGAGACCGAGGCGGATCTTGCCGAACACGTTCTGCTGGCGGATTGTCCCGGCGAGTTGTCCCATGCCGTCGTAGACCTCGACGGTCGACTTCACGATCTTGCGGGGCCTCACCAACTCGAGGACCTTGGCGCCCGCGGAGTCGTAGACCGCCAGCTTGTGGGTCATGAACTGGTCGACCGAGGAGACGAAGCGGGCCAGCTTCTTGAGGGTCGACTGGCCTTCCTGGCGGATCACCCCTATGTCGTTGCCGTCGGTGTCACGGATGAGGTACTCGTTGGTCAGTTCGATGACCTTGGCCTTCTGGTTGATCACGATGCGGTCTCGTTCGAGGAGTGTCATGAGCGCGACGGTACTCGGCGGGAGGAGGTCGGGTCGATGGTCGTCCGGCCGTCCCCACACGCCGCCGCCAAGAGCAGCAGTGCCGCGACCGCCGGCCCACGTCGCCCTACTGACCGGCGCAGCAAGTTCATCATGGCTGCGGCATTCCGGTGTCTTCACTAATGACGGGTGAACGGTACCCGTGCAGACCAGAGGACGCTTCGAAGCCGCCCGGCGCGAGGGGAGCCACGGCGGGGTCCTCACCTGGTACCGGAATCGTGCCTCTCGTCCGAGCCGCATACACTGACGCGCCGTCTGGTACCCACAGAGGACTGGAACGCATGGATCTCATCTTTGCCGGCCCGGGTCGGGCCGGGCTCGCCCTCTCTCTCGCCTCCATCGGCGCGGGTCATCGGGTCGTCGGCGTGCTCGCTCGCGACCCAGAGGCGGCTGCTGCCGCAGCAGATCGCCTCGATGCCCTGCCCCTGCCCTGGGACCATGACCTGCCGCGGTCCGACCTGCTCGTGGTGGCGGTGAGCGATGACGCCATCGACGAGGTCGCCGCGCGCCTTGCCGGGAGAGCGGGATCGGTCGATGGCGCGGTGCACCTGTCGGGCCTGCGGCCCGTGGGCGCCCTCGATGCCCTCGGCGGGCCCCCGATCGGATCGTTCCATCCGCTGCAGACGCTGCCCACACCTGATGCGGGTGCGGCCCGGCTGAGTGGCTCCTGGATCGCGGTGACCTCGGGCGACAACGCCTTCGCCGACCGCCTCTTCTCGTATGCGACCTCGCTCGGCGCCCACCCGTTCGAGCTCGAAGACGAGGCCAAGCCCTTGTATCACGCGGCGGCTGCGGCGGCAGCCAACTTCACGCTGGCCGCGCTCGCCACCTCGCAGGAGCTGTTCGCGGCGGCCGGTGTCGACTTCCAGGTGGCAGAACCGCTGATCCGCGCCGTGATCGAGAACGCGCTCGACATGGGTCCGGCGGCGGCGCTCACCGGCCCGGCGGCGCGCGGCGACGTCGGCACGGTCCGTGCTCAGATGCGGGCGGTGCGGGCCGCCGCTCCGCACCTGGCGGCGGACTTCGCCGCGATGGTGCGTGCCACCGCCAGAGTCGCGGGCACCTCGGCCCTGATGGAGGAGGCGCTGGCGTGATCGTCATCGAGACTCTGGAAGGGGTCCGAGCCCTGGCCCGGAGCCCCGTGGGGCTCGTGCCCACGATGGGATTCCTCCACGAGGGGCATTTGGGGTGTGTCGCCGCCATCGCCGATCGCGCCCGGACGGTGGTGATGAGCCTCTTCGTCAATCCGATCCAGTTCGACAATGCCGGCGACCTCGCCCGGTACCCACGAGATCTGGAGCGCGACGCCGCGCTCGCTGAGGATGCGGGCGTCGAAGTGCTCTTCGTGCCGTCGCTCACCGAGATGTATCCGGTGGAGCCGGCGACCCGGGTCCACGTCGCCGGAGTCACCGATGCGATGGAGGGTGCCCGCCGGCCGGGTCACTTCGATGGCGTGGCCACGGTGGTGGCCAAGCTCTTGGCCGGTATCCAGCCCGATGTGGCTGCCTTCGGGCGCAAGGACGCCCAGCAGCTCGCCGTCGTGACGACCATGTCGAAGGACCTTTCGTTCCCCGTAGAGATCCTGGGCGTTCCGACCGTGCGCGAGGAGGACGGTCTCGCCTTGTCCAGCCGCAATGTGCGGATCGAGGACCGGGAGGCGGCTCTGGGCCTGTCGCAGGGCCTGTTCGCTGCCGCCGATGCTGTCGAGGCTGGGGAGCGCGACGGCGCCGCGCTGGAGGGAATCGTCAGCAGTACCGCCTCGGCGGCGGGAGCAGCGGTGCAGTACGCCACCCTGGCCGCTCGCGACACTGCGCAACCCATCGCGCGGCTCGAATCCGAAGCCTTCCTCGGCGTGGCGGCGACCGTCGGGGATGTCCGCCTGATCGACAACGTCTTTCTCGGACCCGACGGATCCGCCGATCGGGGCACCCGCCTCGACCGGCCCTCGGTGCTGTATCGGGAAGGACGATGAAGGTCGTGGTGTGCGAGAGATGGAGCCCCGGCGGCCAGCCGTCAGCCGTCGGGAGACAGGCCAGGAGGTGCGCATGCTAATAGCCATCGACGTCGGCAACACCCAGACGGTGATGGGTCTGTTCGAGGGAGAGGAACTGGTCGACTCGTGGCGTCTCTCCACGGTGCGCGAACGCACGGCCGACGAGTACCGCCTCTACTTCGCCGGGCTGCTGCGGCAGGACGGCTATCGCCTGGAGGACGTCGATGGCGTCGCCCTGTCGAGCGTGGTCCCGGTGGCGAAGGCGGCGATGATCGAGGTGGCGGAGGAGATGATCCAGGGTCACCTCGTGGTCGTCGGCCCCGGGGTGCGTACCGGGATGCCGATCAACATCGACAACCCTCGAGAGGTCGGCGCCGACCGGGTGGTCAACGCGGTCGCCGCGATGCATGAGTACGGAGCTCCGGTCGTCGCCGTCGACTTCGGAACGTCTACGAACATGGACGTAGTGGATGCATCCGGGGCCTACATCGGGGGCGCGATCGCCCCAGGTCTGGAGGTGTCCCAGGACGCCCTCATCAGGGCCACCGCGGCCCTGCGCAGGGTCGACATGATTGCGCCCCGGGCGGCGATCGGGCGCAACACCGTTGAGGCCATCCAGAGCGGGCTGGTCTACGGCCATGCCGGGCTCGTCGACGGGATCGTCGATCGGCTGGTCGCCGAGGTGGGTGGCGATCCGGCAGTCGTGGCCACCGGGGGCCTCGCCTCTACCATCGTGCCCCACTGCCGGTCCGTGAGCATCGTCGACGAGACGCTGACTCTGGACGGCCTGCGTCTGATCTATGAGATGAACCCGGAATGAGCCTCCAGCCTCCAGCCTCCAGCCTCCAGCAAGACTCCGGCAGCAAGCCCCGGTCGCGTGGGTGGGGTCTCGCCGATTGCCGATTGCCGATTGCCCGGGCGAGCGCACCGAGGTGTCTGTGACCGACGAGACGCGATCGCAGTACGACCATCCCCTCGTCTCGGCACGCCTCGAGAAGATCGATGCGTTGCGCAGTGCCGGGGTCGAGCCTTACCCGGTGAAGTTCGAGCGGACGGCGACGGCGGCCGAGTTGCGCGAGCGCTTCGGCGACCTGGCACCCGAATCGGAGACGGGGGAGAGCGCTGCGGTCGCCGGGCGCCTCATGAACTCGCGAGACATCGGTTCCCTGGTCTTCGGCGTGCTGCAGGACGGCTCGGGACGGATCCAGCTGTTCGTCGAGAGCGAACGCCTCGGTGCCGGCTTCACGGCGTTTCAGAACCTCGACGCCGGCGACTGGGTCGGCGCCGAAGGCGAGGTGATCACCACGAAGCGAGGCGAACTGAGCATTCGCGTCAGCTCGTTCCAGCTGCTCGCCAAGGGCCTGCGACCGCTGCCCGAGAAGTGGCACGGCCTCGCCGACGTCGAGAAGCGGCATCGCCTCCGCTACGTCGACCTGCTCGTCAACGAGCAGTCGCGCACGACCATGGATGCCCGGATCGCCACGGTCTCCAGCCTCCGTGACTCACTCACCCGGCGAGGGTTCGTCGAGGTGGAGACGCCGGTCCTCCACAACGTCCCCAGCGGGGGCCTGGCACATCCCTTCCGCACTCACCACGAGGCGCTCGGGATCGACATGTTCCTGCGTATCGCGCTGGAGCTGCATCTCAAGCGGCTGATCGTGGGAGGGGTGGAGCGGGTCTTCGAGATCGGGAGGGTCTTCCGCAACGAGGGGGTGTCGCCGCGCCACAACCCCGAGTTCACGATGCTGGAGCTGTACCAGGCCCTCGCCGACTACGAGGACATGGCCGCCCTGACCGAGGAACTGGTGGTTGAGGCGTCCGAAGCCGTCGCCGGGACCACGGATCTGACCTACCAGGAACGGCCCTTGTCGCTGGCCGCCCCGTGGCGACGGATCACCTACTTCGGCGGGATCACCGACGCCACTGGCGAACCATGGGATCCCACGATGCCGCTCGAGGAGGCTCGGCGCTTGGCAGAGAAGGCCGGCGTCGACCCCCAGCCGTCGTGGGGCGTGGGGAAGATCGCCGCCGAGGTGTTCGAGGCCCGGGTCGAGCCGGACCTGTGGGAGCCGACGATCGTCATGGACTACCCGAAGGAGATCTCGCCCCTCGCCAGAGAGCACCGGTCGAACCCCGACCTGGTCGAGCGGTTCGAGGTGATCGTGGCCGGCAACGAACTGGCCAACGCATTCAGCGAGCTCAACGACCCGGTGGAGCAACGCCGCCGCTTCGAGGCCCAGATGGAGGCCCGTGCCGCCGGGGACACCGAGGCGCATCCGATGGACGAGGACTTCCTGCGGGCGCTCGAGTACGGCATGCCCCCCACCGGCGGCATGGGCCTGGGCGTCGACCGGCTCGTCATGCTGCTGACGGACCAGGCGTCGATCCGCGAGGTGGTGCTCTTCCCGCATCTGCGGCCCGAGTAACCCGTCGCCCGTCGCCCGTCGCCCGTCGCCCGTCTCCCCTGGGCGCGTTGGATGCGCGTCGGCACGCTCGCTGTCTCCGCCGCCCCCTCCGTCACCGCCGAGGACGGCGGCGCCACCTCCCCGTGCCTTCGGCACGGAGGAGGACGTCGGCTAGTCAGGTCAGGTGGGTGAGGCTCTTGCCGGTGCCCGTTCTCGGAGCAGTCCCGCTTCGCGGTCGCGTGCGGTCTTTCTGTCGTGGCAGGGGTCGCAACGGTCTTTGAGGTTGTCGAGGGCGGTCTCACCGCCGGATCCGCGGGGCTCGAGGTGGTCGGTTTCGAGGAAGAATCGGTTGCCGCAGTCGATGCAGCGGCGTCCCTCGAATCCGGGTGGTTCCCCGAGGTTGAGGGCGATCTGGATCTCGGCGGGGATGTGGCGGCCCCAGCGGCGGATGTTGCGGAGGTCTTCGCCGTCGTAGAAGAGGCCGGTGAGGAAGGCGTCCTGGGCGATGCGACGGGCGGTTTCGGGTGAGATGGGCCCGACG